>ENA-OQAZ01001672-OQAZ01001672.1-human-gut-metagenome-genome-assembly--contig:-NODE-1672-length-10123-cov-1.538415_pt1 | contig 10123 bp, 14 predicted proteins | sample MGYA00242737_ERZ504531 | MGnify/ENA primary metagenome ERZ504531 (study PRJEB26092, sample SAMD00036244) | human gut metagenome | host: Homo sapiens | study: EMG produced TPA metagenomics assembly of...
CTACATTCGGAACATTGATTCCTTTTTTCTGACCCAGTTCTCCACCATTGACAACCCGACAGACTACATCGGTATCTGTTACGTTCTCAACAGTCAGCTGAATCAGTCCGTCATCGATCAGGATCGTATCTCCACTTTTACATCCTTCGGGAGATTTTTATAGGTCTGACTGCAACGAGTGTTATTTCCCTCTATCTGTTCCGTTGTCAGTGTAAACCGGCTTCCTTCTTCCAGATATACTTTCTGTCCGCCTTCCAGAATACCGGTACGGATCTCCGGTCCTTTGGTGTCCAGTAATATAGCGATAGGCAACTTCAGTTCTTTTCGTACTTTTTTTAACAGATCCATTCTGATTTTCTGTTCTTCATGATCTCCGTGAGAAAAATTGAATCTGGCGACGTCCATACCTGCTTTAACCAGTTTTCGCATCATCTCTTCGTCATCCGTGTTCGGTCCCATAGTGCAGATAATTTTCGTTTTTTTCATAAAGTATGCCTCCCTATCTTATGTGCGTATGTGTAAACAGATGGTCCTGGCAATACTCATAATTGCCGTTACACTTGGAACAGAAACGGAATTCCAGATGCTCTCCGTCTTTTTCTGTTCTTCCACAGATTGCACATTTATGTTTAGTGATTCCCTTGTTGTTTACCTGGCTTCGATGAACCGCTCTTTGAAATTCTTTTCTTCTGTGAATCTCTCTCGGATTATACCGGCTCATATTTCGTGTCATGAAAAAAAAATATAATAAAGTTCATCAAAGAACAGATAATCGCAACTCTTACCGCCCATCCGGACTGAATCATCTCTGCCAGAATCATCAACACATAAGCGGCACCAAGCCATTTGATTTTTAATGGAATGATCATCATAAACAGCACCTGGTTATCCGGATAGTTGCCGCATAAGCCAGGAAGATAGACATGCTGATATAATACGTGCTGAACAGTCCGCCAAATAAAACATTGCCGCCCAGTACAAAATTCAGGATAAATGCTCCGATGATTGTCATCAGAATACCTGAGAAGATGTATACATTATAGCGAAACGCTCCCCAGGTTCTCTCCAGAGAAGTTCCGATAGAGTAGTAAAACATCAATGTGATCAATATAAAGAAAATAATTCTGTGTAGACGGTGGAATCAGCAGCCAGCTGACAATCCTCCATACCTGTCCGCGCAGGATCATGGCCGGTTCCAGTGTCATGTAGGTAAGTACCTGTGGAGTTATCATATACAACAGATATCCTGCCGCATAAGTCAGTACGATATACAAAGATAAATTGGTCAGTGCATATCTGCCGAATCTTCGCTCCATTTTATTCAAAAAATTCATATTTTTCTCCTTTTTAAGATGTTTAGTCAAAAAGTATTTTGCCCCCATTGATTTCTGATTATTCCGTACTTCGTACTCTCACAATCAGAATAAGTCTTTTTTGCGGAAAACAATAGCTACCAGGATACTGAACACCAGAGAAAGCAGAATCACCATGAGAAATCCCATCGGATTATCCGCAAAAGGCATACCGACAGACTTTAAGTTCATACCATATGCACTGAAGATCATCGTCGGAATCGACATAACGATCGTCACTGTTGCCAGGAACTTCATAACAATATTCAGATTATTAGAAATAATTGAAGCGAATGCTTCTGTTGTTCCACTTAAGATACCACTGTAGATATTTGTCATCTCGATAGCCTGTTTATTCTCGATAATAACATCTTCGAGCAATTCTGTATCTTCCGGATACTGCTTGATATTTTCCACTTTTAACAGTTTTTCCAGAACCACTTCATTTGACCTCAGGGATGTAGTAAAGTACACCAGAGATTTCTGCAGTTCCAGCAGTTCTATCAGTTCCTGATTTCTCTGCGATTTGTGCAGTTTCTGTTCTACTTCATCACTCTTTTTGTCGATGATTCGCAGATAATGCAGATACAAAGATGCGTTGCGGTACAGAATCTGCAGGATAAAACGTGTTCTCTTATATGTGAAGAAATTCCGTACCCTTCCATCCATGAAAGAACTTAATACCGGGGTATCTTCCAGGCATACTGTGAAGATCTTATCGTCTGTCACCACAATACCCATAGGGATTGTTCCATACCATTCTTTGTCATTTCGTTCTTCGATCATAGGAATATCTACCAGAATCAGTGTGTAATGATCTTCCACTTCGATACGGGAACGTTCTTCCTCATCCAGAGGTGCCCGCAGATGATCCACGTCGATATCATATTTTTCTGCTATTTCCACAATCTCGGTGGCTGTCGGATCGATCAGTGCGATCCAGCTTCCCTCCTGTGCCTCATTGATCTGATGTACATTATTATCTATGGTTCTGAAAATCTTAACCATGTTATAAATCTCCCTTCTGTATGTTTGCCACTGCCAGAGCATGTCTAAAAAAGGCTTTTCGTGAGCTGCGAGTTCCAGTTTGTGGGAGATTTATCCGAATGAGGGCGGCGTAGCGGGCTACGGCAACCGAATGAGGGTAAAATATACCGCAAAGTGGGGCTTGCAGATTGCGGAAATGATTTTTCAGGCACGCTCTAAGACACAGAAAGTACTTCCGGTCCAATGGGCGGCATATCCAGATATTTTGTTTTATCCGCTCGAGGATCAGGCCCGGCTTCCATTTATAACACTTCCTTTCCTAATTTTAAATTTGCTCAAAAAGCAGTTTTCAGAGCACTCACTTTGCCATGATAAAAAGCCAAAATTTAAGTTCATTATAAAGCCGTCAACTACTGTTTGTCAATTTCTTTACAAATTTTCTTCCTGATATATAATAGCGAAAGATGCTTATTTTTCTAAGATTCTATTGATAATTTTTTAACCATTATAATAAGGAGAGTTTATGGCTGGATCATCTTTTGGTAGCATTTTTCGTATTACCACCTGGGGCGAATCCCATGGTGCCGGACTGGGTGTCGTAGTAGACGGTTGCCCAGCCGGTCTTCCTTTATGTGAGGAAGATATTCAGATTTTTTTTAAACCGTAGGAAACCGGGGCAGAGCAAATTTGCCACACCTCGAAAGGAAGACGATACCGTGGAGATTCTGTCCGGTGTTTTTGAAGCAAAACCACCGGAACACCAATTTCCATGCTGGTAAGAAACACTTCCCAGCGTTCCCGTGATTATTCGGAAATTGCTTCCTATTACCGTCCAGGACATGCCGACTACACTTTTGATGAAAAATACGGTTTCCGTGACTACCGGGGAGGTGGACGTTCCTCCGGTCGAGAAACCATTGGCCGTGTGGCGGCCGGAGCTGTCGCATCTAAACTGCTTGCCACACTTGGCATTTCCCTGACTACCTATACCCGTTCTATCGGACCCGTAACCATCAAGACCTTTGACAGGACACAGATTGAACAGAATAAGCTGTATATGCCTGATGCGGATGCTGCCGCTGAAGCTTCCGCATATCTGCTGCACTGTATGAAAGAGCAAAACTCCTCCGGTGGCATAGTGGAATGCATCGTAAATGTCTTCCGACCGGCCTTGGTGATCCGGTTTTCGAAAAACTGGATGCTAATCTTGGAAAAGCAATTCTCTCCATTGGTGCTGTAAAAGCTTTTGAGATCGGTGACGGTATGGCAGTAGCATCCGCTACCGGTCGTTCCAACAACGATCCGTTCCTTCCTGGTGAAAACGGAGCCATTCGGAAAGCCAGCAATCACGCCGGAGGAGTTCTTGGCGGAATCAGCGATGGCAGTCCCCTGATTCTTCGAGCCGCTATCAAACCTACGCCGTCCATCGCCTCCTTCCAGGACACCGTAAATAAACAGGGTAAACCAATCTCTGTCTCCATCAAAGGCCGCCACGACCCATCATTGTTCCCCGTGCCGTAGTAGTCGTAGATCCATGACGGCCCTTGTCCTCGCCGACGCACTCCTGCTTAATATGACTGCAACGATGGATAACGTAAAGAAAATCTATACTGATAAATAAACTTATCACATAAAAAACCGTGATAACATTAGAAAGGATGTACATTCTAATGTCACCACGGTTTTTATTTGGAAATGTTTCCCAGTATTTATCGGAACTTTTCCACTTGAAACAGTTCTTGAGGATTGTCAGAACCGTCCCCTTTTCAACCAATCTTACTCTACTTCAATATTTGTCATCAAAATACAGTTCGGCGTCTCCACCTTCATCGGTTTCCCTTTCATCACGATCAGTTTCTTCTCATAATCAACCGCAAACGTCGTAATACTGTTGGATTCATGATTCACAACCGCCAGATGCTTTCCGTCCGGGAACAATGCAATATCCTTCGGATACTCCCCACTGATCGGTAACGCAAACTCTTTCGTCAGCGTACCTTCTTCCTGATCAATCGAGAACATCGCCACCGAATCATCTCCCGCTGTGGAAGTAAACAGATACTTTCCGTCCGGAGATATCGTCATAGCAGCTCCGCAGTCATGCATCGGATCCAACTGATCGGACAGCGGTTCTACTAACTGAATCAGTTCAAATTCCGGTCCCTTATCAGTATCTTTATATGTGAATACTCCTACTTTATTAATTAATTCGAACAGAATGTACGCATATTTGCCGTCTTTACTAAACACGATCTCTCTCGGTCCGGATTCTCTCTTGCATCGAAGAATATCCACCAGTTCCATGCGGTTTCTTGTTGTATTAATCCGGTAAATCTTTACCTGATCGATTCCGTTATCTACCGCACATACATATTTCCCTTCCGGTGTTGTCTTCACACAGCTGACATGTGGACGGAAGTTACGTTCTGCAACACTTCCGACTCCTTTGTGGAACACGCCGTCAAAAACCTGACCCAGACGGCCATCCTGGTGTGTATGTACTGCTGTGATCTTGCATCATGATATCCGGCAACAAACAGATATTTTCCTGTATCGTCCACGCACAGGTAACAACCTCTCATACCATCAATACCCACCTTATTGATCAGTTCCAGATCACCATCCGGTTTGATCTCAAACACTGCCACGCCTTCATCTGCAATCGAATACAGATACTTGCCGTTTTTCGATTTTACCACATAAGACGAATTGTTTACCGGCACTACTTTTCGCTCGCTCAGTGTACCTTCTTCCACATCCACGTCATACAGATGAATTCCAATACTGCTTCCATGTGTATAAGTTCCAACATATGCAATGTATTTTTCTTTTTCCATGATGTTTTTTCCTTTCTTTGCAATATTTGTGTATTTTTTAATATCTGTTGATTATTTTATCATATTTCAGACTATTTCACAATTCTTTCTTGAGGAACTTGCGAATTGTCTTCTTTCTATGATACACTCTCTGTATAATTTCGAATACAATATTCAAAAAGGAATCCACATATGAAACGAATATTCTCTTATACAATAACTGCACAGGACAGTGATCAGCGCATCTATGATTTTCTGTGTCATCACGGCTATTCCCGGCACATTCGCACCTGGCTCAAGCAGCATCCCGGTTCTGTCCGTCTGAACGACAAGGAAGCACTCTTTTATTTTCCGCTCAAAACCGGTGATCTGCTGGAAATCACACTCGAGGAAGAACAGCCCTCGGAAAATATCATTCCCGTCTGCCTGCCGCTCCACATTATCTATGAAGACGAAGATCTGATGGTCATCGATAAACCGGCAAATATGCCGGTACATCCTTCCATCGGCAATTATGAAAACACTCTCGCAAATGCAGTAGCCTGGTACTTTCAGCAGCAAAATATCCCCTTTGTCTTCCGCTGTATCAACCGTCTGGACCGCGATACCACCGGACTCCTGATTCTCGCCAAAAATATGCTGAGTGGTGCCATTCTTTCCGATCAGATGAAAAAACGCGAGATTCACCGTATCTATCTTGCCATCACAGAGGGAAAGACCGATCCCGCCGGTACCATCAACCGTCCGATCGGACGCGCAGATCAGTCTCTGATCTTACGGCAGGTTGATCCTGACAAAGGAGATCCCGCCTGTACTCATTATCTGCAAAAATGCTGGCATCCGAAAACCTTTTACCCGGCAACCCTTTCTGTTCCACAGGATGGTCTTTCTCTGGTGCAGTTGCAGCTGGAAACCGGACGTACCCATCAGATCCGTGTGCATATGACTTCTATCGGACATCCTCTGATCGGAGATACTCTGTACAATCCGGAAACTGCCCTGCTGGCTCGTCAGGCACTACACTCTTATCGGCTGGCATTTACCCACCTGTCACCGGAGTTCCCCTGGAGTTTACTTCATCCCTCCCTGCAGATATGGCAGAATTGTTCCCGGAATATCATGCGTAAGTATTTTTATGATGTCGTAGTTCAGAAGATACAAAAAAGATCTGAGAAATGCTTTTTCACATTTTTCAGATCTTTTTATTTTTCACATGATATTTCTGTTTATCCGACAGAATTTCCCTGTTTTCCTACATTGCGCGAATCCGCGGTACCTCTGCCACATGCAGATATTTGCTGATACATTTTACCAGCAGATCATGCTCGGATACATGATCCAGACCGGTGATTGCAATCGTTCCGATCACACCCACTTCTTCTACACGAATCGGGAATCCGCCTCCACAGGCCGCATACTCTTTCTCATCAAGAAATCTGTCTGCCAGGCTTTCTCCCCGCTCCCTCAGATCCATATACATCCGCAGACTGCTTTTCTCGGTAAGCCGCACCGTGTTCTCTTTTCTTGTCAGCCACTGTTCATGATACAGATTGGTACCATCCATACCATACTGGAATACGGTATAGCCGTTGTTTAAGCGAATTCGTACCAGTACTGCCGCACCTCTTTTTGCTGCCTCTGCCACGATCAGATTGCCCAGTTCCCATGCATCTGCATTGGTAAAACTGGAAAACTGAAGGATTTCTTCCTGCATCTGTAATACACTGCTTAATTCTTCAATCGTCATACCACTACCTCCGGCTTCTTTCTATTTTGCCAATGCCAGCAGAATCTGGTTACTTCTTGCGATGAACTGTGTCATTTCATCCGGACTCAGCTGTTTGTGAGCCATCATTGCCAGATCATACAGCTGCTGACATATTAACGGAACATTTTTATCGTCCTCTTTGTGTGCAGCCACATATTTTACCAGTGGATGATTTGCATTCAGAACCAGTGTAGCTCCGTTTGCACCGCCGAACATATTGGCATCCATACCATACATCTTCATCATATCCTGCATCCTGCGGCTTTCTTCGGACAGAGTCATCATAGAAGAAATACTTTCATTTTTCAGTTTTTCCACTTTCACATCCAGTTGTTCATTGTTCAGTGCTTTTTTGAAGGTTGCTGTCAGCTCATCGGTCATTTCTTTCAGATCTGTGCCATCTTCTTTGAAGTCTTCCGTCAGATCTGCATCGATACGCTGGAATTTTACATCTTCATGTTTCTGTTCTACATGGGTAATAAAAGCAGTATCAATATTATGTTTCAGGATTACTGCATCCATTCCCTGTTCTTTAAACATATTGATGTACTGGCTCTGCTGTATTTCGTCAGATACATAATAAACTGTTGTTTTTTCCGTCTCCTTCTCCTCTGCCTGTTCTCCGTCTTTTTTCTCTTCTTCCGTTTTCCCGGCCTCTGCTGTTTCTGCTTCCGGTTTTTTATTTTCTTCGATGCAGTCTTTCAGTGTCAGATATTTGCCATCCAGATTTTTAAACAGGATATAATTATCCATCTTATCAGAGAATTTTGCATCTTTGATGCATCCGAATTTGATAAACGGGCTGATGTCATCCCAGTATTTCTCATAATCTTCTCTGGCTGTCTTGCACATACCGGTCAGTTTGTCAGCAACTTTCTTGCTGATATAATCAGAGATTTTTTTGACAAATCCATCGTTCTGCAGTGCGCTTCGAGATACGTTCAATGGCAGATCCGGACAGTCGATCACACCTTTTAACAGCATCAGGAATTCAGGGATCACTTCTTTGATGTTATCCGCAATAAATACCTGATTGTTATACAGTTTGATGGTTCCCTCGATGGAATCATATTCGGTGTTGATCTTAGGAAAATACAGGATACCTTTTAAGTTAAACGGATAATCCATGTTCAGATGAATCCAGAACAGCGGCTCCTTGTAATCCATAAATACTTTCCGGTAAAATGTCTTGTAATCTTCATCAGTACACTCATTCGGATGTTTCATCCACAGTGGATGAATATCACTGATGGATACCGGACGTTTATTGATCTTTACTTTTTCTTTTGCAGGAGAAATTTCTACAACTTCTTTCTCTCCGTTTTCATTTTCTTTTTTCTTCGGTCTTTGCATCTTCATGAATATGTTCTACAACCACATCATCGTCACGCAGATCTGCTTCGTCAATGGTTTCATATTCCTGTTCTGCATTCTCGTTAGAAAGGAAAATCTCAGTCGGCATGAAAGAACAATATTTTTCCAATACCTCACGAACTCTGTATTCGTTGGCAAATTCCAGATTGTCCTCGTTTAAGAACAGAGTGATCTCTGTACCGACGGTTGTCTTGTCACCATCCTGCATATCGTACTCGGAACCGCCGTCGCACTCCCAGTGTACCGGTGTTGCCCCTTCTTTATATGATAAGGTATCAATATGAACCTCATCCGCTACCATAAATGCTGAATAGAATCCCAGACCAAAATGTCCGATGATCTGATCATCATTTGTTTTATCTTTGTACTGCTCCAGGAACTTGGTTGCTCCGGAAAAAGCAATCTGCGTAATATACTCTTCTACTTCATCGGCTGTCATACCAAGACCGGTATCGATAAATTTCAGGGTTTTCTTTTCCGGATTGACGATCACATCGATTTTATTTTTGTAATCATCCGGGAAAGTGTATTCTCCCATCATCTCCAGTTTCTTTAATTTTGTGATTGCATCACAGCCGTTGGATACCAGCTCACGAACGAAAATATCGTGGTCAGAATACAGCCATTTCTTTATGATTGGAAAAATATTGTCACTGTTAATTGAAAGATTTCCATGTTTTGCTCCCATGGTTATACACACTCCTTTTCCTGCAAAAAACCGGTCACCCGTCTTTTTCTGTGCCTCTGTTCTCTGCCTTTTTTCTTTGAAAGACCAAATTCTTTCACTGACTTTAATACTAATACCGAATATTCCAAATGTCAAGAAAAATTAGCACTCATTCAGAATGAGTGCTAATAGTTTTACATATCTCTGTTTATTTGTTGTTTAAGCAACATCTATATTGTTTTTTGTCTGATAACCTCATATTTCAGCATCCGTGATTCCTGCCGTCTCTTCTTTTTCTCCATCAGATCCAGCAGCAGATCTGCCGCTTCCCTTCCGCTGGTATGATAATGATAATGTACCGTTGTCAGTCTCGGACACAAAAGATCCGCAATATCTCCGTGTCCCATACCGGCAACTTTCATCTCTCCCGGCACTGTGATTCCCTGCTCGGAAAGAAAGACAATACACCGGCAGCAATCATATCTGTCGCACATAACACGCCATCCGGCCTTTTCCCGTCAGCAAGCATCTCCTTCATCGCCTGATATCCACCCTGTGCGGAAAACGCAGCCCACCCGATACGGAACTTCATCCATATGCAGGCCTGACTTTTCCAGTGCATGGCAGGCCCCGCGGTAACGGTTCTCTCCTGCTGCCTTATCCCGCCGGTCCACACCAATATATGCCGGCCGCCTACACCCGCTTTTTAGCAGCTCTTCCATCATGGCACACGCTGCTCCCTCATCATCATGGTAAATACATGGATATTTTTCACTTTTTCTGTCCAAGAATCACCACCGGAACTCCCATATGCTCCAGTGCCTTCTCATGTCGTTTTGTGAGTACTGAAGCGACCAAAATCAATCCATCCACCTGACTTTGTTCAAAGGTTTCCAGAATCCCGATTTCTTTTTCCAGACTCAGATTCGAATTCATCAGCAATACATGATAATTCTTCTGATCCATCCGTTCTGAGATGCCTGATAATATCTTCGGCACCGACTCTGAATCGATCTGAGGAACCAGAACACCGATCCGGTTGCTCTTTTTCGTCCTCATCGTTCTGGCATATTCCGACGGCCGGTACTTGGTCTCCCGAATCACCCTTTCGATTCGCTCACGTTTTTCCTGACTGAGGCTGCCGTCATTTAAATAACGG
>ENA-OQAZ01001673-OQAZ01001673.1-human-gut-metagenome-genome-assembly--contig:-NODE-1673-length-10115-cov-5.780336_pt1 | contig 10115 bp, 9 predicted proteins | sample MGYA00242737_ERZ504531 | MGnify/ENA primary metagenome ERZ504531 (study PRJEB26092, sample SAMD00036244) | human gut metagenome | host: Homo sapiens | study: EMG produced TPA metagenomics assembly of...
TCTTATCATAGTCTGGTGCATTAATCATATTAATTAAAGCAATCGTAGGATCATCTTCTGAATAGCTCCACTAAAAGAAATAATCGCATCTTTAACATATTGATATCCGGCTGATAAGTATACCCATTTATAAGTTGTTCCTAAAGTTATATTATGAGATAAAGAAGGTAATAAAAAAAGGATTACCACCCTCATATGTATACCGATTAATATACATTACATTACTTCGCAACTGAGCATAATATGGACGAGAGTATAATAGTTGCGCATCTGAATATAGTTGTATTGTTCCCATATTTGAACTAGTGCAAGGTAGGAGAATAGTGGAATAGCCAACTGAAGAAATTGGTAATACTCCTTTTGTTTCATTTGATTTTATATTAAAAGCTCCGGTTTGATCACTGATAGTACCTTGTAAAAAAGTAAAATCAGGCAAAGAAAACAACACTATATTGGCAAACTCTAGCGGCTGTTTTTTTCATCCACTATTATTCCACTAATCATCTGTGCATGTATGCAAAGAGAAACCAGTAAGAGGCAGAAAGTTATATATAATTTTTTCATAACAATATCAATTATTTATCGGTTAAACCGGAACGCAAATGACACAAATCTAACCTCCGGCAGGTTTATACCCATGCTGTACTGTTATTAATTTGTATCATTTGTGTTCCAATTTTAATTTATAGAACGAAATAAATCCGCGTTCCATCCATTAACTCCCATTTATCATCCGGTGGTATGATTGCGGATAATCATTTCAAATAAGATAAAATATGTTATTTCATATTCTTCATTTATTCTTCCCCTTCAAGTATTCATAAAAAGCATATTGCGCCCGTACCGGTTCTTCTTCCGGATTCCTTTTCAACACATTATTCAGATTTTCATCCACCCAACCGGCTTTTCTGTTATCTTTCAACTGAATAGCCAGCATATCTATCAGTTGTTGTTTCAGATCTTCGTCAAGAATGGGGGTAACGGCTTCTATACGCCGGTACAGGTTGCGCCTCATCCAATCCGGCGAACCCATGAACAGAAGCGGTTTTCCTCCATGGTGGAAATACCACACCCGGGCATGTTCCAAAAAGCTGTCCACAATGCGAGTGATACGGATATTTCTGCTATAAGGCTGATTGGGAATCAAGCAGCAGATACCACGTACTATCAAGTCTATTTTCACTCCTGCCTCACTAGCCTTATATAATTCATCTATCATGGCAGGATCTTGCAGCGCATTCATTTTCAAGATAATCCGCGCTTCTTTTCCCGCCTTTGCCATATTTATCTCATATCCGATACGTCTTCTCAGTTCCGGCAGCAGATTAAAACGGGCTACCAACAAACGCTTGAATTTGGGTTCAGTCACTTCTTTCTGTAATACCCGGAATAAAGTATACAGATCATTCACAATAATCTCGTTGGAAGTGAACAAACCGGAATCAGCATATATCCGGGCAGTCTTCTCATTGAAATTTCCGGTACTGATATAAGCATAGCTGCGAGTCTGTTTTCCCTCTTTGTTATACCGCAGTACAAGTGCCACCTTGGCATGCACTTTCAATCCCGGTATACTGAAAATAATATGTATCCCCGCCCGCTTCATCATCTCGCGGTAGCCAAATTGTTTTCTTCGTCAAAACGGGCCTTAAGTTCTACAAAAACAGTTACTTTTTTACCATTCTGCGCAGCAGCAATCAGCGTATTGATAACAACCGAGTTTTCCGCCACCCTATATTGGGTAATCATGATCTCCTTACAGGACGGGTCATGAACGGCCTCATACAGGAAATGGATGAAATGTTCAAAAGAATGATAAGGGAAATGCAACATCAAATCCTTCTTGCTCACATAACGGAATATGGATTCTTTCTCATCCAAACAATTCAATGTCATGGGACGAGGTTTCAATTGGGTACAAAGTTCCTTACTGGGATTAGGCAGATGAGCCAAATCCTCCAAGTTCAAGTGTTTGTCTCCCGGAACCAAATCATCACGATTGATGCCAAATGCATCGACCAGAAACTCCAGATAATCCGCAGGCATCTTGCGGTCATAGACAAAACGGCATACAGCACCTATTTTACGCTTTTTCACCTTTTTACGCAACTGTTCCACCATAACTTCGGAACTGGTTGCATCATCCACGAAAATATCGGCGTCACGAGATATCTTGCAACAATAACTGCAATCCAAATCATAGCCGGAAACATACGGTTGATATTCGCCTTTATAATATCTTCCATATACATCAGGTAAAAGTTTTCTCCCTGTCGGGGAAGTTCTATGAAACGGGGAACTTTGCTATAAGGCAATTTGATAATATAGTATTCCTTTTCCCCCGTGTCTTTGCGCGTCACGCGTACCGACAGATACAAACGGTTGTCACGTAAAAAAGTCTTGATTCGATTCTTGCATACCGGAACAGGTTGAAGATAGGGAAAAATTTCTTCCTTAAAGAAATTACTGATAAACTCCTGATGAAAAGGCTCTACCTCCTGTTTACTTTGATAAAAAATAATATGATGCCTGCGCAAAGCCGGAACAATCTTATGCTCATAAATGCGGATACGGTCTTCCATCTGGCTATTGACAGCTTCGGTTATCTGATGTATCAGGTGTCTGGCTTCTTCCTGTGTCATATCATCACTTTGGCCACCGGAAGCGATGGCTTTATGTTCCGCTACACGAATCTTGTAGAATTCCTCCAGATTAGAAGAATATATAGAGATAAAGTTAATCCGTTCATACAACGGAAGGGAGTCGTCATCCGCCTCCAACAACACGCGATAGTTGAAAGACAACCAACTGATATCACGCTTGAAATAATGATATTTGCTCTCCATATTATGCTTAGATTTGTTCCAAATATAGTACCTTTGTCGATAATAAACAAAAAAACTATGACAAGAATCGGATTATTATCGGATACTCATGCATTTTGGGATGACAAATACTTGAAATACTTTGAGAATTGTGATGAAATATGGCACGCCGGAGACATCGGCTCGGTGGAAGTCGCCCGGAAACTGTCCGCTTTCCGCCCCTTCCGGGCTGTATATGGAAATATTGACGGGCAGGACATACGCAGACTTTATCCTCAAACCAACCGCTTCACCGTAGATGGTGCCGAGGTGTTGATAAAGCATATAGGCGGATATCCGGGCAACTATGATCCTTCCATCCGCGGCAGCCTGCTGGTGAAACCTCCCCAGCTTTTTATCAGCGGACATTCGCATATATTAAAGGTGAAATATGACAAGACACTGGATATGTTACACATCAACCCGGGAGCAGCAGGTATTTCCGGATTTCATAAAGTGAGAACATTGGTACGTTTTTGTATCGATAATGGAGAATTTAAAGATTTAGAAGTAATAGAACTGGCGGATAAGTTGTAAGATTAAAAAATCTTTCCGAACTTTGCACGCACTAATATCAAAAACAATATGAAGACTTATCTCGTTACAGGAGCTGCCGGATTTATCGGAGCCAACTATTTAAAATACATCCTGGCCAAACATGACGACATCAGGGTGGTGGTACTGGATGCCTTGACTTATGCCGGCAATCTGGGAACTATTGCATCAGACATTGATAATGAACGTTGTTTCTTCGTAAAAGGAGATATATGCGACCGTGATTTGGCAGACCAACTATTCTCAGAATACAAGTTTGACTACATCGTGAATTTTGCAGCAGAAAGCCATGTAGACCGCAGTATTGAAAACCCACAATTGTTTCTGCAAACTAATATTTTGGGAACCCAAAACCTGCTGGATGCGGCCCGCCGTGCCTGGGTGACGGGAAAAGATGAGAATGGTTATCCTACCTGGCGTAAAGATGTACGTTACCACCAGGTATCTACAGATGAGGTATACGGTAGCCTGGGAGCAGAAGGTTTCTTTACTGAAACAACTCCTTTATGTCCGCACAGCCCATATAGTGCCTCCAAGACAAGCGCTGATATGATTGTCATGGCTTATCGTGATACTTACAAAATGCCGGTAACCATTACCCGCTGTTCCAATAATTACGGTCCGTACCATTTTCCCGAAAAACTGATTCCGCTGATCATTAAAAACATTTTGGAAGGAAAGAAACTTCCCGTATATGGTGACGGAAAGAATGTACGCGACTGGTTATATGTAGAAGACCATTGCAAAGCCATCGATTTGGTTCTGCGCAAGGGTCGCGAAGGGGAAGTATATAATGTAGGCGGACACAATGAGAAAGAAAACATAGAGATAGTAAAACTTACCATAGCCACTATTCACCGGATGATGACGGAAACTCCCGAATATCGCAAAATCTTGAAGAAAAAAGAGTTGAACGATAAAGGTGAGATTTCTATCGACTGGATTAACGAATCATTAATCACCTTTGTCAAAGACCGTTTGGGACATGACCAACGTTATGCTATCGATCCTACCAAAATCACTAATGAATTAGGATGGTATCCTGAAACAAAATTCGAAACCGGTATTGTAAAAACAATCCAATGGTATCTGGAAAATCAAGCATGGGTGGAAAATGTAACAAGTGGCGATTACCAAAAGTATTATGAAAGAATGTATAAAAACCGATAAAGAATACATCTTATAATATTTAAAAAAGTCCCCGGATAAGAAAGGCGTTCTTATCCGGGGACTTTTTTATCTTAATATTTCCAACACCAGATTTCAGCTATAATAAAACAATAAAATAGAATTTGATATAGATATGTTCAACAACATAGCATATTCACTTTTACCTTCGATTACTTTCGTATATTTTTGCACCTACAAGATAATTATAACACAAACAGTGTATTAAAAATAAAATAAAGAAACTATTTTAATATTTATAAATATAAAATCATAAAATAGCAATAATAGAGAAAGAAAGCAAAAATACAAGCAAGATATCAAGGCCTTAAAAGACAGATATACGAAAAAAGAAAGAAAACAAAAGATTTATCTAACCTAATAAGTTTACGATTGAAACCAAACAGATTCAATAATTTGATATAACATCAACCTTTAAAAACAAATAGTGAGTTAATAAAGAAGCAAAAATGAAAAACATGAAGAAAAATCCAAAACAAAACCGGGAAAGCAGCCTTATGCGTAGTCCCTTATTTTAGGATTGTCAATAGTCCTATGCATACCGGTTGCCTATTCGCATGCAAAGTCAAGTAACATAGTGAAAAATGAATCGGTTCAATCGATCCTGCAAGGACGTACCATCAAAGGTCAAATTATTGATGAGAACAATGAACCTTTAATCGGGGTATCCGTCATAATCAAAGGTGCAAGCACCATAGGAACCATCACGGATTTTGACGGGAATTATGCACTGGAAGTTCCTGCCGGAAAAAAATGTTCTCGAAATATCCTATATAGGATATAAAACCCAGGAAATAACCATTGGCAAAAACACACAATTGAATATCAAAATGCAGCCTGATACCCAGACATTGGATGAAGTGGTGGTGATAGGATACGGTACTGTAAAAAAAAGAGATTTGACTGGAGCTGTTGCTTCCGTAAAAAGTGAGGATATTGTCCGAATGCCAACCAGCAATGTACTAGAAGCTATTCAAGGACAGGTGGCAGGTTTGGATATCACTCGCAGTAGCGGAGAAGCCGGTTCCGGAGTGAACATGACCCTACGTGGCACACGCTCCATCAATGGTGACAATAGCCCGTTATTCATCATTGACGGAATGGAAGGCTCTTACGATGAATTGAATCCGAATGATATCGCTTCTATTGAAGTACTGAAAGATGCCTCCTCTACAGCTGTTTATGGTGCTGCCGGAGCAAATGGAGTTATCATCATCACCACCAAAACTCCTAAAAAAGATAAATTCTCCATTGATCTGGATGCCTACTATGGTTGGAATGTCATCTCCAGCTTCCCCGAAGTAAATCGTGGAGAGGATTACATTAATTTCCGCAGAGAAGCACAAAGAACGGTAGGTGCCTGGAACAGCCCGGCCGATGACGGGAATCTTTTTCCCAGCTATATGCAAAAATATATAGACAACAATCAATGGGTGGACTGGTTTGATTTAGCTTCACAAACCGGTATCACCAATAGCTACAATCTAAGCACATCTTATTCTAATGACCGGGTCACCTCTTATTTTTCTTTAGGATATTACAATTTGGAAGGATTATTGAAAGGAGACGAACTGGAACGCTACTCGCACGTGCCAAAATAGATTTTAAAGCCAATGAAATGGTAAAATACGGACTAAACCTATATGCCATGTATTCTGAAAATGACAAGCGTTACAGCCGTATATGGAACCGTATTCTCTGTATGCCGCCATTGGGTACTCCTTATGATGAAGACGGCAATCTGGTAGACTACCCGTTGGGAGACGGCAACATGAATCCGCTGGCCGATATGGGAGAAGACCAATATGTAAATAATGTAAAGACATTGAGCGTAGCCCCACAGATTTATGTAGAATTGACCCCGTTAAAGGGACTTTCATTCAAGAGTCTGCTTGGCGGATATTTCCGGAATATGAAAGAAAGTAAGTATACCGGCACAAAATCATATCAGGGACTGGAAAGCGGGCTAGTGCAAGCCACTATCCCCAACACCTTCACTTATAATTATAAATGGCAGAATATCCTGACATATAACTTCAAAATAAAAGAGGATCACGATTTCACAATAACCGGAGTCACTGAATGGTCAAAAGACCAAAAAGAAAAAGCGACCGCCACTGCCAACAAATTTGATACGGATTCTTATCTATACCATAATTTAGGTGCTGCAACCGGTACACCCACAGTTTCTTCTTCTTATGTAGGTAGCCAAAAAATGTCCTATGTCGCCCATATCAACTATAGCTATAAAGGACGTTACCTATTGACATTAAGCAGCCGCTGGGACGGTTCATCCATCTTGGCAGATGGAAACAAGTGGGATATGTTCCCCGCAGGAGCTATTGCCTGGCGCATCAGTGATGAACCCTTCATGCAGAATGTAAAAGCTGTTTCCAATCTGAAATTACGCGCCAGTTACGGTGTCACCGGTAATGCCGGTGCTTCAGAATACGCCACATTAGATTACAGCCGCACAGGCATTATCGGATTTCAAGATGTAGGAGTCCCTTATAGCGGTTATTCCCAATCCATCGCCAACAAGAGTCTGGGATGGGAAAAATCTTATATGACAGATCTGGGATTCGACTTGGGATTATTCAGTGACAGACTGAACGTGGCGTTCGACTGGTATCGGACAGACACCAAAGATATTTTATTCGAGAAAAACCTGCCCTATGCAACGGGAGGTTACGGCTCCTCTCCTTTCAAAATATGGTCTAATGTAGGCGAAACACGCAATACAGGTGTGGAATTAAGCATTACCAGCCGTAACTTTGTCGGACCTGAATTCCAATGGAGCACCACACTGGCATTCTCAACCAACAAAGAAGAAGTGATAAAAACAACCAGCGAGGCCCGCTTCAGTTCGGAGACTACTACCTGATTCCCGGTGAGGCAATCAAGACTTATTACGGATACAAGTATGCCGGAATATGGGGTACAGCCGAAGCAGAAGAAGCAGCCAAATACAGTCAGAAACCCGGACAAGTCCATATTGCAGAAAATGGTACTCCCGATTACAAGCTGAATGCGGATGACTATTATGTTCTAGGAAGCGCCACACCGAAATGGTCGGGCAGTTTACTTAATAATTTTAATTATAAGAATTTCGACCTGAGCATTTTGTTGATTGCCCGGTGGGACTGGACAATCCCTTACGGTCTGACCGGATGGTATCGTACAGACGGTCTGACGCCTTCACCTACCGTATGTGACTACTGGACTCCTGAAAATCAAAGTGCCCGCTATCCTCGTCCGGATGCAAGTATTACAAACGGACAGGACCCGTATCAACAATGGGCTAACTATTTTGACGGTTCTTATCTGAAAGTAAAAACCATTTCACTGGGCTACACATTCCCCAAGAAATGGTTGAATGCTGTAAAAATTGACAGAATGCGTGTATACTTTACTGCAAACAATCCGTTTATTTTTACAAAATGTGACTATTTGAAAAACTACGACCCGAAAAGGGAGGAAATGATGACGACGCACCGTTGTCTAAACAATACGTATTTGGCGTTAATATCTCATTCTAAAAACTTATACAGATGAAAAAACATAAATTACTCTCTATATCAGCCGTAATCATGATGTTGTCTGCCTACGGTTGCAGCCTGGATGAATTTAATCCCTCCGGCATCTCCACAGAACAAGAATGGTCTACCCCGGCAGGCTATGAAAAGAAAGTGAACGACTGTTACTTTGACCTGGTCCGCATAGTTTATGGTCAGGCAGAAGACACCTATCTAATGGTTGCAGAAGGTGGAACAGACATTTGGCAAGATACGAATCCCGATGGTACCAACGGTAACTGGAGCAAACTACTCCGTTATGAAGATTACGGTGCTTCCAACGGTATGTTGAATGAAGGATATGCGGGTTTCTATGGTATATTGAGTGCATGTAATGCAGCTGTCCATTATGCCGACAAAGTGGAAGGGCTAAGCGAAACAAGAATCAACGAGTTGGTCAGCGAAGCAAGATTTATCCGTGCCCATGCCTTATATAATATTGTAGAGCAATGGGGAGGCAAATACCTGCCATTGGAGCCTATGAACAGTCCTATTTCCGTTCTTCCTTGCAGTTCGGTTAATGATTTTTATAAAGTAATTCTGGAAGATCTGGAATTCGCCATGAAAAATCTTCCTATCACACAGGAAGTAAAAGGACACGTGACACGTGCAGCCGCTTATCATTTATATGCCAAAGCCTGCCTCACTTTCTCCACCTATACAGACGGTCTGGGTAATACCACCGCCCTGACGGACAGCGAAAGCAAAACCTATTTGGAAAAAGCAAAGGCGGCGGCAGATTACCTGATTCAGAACGCCGCTTCGTTGGGAGTCAAGCTTTATGATGATGTAGAAGCTGTTTTTGATGAGAACAACAATAAAAACAACGAAGAAGCACTTTTCATTGTCTGCCACTCTACCATTACGGCTTATAATCCTCGTGGAAACTATTTCAACCGTGTATGGAAACACTCCGAAGCATACAATAACAATACCTCAGGCATCTATCTTTCGGGCATGACACCCAGTTACGCTACGAACATCAACGGATACGAAGTTCCCAAACTGGCAAAAGGTAACTGCTATATGGAACCCAGCAAGTATATGCTTGATTTATATGGAGAGAAAGACGGCCGCTATAAAGCCTTCTTCAAAGACACTTATTATGTGAATAACGCTACGAACAGTACCAAGAACGGATATACGTGGAACGAGGCCGATGCACAAAGATACGGTCTATCCACCAGCAGGGTCGGTAATTCTGCCTATGATATCACTTTAGGAGATACGGCTGTCTATTTATCTCGTAAGACCTATACACAAGCCGAAAGAAACGCTTGCCGCTATGCCATTTTCAACTTGGAAGACAACTATGCCGACACAAAAAGTCCTCTGAAGTTTTTCCCAAGTCTGAAGAAAGCAGATTGTCCTAGCCTATATGCCGGTTCAAATGCCTCCAAACCTTATTCCTCAGCAGACTGTATTGTCTACCGTTTAGGAGAAACCTACCTGATATCAGCCGAAATTGACTGGAGATTAGGCAACAACCAAAGTGCTGCCGAAAGACTGAACACACTTCGGAACCGTGCCTGTAAAGGACATGACCATAGTATGGATATCACAGCTTCGGAAGTTACCCAGGATTTCTTGCTGGACGAGTATGCACGCGAAATGATTGGTGAATGGAACCGCTGGATGACCTTGAAGAGATTCCGTGCTTTCGAAAGCCGTATCACAAAAGCTAATCCGCAAATCACAAAATTCGATAAGAACATTCACTATTTGCGCCCCATTCCCACAGCCGAATTATTGTTGATTGATAACGCTAATGAATATCAGAATCCGGATATTAACCGGTATGACAAATATAAAAAATAAAAAGACAGCTTGGAATAGAATTCACTATCCAAGCTGCTTTTTTAAGAGAGAATACTTTCACTCACTGAACCATCCCCTTCTGACCTTAAATTATTCACAAAGGCTACCGCAAATA
>ENA-OQAZ01001674-OQAZ01001674.1-human-gut-metagenome-genome-assembly--contig:-NODE-1674-length-10107-cov-4.994188_pt1 | contig 10107 bp, 15 predicted proteins | sample MGYA00242737_ERZ504531 | MGnify/ENA primary metagenome ERZ504531 (study PRJEB26092, sample SAMD00036244) | human gut metagenome | host: Homo sapiens | study: EMG produced TPA metagenomics assembly of...
CGCTTTGCTTCGGTTACCAGCAGTTTGCCGATGTCGAGAGCTTTTTCACGGAGCTTAAAAACTGATGGGCGACCGCAAAGAGAAAAACTAAGGTTCCAGCGTTAAAAGCCAGACTTTTTCGTGAACTTCACGAGAAAGCCTGGGCTTTTTGTTGTGCTCACCTCAACTGTTCAGCTCAGTACAAATACCCTCAAAGAATACGATGGGAGAGCCAGGCCAGGGTCTCTACCTGAACCTGCGCCCGGCGCAGTTCCCCGAAGGCTTCCTCGGGTGCATTCAGTTCCAGGTGGCCATCAGCGGCGCGCAGGGCAGCTTCCAGCTCCGTGAAGTCCTGCGTGCGGAGCAGGTGGTTCATGCCCTCCGCATGGTGTCGCAGAGCTCGGCTCCTTCGGCCAGTGCCTGCCGCGCACCGGTCAGATCGCTGTTCCGGATATCCTCCATGGCGGTGTCGATGTCTTCGGAGATATCCTCGGCGAATTGCTGTACCCGGAAGCTGCTGTAAAAGGCTGCCGCCAGCAGCAGGACTACGATGCCAATGCAGACATAAATACGTTTCATGCCGCACCCCCTTGCCGGAGCCCCGCCGTTTGACGAGGCTCCTTTTTCAGCAGAAAATAATCCTCGGTATCGTTGCCCGCCAGGATCAGGATCTCTTCCAGAAGCAGGCTGTTGGCCTGTGCGGTGCGTTCCAGCCAGGCAGCATCCTTGCCGCAGGTGGTCAGGTTTTCGGCAAGCACCTGACCATCCAGCACAAAGGGATGGTGGCCTGTGCCTCTGTACCCTTGCCCCAAGGTCGGCGAGGGTGGCCGGTTCCTTTTCCGGACGCAGAGCCACTGAGAGACTGCCGTTGGTCTCCACGACCGCATAGGAGACATCCCGGGGGTCGAACACATCTTTGCCGCGCAGCGCCTCCATCAGATCGGCGGCAGTCAGCCGCAGGGTGCGCAGGGCGTTCTGATCGATCTCACCATTCAGGATGACGGTTTTGGGCCGCCCGGACATCAGGTTGAAAAAGCGCTGGCTCCTGAAGCTGAGGATCGACCCAAAAAGCTCCAGCGCCGCAATGAGAAAGAGGGGGATCAGGCTGGCTGTGACCGGTACTTCTTCAGATTCAATGGAGATGGAAGCCAGATTGGAGATGAGGATGGTAGATACCAATTCCTCAGGCTGCAGTTCCCCCAGCTGACGTTTGCCCATCAGCCGCATGGCAAATAGGACGCAGAGATAGATCAGGATGGTACGGAAGATCAAGAGTTTCAAACCGGAACACCTCCCAGCGTATAACCACCGCCCCGGCGGACAAGCTACCAGAAAGGGGGCGGCAAAATGGAACAGCTTTCCAGCCATCTGGCGGCAAATCTTGCGGAGCTCAACGCTAGGTTTGGCCGATCGGCAGATTTTTATGCGAAGGAGCTTGAGCTTTACCACTGCAAGGGAGCTATCGTTTTGTTTGATGGAATGGCCAGCCTGAAAGGGCTGTGGCAGCTGCTGCTGGATGCCGCCAGCCGCCGCACACCGCCCGGCCCGGCAGAACAGCTGACGGGGGAACAGGTGTTTGCGCTGTTGTTTGAGCACTCCGCACTGCCCGCAGAGCCTGCCCCTGTGGAGAACTGGGATGCCTGATCCGGCGGCTGACGGCGGGCATGGCAGTGCTTTTGCTGGACGGATGCGCAAAAGGTATCGCCTTTTCGGTGCAAAGCCTGAACGCCCGCTCGGTGGATGAACCGGCAGGGGAGGGAAATCTCCGCGGCTCCCGGGAAGGCTTTGCGGATCTGCTCCGGGTGAATACCAGCCTGCTGCGGCGGTGCTTCCGCAATGATGCTCTGGTCATTGAGATCGGTCAAGCCGATTGTGAGATGAAAACGGAGTATGCTCTCTGTTACTGCCGGGATACGGCAGACCCAAAAGCGGTGCAAAAGGTGCGGCAGACCTTGCAGCGGGCCAGGCCGCAGCTGCTTTTGGATTCCAGCTACTTTGTGCCATGGCTCTTTCCCTGTAAGATCCGCACATTTGCCCCCGTGCGCTATACTGAACGGCCTATTGTGGCAGCGGCAAAGCTGCGGGAGGGGAAATTCGTCATTCTGGTCAATGGCAGCCCCTCAGCGCTGATCCTGCCCACCCTGTTCTGCGAAAACTTTGAATGCCTGGATGACTATGCAGGAACGGCCTATTTTGCATCCTTTCTGCGGGTGCTGAAATATATCTCGTTCTACCTGAGCATTTTCCTGCCGGGCGTGTTCGTCTGCTGGGCGGTCTACCTGCCAGAACTCCTGCCGCCCCAACTACTGTTCAAAATCGAGGCCGCCGAGCAGGCTACGCCGCTGCCGCTGTTTGGGGAAATGCTTCTGGTGATCCTGATGCTGGAGATCATTCGGGAGGCTGGCCTGCGGATGCCCCAGACCCTGGGGCACTCTGTCAGCCTGATCGCTGCCTCATCATCGGGGATGCCGCCATCGCTGCCGGACTGATGAGCACACCGGTCATCCTGACCGCCGCTGCCGCGTCCATTGCGGTGTTCGTCACGCCCTCGCTTTATGAGGTGGCGACTGTTCTGCGGCTGGTGGTGCTGCTGGCAGCAGGGGTGGCTGGCCCGGTGGGACTTGCCGCCTGCGCACTGGGCGTGTTATTTGGGCTGACCCGGGTCTCGGCGCTGGGTGTGCCCTACCTGCGGGATGCCGTATTTCCCGAGGTGCCGCTCTCGCCGGACGGTGTGACCCGGCGCAGCTACCCAAAACTTTCCTGGCGGCCCTTTACCATTTGGCAAAAACGAGGTGGTTGAAGTTGGAACGATCCTGTTTCTCTGAAAAAACACTGACCCTGAGTGTGCTCACTGCGGAGTTCGCTCGGTGTGTGTTACAGACGGGTGCGCCTGTAACAGCCCGCAGTTTTCTGCTTCGCGGCCTGCCCATGACACTGGCGCTGGTTCTGATCACCGCCCTGACAGCCGGGGCAGAGCAGCGTGCAGGCAGTTTTTTGGGTACAGACTTGCGTTCCCGGGTAGTCTGCGGCGGGCTGGGACTCTGGTTTGTCTGGGAGGCTGTGGAGATCTTCCGTCAGGCGCAGGAGCTTTGCTGGGGGAATTTTTCTTCCATGGCCATGCTGGGGCTTCTCCCGCTGAATGCTCTGGGCAGGATGGAAGCTGGAACCTGCCGTACTGGTCCGTTGTGCGCCGATCCTGTGCTGGGCGGCGGCGCTGGCGGGTTTGCTCTGCCTGCTGGGCTGAATGGCCAGTTCCACTGGGAAAGTCTGATGATGCAAGCTGATGCTCAAACGATTATCCTGCCCCTGTATCCGGAATACTTCGCCCTACCGCTGTTCTGCCCGGCAAAGCAGGTGCGGTGCGCTGTCTGGCTTCCGGTGAAAGCTTTTATACTGGCTGGCAGCTTTGCGCTCTGCATGGAACTGGTGTTTGGGGCGGGGAATACCCTGCCCGGCATCGAGCTTTTGTGGGCGGGCAGGCTGGGCAGCATCTCCCAGTTTGATGCCCTTGTGCTGCTGGTCTGGTTGGCAGCGGCAATGTTCCGGTTCTGCGTGCTGGTGCAGGTGGTGCGTCAATTGGCCGGGCGGCTGTGGGGCAGGGCTACGCCTGCGGAGGAAAACGCATGACGGGCCAACAGCGTGGCCTCCGGTGGCTGGCGGCAGGGGTGTTGGTGCTCTGGTGCGGGGTATTTTTGCGGGCAGAGAATACCGAGAAAAGCATGGTGCGTGCCTTGATTCTTACCCCACCCACGGTGGCGGTGCAGAGTTGGATGGTGAGCCTGCTCTACCAGTTTCCGGAAGCCGCTGCCGATGCTTCTGATGCCGCCGCAAAGGTACAGCTCTGCACGGGGCGGGGAAACACCCTGCAAACGGCTCTGACTGAAGCCGAGCGTGGCCTGCCCCGTAAAGCAAGCTACCGGCTGTGCGAGTATCTGCTTTTGAATGCCGAAACAACTTTAAAAACCATTCGACAGGCGGAGACCGTGTTGAAAGAGGAGCCGGTGCAGGGCTTGTCTGCCCGGGTCCTCTGCATGGATCTTTCCGGAGAAGAACTGGCCGCAGCAGACGGAGAAAACGAACTGTTCCCGGAACAGCTTTTGCAGGTCGTGAAGGAAGCCGCACCGCAGGCTCCGCACCTATACGAGAGCCGGAACGCTCTTTTGGCCCCGGTACTCATCCTGACGGATGGTGCCATTGAGAATGCGGAGGAAATGCTTCTGCTCACCGAAACAGGGAACACCCGGCTCACCCCGGCAGAGAGCCAGATGGCACAATTGCTGCTGGGTCAGAGCGGAGAACACACTTTTCCGCTGGGTAGTGGGCAGGTGACGTTCCGGCGTTGTGTGGTATCGGTGGAAGCTGTAGAAGATGGCTTTGCCGTGACCCTGACCGGCCAGCGCAGGGCGGGCACAGCTCTGCCCACAGCAGCACAGTGTGCGGCGCTGGAGCAACTCTGCGTGCAGACCGTTCAGCGCTGCTGGGAAAACGGGTATGATCTGCTCTCTCTGGGAGCAGTTCGGGCGCTGAAGCAGGGAACAGGGCGAGAAGCGCTGACTACAAAAAACGTCTGCCCGCAGGTGCAGGCAGACGTGAGTTTTTTGCAGTTTTAGTGGGCAGTCTCAAAAACGATGGTGATGGTGGTACCAACGTTCACTTCGCTTTCCAGCTTGATGCGGGCGTTGTGGATGCGGGCAATGTGCTTGACAATAGCCAGCCCCAGACCGGTGCCGCCGGTGGCCTTGCTCCGGCTCTTATCCACCCGGTAGAAGCGTTCGAACACGCTGGACTGCGCGTCTTTCGGAATGCCGATGCCGTTATCCTTGACGGTCAGGGTACAATGGCCGTCCCGGGTGCAGGAGGTGATGAGCTGGACCTTGCCGCCGGGTCGATTGTAGCGGATGGCGTTGTCGCACAGGTTCTGGCACAGCTCATCCAGCTGATCCCGGTTGCCAAGTACTCTGGCGCTCTCGCCCAGATAGGTCAGGGAGATGAAGGAGCGCTGTGCGTTCAGTTTCTGACGTTCCACACAATCCTTGGCCACGTCCAGCAGATCGACCGTTTCCATGTCGGGCTGTGCATGGGTCTCGCTGACGCTGTCCAGGTGCGACAGCTGCAGGATATCGTTCACCAGCTGGATCATCCGGCTGGCTTCTACATGGATCTTCCGGCCAAACTCGGGCACATCGGCGGGTTTGGCAATGCCGGTCTCAATGAGCTCCGCATAGCCGGAAATACTGGTCAGAGGAGTTTTCAGCTCGTGGCTGACGTTTGCCGTGAAATCCTGCCGCATCTTCTCGTTGTTTTCCCGGAGCAGCCGGTCAGAGTGGATGCTCTCAGCAAAGGGGATGAGTTCCCGGTAGGGAACGTTTTCCTGAATGTGCTCAAGGTCATCCGTCATTTTCAGAATGGGCTGGACAAGACTGCGGGTCAGCAGCCCGGCGATCAGCGCTGCGGCACCCATCATCAGGATGCAGCTCAGGATGATGGCGGGCAGGGCCGCGTCGTAGATCGACCAGATGGTCTCAGAATCCTGGGCCACACGCAGGATATCGCCGCCGGGCAGCAGCATGGCGTAATAGTAGGTCTCGTACCCCATGGTCTGGGAATCGCGGCAGTTACGGCCTACACCCTCTCGCATGGCCTGCTGGATCTCCGGGCGGGACAGGTGATTTTCCATCTGCTGGTCAGTGGCGGATTCAAACACCACACTGCCATCTGCTGCGATCAGGGTAATGCGCAGGTCTCCGTTGACGAACACGGAGAGCTGATCCGGAGAGGAAAGCTGCTCGTATCCGGCGGAAACCAGATCGGCCTGATGCTCCAGCGAGGTCCACGCCTGTTCCCGGAACGCTTTGTGAAAGACGAAGAGACAGAGCACGGCGGTGCAGACCAGACCGACGAAGCCCATGAAAAACAGCCGGTAACTGATTTTTTCTTCCATGCTCTGCGGTTTCATTCTTCCTCGCCCTCCTCATTGTCGGCCAGCTTGTAGCCGACCTTGCGCACGGTGCAGATATATCTGCCCGCATCCCCCAGCTTTTTGCGCAGGGTGCGGATGTGCATATCCACGGTGCGGCTTTCAACAGAAATATCGGTGCCCCATACCACCTGCAGAATGGTCTCGCGGGTCACGACAAGGTTCGTGTTCTCCAGCAGCAGGCGCAGCAGGCTGTATTCCTTGTAAGTCAGGTCAACATGGGTGCCATTTACAGTCACGCTGTGGCGGGCATTGTCCAGCAGGATCTCATGGAAGGCATAAACGTTCTGCTTTTCCTCGGGGGCAGAGCGGCGCAGGCGGCCCGCACCCGGCTCAGAAATTCCATGATGCCAAAGGGTTTGGTGATGTAATCATCTGCACCGCAGTCCAGCCCGCGCACGGTATCCAGCTCGCTGGATTTTGCAGTGACCATGATGATGGGCAGGCGGCGCAGGGCAGGGGTATTGCGGAGCTTTTTCAGGATGGAGAAACCGTCCTCACCGGGCAGCATCACATCCAGAATGACCAGCTCAGGCTCTGCGGTGCGCATGGCCTGCCAGAAAGGCTCAGAGGTTTCAAAACTCTGCACTTCGTATCCGCTGGATTGCAGTGCATATTGCTCCAGCTCGCGGATGGCGGCATCGTCTTCTACAATGTAGATCATTTGTTGGGTTCCTCCTTTGCGTCTGCGGGTGCAGTGTCGCTGTCAGGGAAGAGATAGCGCTCACGGTAACGATCCAGACGGCGCTGGAACTGTTCGCTCTCTTTGGTCTCGTTGCCGTAGCGCAGGTCGTTCAGATAAGCGTGGGTATCAAAGCTGTCCTGTGCCACCTCGATCTGGCAACAGCCACATTGCTGCAGTGGTCGCAGACACGCTCGTAGTTGGTCAGAAGATCTTCCAGAACAAAACCATACTCAATGGAACAGCTGCCGGTCTGCAGGCGTGCCACGTGGCGGGCCTTGATGGCACGCACCAGTTCATCCACAACGGTCTCCAGCGGCTCGACCTTGCCGGCCATGTGCAGATCGCCTTTGCGAAATGCGTCGGTGGTGCGGCTCAGCACATCCTGCACGGCCCCCTCCAGCACCTGCAGCTCCTCCTGTGCATCCTTGGAAAACTCAATGCTCTTGGCGTGGATCTCTTCGGCGGAGCTCAGAACATTTACAGAGTGATCGCTGATGCGCTCAAAATCGCTGATGGTGTGGAGCAAGGTGTTCACACTCTGGCTGTCGGCATGGCTCATTTCACGGCTGGACAGCTTGACGAGATAGGTGCCCAGTGCATCCTCATATTTGTCCACCTTTTCCTCTTCCTCCCGCACCTTCTGGGCAAGGGAATCATCCCACTTGTGCGTCAGACTCATGGCCTGCACCACACCCACACGGGCCAGCTCGGCCATGTCAGCAGTAGCGCACGGGCACGCTCCACAGCCACGGCGGGAGTGTTCAGCAGGCGCTCATCCAGCAGAGCAAAGCTCTCTTTTTCGGCATCGTCCGGAATGGTGAGGATGGCCAACTTTTCCAGCCCATTTGCAAAGGGCAGCAGAACAGCGGTGGCCGTCAGGTTGAAGATGGAGTGGACCACGGCAATGCCCCAGGCAGTGACTGTCTCATTGACAAAGGCAAAGTCAAGCAGCAGGTTTGCACCATAGAAAACAGCCAGGAACAGGGTGACACCGATGATGTTGAAGTACAGGTGCACCATGGCGGCGCGGCGCGCATTCTTGTTGGCACCCACAGAGGAGATCAGCGCGGTGACGCAGGTGCCGATATTCTGGCCCATGATGATGGGGATGGCACTGCCGTAGGTGATGACACCGGTGGCGCTCAGTGCCTGCAGGATACCAACGCTGGCGCTGGAGCTCTGGATGATGCCGGTGACAACGGCCCCCACCAGAACGCCCAGCAGAGGATTGGAGAAGCGGATAAACAGGCTGGTGAACCACGCCTCGTTCTGCAGGGGAAGCACAGCATTGGACATGGTGGTCATACCGGTCATCAGAACAGCAAAGCCGATCAGAATGGTGCCGATGCCCTTGCGCTTCTCGTTTTTACCCATGTACAGAAGGATGCCGATAAAGGCCAGCACCGGGCTGAAAGAGGTGGGCTTGAGCATATTGATCAGGAAGCTGTCGCCCTGCAGGCCGGAAAGGCTCAGGATCCAGCTGGTGACCGTGGTGCCCACATTGCTGCCCATGATAACGCCGATGGCCTGATGCAGCTCCATGATGCCGCTGTTGACAAAGCCGACCACCATAACGGTGGTGGCGCTGGAGCTCTGGATCACGGCAGTGACGCACAGACCCAGGAAAAAGCCCTTGAGCGGGTTGTCAGTCAGTTTGCTCAGGATCTTTTGCAGCTGGCCGCCGGCCTGCTTTTCCAGCGCCTTGCCCATGATGTCCATACCGAACAGGAACAAGGCCAGGCCGCCCAGCAGGGAAAATGCATTAAAAACAGTCATTTGAAGTTCCTCGCTTTGTTTGACACGTTTATTTGACGGAATGTTCTCCTATTTATGAGTATAGAGCCTGAATGTAAAATCGGAAATCCAGAGAATGTAAAAAGCGTGTAAAGTGAATGACTGTTTCCCAGTGCAGGGATGTACCATCTCTATTATAAATGGATATGAGGGAGGATGCAACGGGATGCAGGCTCCGGAATGAAGATTTTCCGGCAGAATCATTGTAATCCGAAACCATCTCGTTTATAATAAGGGAAAGAAAAAGCGTGCCCCGCAGCCGGTGTGCTGCCGGGCAGGGAGAGGAAACATTTGTGCAGGAGGAAGAACGATGGCGAATTTCAATGTTTCGCTGAAGAAGCTGACGGAAAAGGTCAGTCTGGATGTGGTCTACACCCCGAAAGGGCTGGAAGAGATCAATGTCGAGATCGCGGAGGTCAACCGCCCGGGCCTGTTTCTTGCCGGATACTATGATTACTTTGATAAGCTCCGGCTGCAGATCCTGGGTCTGGCCGAGATGAACTTCCTCTCCGGCCTTTCTGCCGAGAAGCGGTACGAGCGGCTGGACCAGCTGTTCAGCCAGCAGCCCCCGGCTGTCATCGTCTGCCGCAGTGAGGAACTGGAACCATTTCCTGAGATGCTGGAACTGGCTCAGAAGCACGGTGTGCCCTGCTCCGCTCCAATGAGATGACCTGCACCCTGATGGGCAGCCTGATCAGCGTGCTGAATCTGGAGCTGGCACCCCGCATCACACGCCACGGTGTGCTGGTGGAGGTGTATGGTGAAGGAATCCTGATTCTGGGCGACAGCGGCATCGGCAAGAGTGAGCTGGCCATTGAGCTGGTCAAGCGCGGCCACCGTCTGGTGGCGGATGACGCGGTGGAGCTGCGCAAGGTCTCCAATCGCCAGATCATGGGCACAGCCCCGGAGAACATCCGCCATTTTATCGAGCTGCGCGGCATCGGCATCGTCAATGTGGCCCGTGTGTTCGGCGTGGGTGCGGTCAAGGAGAGCGAGAGCCTGGACCTTGTGGTCCAGCTGGAAGCATGGGACCCCACCAAGAACTATCAGCGCACCGGACTGGAGAGTGAATATTACGAGATTTTAGGTGTAAATATCCCCAGCACCAGCATCCCGGTCTCCCCGGGACGCAACTTGGCCGTTGTGCTGGAAACCGCCGCCATCAACAACCGCCAGAAGCGGATGGCTATAACGCCGCCAAGGAGCTGCTGATCCGTCTGGGTCTGGACGGCACCGTTGAATGAAGATTACAGATAAAGGAATCCTGTTTTATGGAACGATTGAAACAACAGCTGCAGGCGGAGGAGATCCGCTTTGTCGAAAACGAATCCCTTGCTGCCCACTGCACCTTTAAAATCGGCGGCCCGGCGGATGTTTTTGCCCGGCCGGAGACAGAAGAACAGCTCTGCCGCGTGATCGCACTGTGCAAAGCGTGCGGTGTGAAATATTACCTGCTGGGCAACGGCAGCAACATCTTGTTTGAGGATGCAGGCTACCGGGGCGTGGTCGTGGATACCACGGCTCTGAAAATGGGAATCGGTTTTTTAGAGAACGTCAGCCATCCGGGTGCAGAGCCGGGTGAAATCTACGATGCAGTCATCGCTGGCGCGGGCTTGAAGCTTCTGCTCTGTGTAAGGCGGCGCTGGACAGCAGCCTGACCGGCCTGGAATTT
>ENA-OQAZ01001675-OQAZ01001675.1-human-gut-metagenome-genome-assembly--contig:-NODE-1675-length-10091-cov-1.844139_pt1 | contig 10091 bp, 14 predicted proteins | sample MGYA00242737_ERZ504531 | MGnify/ENA primary metagenome ERZ504531 (study PRJEB26092, sample SAMD00036244) | human gut metagenome | host: Homo sapiens | study: EMG produced TPA metagenomics assembly of...
TCCCGACGATCAGGCCTCCATGCCGCAACACGAACAGGTTTCCGAGAACAATGACCGGTATGGACGGTGCTCCGGTTTCTGCGCCTGCGAGCATTAAAACAACCTGCATCATGGCTGCATGGCTGGACGGCGAAGGCGCCCACACGGACGAAGGAAAGCGTGTTGGAGAAGTAGCTTAAGAGTACTTCAAACAGCTCGAAAAATCCCTGTGTGATGAACATTCCCACGCCACCGGAGATCTTCTCAGATTTCTTTTCCAGAACTGCTGTGAGCGGTTCCTTAAAGAACATCACGAGAAGCGGCAGGACGAACATGATGATCAGGACCGCTGCAGCCGGAAGCGTATGTCCGCTCATGAACATCACGATGGTGGCTGCAAGACTGAAATAAAAGACGAAGCCTGCGAGACCGTTTGTATCGAACCAGGTCTTTTCGGTGTCATGGTTCTTAAAGCTCGTAATCATGTTTAAGATCATCGTAAAGAGGATGACTCCCATGCCGAGAGCAATGGCAACGACGAACACGGTGTTCAGACGACCCACAAACGGAAGATCCGTCATGGCTTCGGTCGGCTTTAACCACAGCGCCGGGATCACATCTTCAAATCCGAAGACACTTCCGAAGAGGCATCCGAAGATCGTTGAGAAGAATCCGCAGCAGGAGATGATGGCTGCCAGATCGATTTTTTTGAACTTATAGAGCAGGAAACCTCCGATCAGAAGGACAAGTCCCTGTCCGGCATCTCCGAACATGAAGCCGAAGAAGATGGAGTAGGTGATGGCGATCAGAAGCGTCGGATCAAACTCGTCGTAGGACGGAAGTCCGTACATCTTTACGAACATCTCAAACGGCCGCAGCAGCGGAATGTTTTTTTAACTTGGTGGGCGGAATGCTGGTCACGTGCTCTTTGCTGTCCTCTAAGACGAAGAATGTGTCCGCGTCCTTTGCGAGGTCCCTGTGGAGAGCTTCCGCGTCCTCTTTTGTCATCCAGCCGCAGAGAATGTAGAACGGATGATCCTTATCATGAGTGCATGCCGCATACTTTCTCACATTGAAGTTTGCTTCATAGGATTTCAGCACCTGGCTGGCATCCCGGAGACTGGTCTGTCTCGTCAGCAGGTACCCGGAATCTTTTGCGTCCAGGGCCTGTTCCTTTGCTTTCAGATTTGCAAGCTCGTTTTCCAGACGTTCGACCTCGGTCTTCGGGGTTCCGGCGTACTCATCCGGGAGATAGATCCTCTCGAACTGCAGGGACGAGAAGACGGTGTCGATCCGGTCGGAGGTGATATCCGGTGTGAAGTAGAGCAAAGAAATATAGTGGTCTGATTCGTGGCATTTGAACAGGATCGTCTCATCCGAGCGGTCGGCGAATGCCTGAAGCTGCGGGAAGCTTTCTTTTCTGATACGTCCGAACCGGTACTTGATGTGCTTCAGCTTCAGAATTGCCGGAATATCGAAGTCCAGTTCCACATACAGGCGTACCTGCTCCAACAGGGAAGAGACTTCTTTTTCTTTTGCCTTTAAGGACTCCCGCTCCTCATCGGAGGCGGCGAGCTCCGTATCCATGTCATTTACAAGTGTGATGGCGTTCTCCACAGGCATTGTTCCGGTGGAAATCTCCTGCTGTTTTGCGCCGGGACAGGAAGCGAGAAGTTTCTGCGCTTTCTGAAGCGGTTCCCGGTATGGATTGGTTCCGGGATATGGTTCTAATTTTGATGCGGATCTTAATTCGGTCAGCGCGTTTTCCAGCTGGATCTCATAGTGGGAGAGATACTGGTTGACCATTCGGTCCAGATCGTTCTTTGGCCCGGAGATGCTGACGAATTTCATTTTTTCGATCACAGAGCATACCCCCTTTTCTAACTTTCTGCCAGGCAGGTTAGAATTTCTGAACTGCCAAGGCTGTAACGGATCCCCTCAACGGTGGTGATGATTTTTCTGATCTCTTCTTCCTTAAAATAGAAGTAGCTGTTTAACGCAGCCGCGGAATATGGATCATTCCGTCCGGATTTGCTGTACACAGCATCCAGAAGCGCCCGGAACAGGGAATGCAGTTCCGGATTCTCCTGCTGTTCGCCGGATGCCCGAAAGATCCGGGTTCCGTAGCGGGTCCCCTTTAGGATCCGGTCAAATTCCTCTATAGACGGCGCTTCGGCAAGCTCTCTTGCCTGAGACTTTTTTAAACGGTGCCATACGGGGATCAGAAGCTCCATAATGGCATCGGCAGATAATTTGTAGTGGCGTTTCGCTCTTGCGAGCCATTCAATATTTAAAAGATCGATCTTTTCACCGGCACAGTCGGCGATGGCCTCCCGGTCGTCTTTTGAAAGCTGGTCTTTTAAACTTTTCCAGAAACGGATGAAGTACAGGATGTCCAGAGCAGATTCGAACTCAGACAGGGAAGTGATGCCCTGATCCCTTAAGTCCTTTAACGGACCATAATAAGGGGTGTTCTGAATGCTGTCCAGATATTCGTCCAGATCTTTTGAATCAGTCAGGGCGGTGAAATCCAGGTGGGAGTGCTTTCGGAAGAAGGGCTCAAAGCTCTTAAAGTTCAAATCTGAGCGTTTTCCGGAAACCGCGTCCCTCAGACACCGTTTCATGACATCGATCTCGAAATGGAGAAAGTAGAGATCCAGAAATTTTCTCTGGGTTCCGTTTGCGAATCGGAACAGCCTTGAGAAATCACCGTAGAGGGAGTGCCACAAAAGCTCTTCGATCTTACTTCTGTGGAGTTCCTCATTTTCGACACCGGAAAAAACATCCCTGTAGGCGGGAGAACTTTTCAGGTATTCGACGGCAGCCGGTACATTCTCCATGCCCGCGAGGACCGAGAACTCATCATCCGTGAGGAAATGCCCGCGCATCGCGGCAAGCTTGGCAGCGATCGCACTGTAAGTGATGAGACTTCCCATAGATCACACCTCGGTCATAGAACGGAAGAGGGAGTCCACATACCAGGAATGCTTTTCTTCGTAATGCTGTTCCAGGCGGGCGATCTGGTCACCGGCGGCGGTTTTCTGCCTGTTAAGCTCCGCGGCGGCTTCTGCTCCATTTTCTGGCGCATGGACTGGATCTCCAGTTCGGTTTCATGATTCAGCTCCTCGTCAAACTGTTTCGTCTTTGCCTCATATTCTGCTGCAAGAGTTTTTTTCTTGTCAGCAGCGCCGTCTAAGATCGCAACAGTCTTTTCTTCAATCTGGGAGAGCTGATTGATGATATTGTTCATTGATTTGTCTCCTTTCTGAGAAGGATTTTCCTCATCCGGGGGGATGGGGCCAGAACCTCGGAGTTTTATGCGGTAAAATTCAAGTCAGGTTTTCCTGGGTGTCTGACCCCGGTAACATTATAATATAGCTTGAAAATCAGGAATTTCAAATATATAATAATTATGCTGTTATAACATGAATGTTATAATAATCGGAAAATGCTATAAATGAACGAAAAATTAGCACAAAATTAACATGATCGTTAAGGCGCGAAAGAAAAAGGGGGAATGATATGGAAATCCAGCAGTTTCGGTATTTTTTGGCGGCAGCGCGGTATGAAAATCTGACAAAAGCGGCAGAAGATCTGCATATCGCCCAGCCGGCATTGTCCCAGTCCATCAAGCGTCTGGAGACGGAACTCGGCGTAAGCCTTTTTGACCGGAAAAATCACCGGATCGAGCTCAACGAACAGGGGAAACTCCTGAAAAAACGCCTGATCCCGATTCTGGAATCCATCGATAATCTAAAGGATGAGCTCTGGGAGTCGGTTTATTCATCGGAGCGCACGATCTATTTAAATTTCCTGTCCGCGTCGAACCTCATTACGAACAGTATTATTTCCTATCGGGCCCTGAAACCGGATGTCCAGTTTCAGGTATCCCAGCTTGAGATGACGGAGAGCTGTGATATCCATATCGAATCAAGGATCGCTATATCTGTGACGCCTCCGCATCCGCAGGAACTTCCAGATGGCGTGGTAAGACGGGAATATCTGAGGGAGGAGATTTTTCTGGCAGTAACCGCCGGATTCAAAGTTTGCGAAACATAAGACCGTCGATCTGCGGGAAGTGAAGGAAGAAAATTCATCCGTCTCGGAAACGGCTGGGCAGCTCCGCGGGATCTGCGATGATTTCTGCCGGAGAGCGGGGATCCGCCTCAGGCGGTGTTTGAGAGCAACAGTCCGGAGTCGGTGCGCAACCTGATCGCGGCAGGGCTTGGAATCGGCTTCTGGCCGGAAAAAGCCTGGGGTGGAAAGCCGGGGCATGGTGTTGTCCTGATCCCGATCCGTTACCCGAACTGCAGGCGTGACCTGGTGGTCACGGTGTTTGAGCAGGCAGGAAATAAGCCGGTGGTGGATGAGTTTGTGAATTATTTCTGTAAGTATTTTGAGAAAGACCCGTCGGGATGGGAGATGTGACGGTGTAAGAATGTAGTATAAATGAAAAAAGAACTCTGAAGTCAGCAATAGGGCGGGATCCATCGGAATCCCGCCCTAAATATTGGCTTTAGAGCTTTTTTGAATTTGATATTCCAATAAGTTATTACTCCGCTGTTAGAAATTCCTTCGCGACATAGGCTTCCTGTCCGTTGTACTTGATGACGGCCCAGGTATCGTCGTGGTCGCGGAGATATTCAACGGATGCGCCCGGGTCCAGTTTTCCGATGCGGTCCGCGTCGGTGGACGGTTCTTTGCGGACGTTCAAGGTCGTTGTTGTCTTGTAGGAGGAGCCGGAAGCTGTGCTCTCCGGTTCAGTCTCCGGGGCTGTGGTCTCTGCTGTTTCCGTTGTGATCACTGGTGCGGAGGTCTCCTCTGTAGCCGGTTTCTTCGGCGTGAGGACACGGATCAGGACGATCAGGATGATCACGAGGACGATCGGAACCACAAATTTTAAAAGATCAGCCGGCTGCATGCCGCTTCCGACTGCCGGGAACCGGCGCTGCGGTTTCTGACTGCTGGGGACGGCTACCGGCCGGGCGTCTTCCGCGGGGGGCTTTCCCGTTGTCTGCAAAGGAGTAGATCTCCTGGGACAGCACGTGTAGGCCTGGTTTGCATTGTAGGCACCGTTATCGCCGTTTTTTGCGGCTTTTGTGCCGATGTCGTAGATCTGTAAGTAGTGCTCGGCGGTGGATTTTGAGATCCAGCCGTTGTTGTAGAGCTCGTGGATCATAGAGTCCATGGAGCCTTCCATGATCCCCGCCTGTTCACATTGGAGCTTAACCATGTATTCCACGGTCTGTTTTGCTTTGATCATGGACTGGTTGTATTGTTTTTGTCCCATGAGACGCTCGGTCTCCTGAACATTCTGACGGATCTTATCCCATCCGTTAGGAATGTCGTTTCTTGCCATATAAATCCCTCCGTTTTATGTATTTTAACGGCGCGTGAAGGTGAAAATCCGGTGCCGGTGAAGGTGCCGGATACTCACAGATGCCGTTTTCTTCTATGTAATGCTGTGCGCCTGATGAAACGATCACAGACACGAAAAGAGCGATTTTGTCAGCCATTATCTTTATTATACTGGAACAGTGGAAATTGCACGAAAATTTTGGACAATTTAAGAATTTTCTGTTTCCAAAAGATATATTGAAAGAAAAATTCTGCGCGTCACTGTTACCTTGCAAAATAAGGCTTTCAATGATAAAATGAGACACAAGCAATATCAGGAGGAAATACATTATGAGATTACGCCATATCAAAGGCGCGGAAGAAGAGATTGCTGAGAGCATATGTGGTCCAGGATCCGCAGTCACTGAAGGGAAGGTGGCATGAATTTTTTGGAAACGATAATCCGATCCGCATTGAGGTCGGAATGGGAAAAGGAAAATTCATCATGGAGCTTGCCCAGATGAACCCGGATATCAATTACGTGGGAATCGAGCGTTACTCCAGCGTTCTGCTTCGCGGACTTCAGAAGCGCGCGGAGCTGGAGCTTTCTAATATTTATTTTATGAGGATCGATGCCTTAGAGCTTACGGAGGTGTTCGCGGATAATGAGGTGGAGCGGATCTACTTAAATTTCTCGGATCCGTGGCCGAAGGACCGCCATGCGAAGCGCCGCCTGACATCAGACCGTTTCCTTGCCGTGTATGATAAGATTTTACAGCCGGACGGAATTATCGAGTTTAAGACCGACAATCAGGACCTGTTCCGCTATTCTTTAGAATCCATTCCGGAGGCAGGCTGGCAGGTGACATCCCATACATTTGATCTTCACCACAGCGATATGGCCGAGGGAAATGTTATGACAGAGTACGAGACGAAGTTCTCCGCGGAGGGCAAGCCGATCTGTAAGCTGATCGCCCGCCGTGATAAGTCATAAATATCTGCATATAATAGACGTGAAATGACGGAAAGGCCGTGTGCCGGATGAGTATGTGGGCATGCGTAAAGCGGTGGCTCTCACAGGCAACCTGCGACAAGATGGAACTGAATCGGAAAATTATCCGGATCAGGAAATGTTTTGACGAGGCAAATGATGTTGTCTGCGGCAGAAGAAAAAATAAGCGCGGCAGAGAGGTTTTCTGTGACCGCCGGAGCGGTAAGCGAATGCGGTGGAAAAGCTTTGAATGCAGCAGGATATTAATGGAAGGAGAAAATAATATGGAAACAGTATTTACAAGCGCAAATTTTGATGCTGATGTTCTGGGCTCAGAGATCCCGGTAGTTGTGGATTTCTTTGCGACATGGTGCGGCCCGTGCCGTATGATGGCTCCGGTGATCGAAGAGCTCGCTGAGGAGTACGACGGAAAAGTAAAGATCGGCAAACTCGATGTAGACGAGAACAGTGATATTGCTGCCCGCTACGGAGTTATGTCTATCCCGACGATCATTCTTTTCAAGGATGGAGAAATTTTTTCCAAGAGCGTTGGACTTCAGGATAAAGAAGTTCTGGAAAATGCGATCAAAGAGATGTTGTAAGAAACAGGGACAAAAAAGCCGGCAAACCCGCATGTTTGCTGGCTTTTTTAATCGTTTCATTTGTACCTGTTTTTGAAAAACAAAAAAATTCAAAAAATTTCAGGAGGTCATCCAAAGCCTCCTGAAACCCTTATTCCTGCAACAGCTGCCCCCGAAGATTCTGCAATATCTTCCGCTCCTGCGGGAGATCTGTACCTGGGTGGTATGCAGCACCTTTGCGGTCTCGCTCTGGGTGCGGCCCGCGAAAAAGCGCAGACGGATGAGCTGGCGGTCACCGCTGTCCAGCCTGTCCATCACCTCGGCCAGACCGATGCGGTCCGAGAGTGCTTCCTCCGGGGACTCCACCGGCACGTCAAACTCCCGCAGGCCGTCCTCGTCGTCCACGGGCGTCAGGCTCAGAGTCGGCAGGGCCGCGCGGATGGCCAGTGCGATCTGCTCCGGGGTCGTGCCCAGCGTCTCGGCCAGTTCGGTCACGCCGGCTCCTGGCCGGTGCGCTTGAGGCAGCGCTCACGCTCGGCATTGATTTTAAGGCTCAGCTCCTTTAACGAACGGCTGACCTTGACTGTGCCGCCATCTCGGAACAGCTTTTTGATCTCGCCCAGGATGACCGGCACGGCATAGGTGGAAAAGCAGACGCCGCGCCCGGTATCAAACCCATCGCAGGCCTTAACAAGACCCAGACAGCCCGCGGCGTAGAGTTCCTCATACTCGATGCCCCGCCCCTTGAACCGCCCGGCGCAGGCGTGGACAAGGCCGAGGTTTCTCTCAATAAATTCTTCGCGCGGCAGCTGGTGCATATCCGTGGGCATGACTGTCCCCTCCTTCTATATATGTAGGGGGTCACGCGCGGGCATCCAGCCGCTTGGTCAGGGTCACGCGTGTGCCGCGGCCCGGCGTGGAGGAGACCTTGACCTTGTCCATGAAGCTCTGCATGACGGCAAAGCCCAGACCCGCGCGCTCCTCGGCGTCGCCGGTGGTGAACATCGGCTCCATCGCCTTCGCAATATCCGGGATGCCGACGCCGCGGTCCGTGATGGTAATACGCACAATGCCACCCTCATAGATGGCCGCCGTCATTGTGATGGGGCCGATCTTGTCCGGGTAGGCGTGGACGATGCAGTTGGTCACGGCCTCGGAGACAGCGGTTTTCATATCGGCGAGCTGGGGCACGGTGGGATCAAGCTGCACAAGAAACGCGGCCAGCGCCGCGCGGGCGAAGCCCTCGTTGACGGAGCGGCCCGCAAACGTAATTTTTACCTGATTGAGCATCTTCATCGGTGTTCACCTCCGTTCAGGCGTAGGTTATGTGGGCCAGGTCGAGCATCCGCCGCACGGCGCGCGGCGGGTTCTGGACGGTCAGCCGCCCGCCCAGTGCGCTTACATGGCGTCCGCGGCCCAAAATCAGGCCGACACCCGAGGAATCCATGAAGGTGACGCCCGAAAAGTCGAGCGTCAGCAGCTCAGGCAGGCGGTCATCGACCTGGCATCGATCTCCCGCCGCAGTGTCTGGGCGGCGTGGTGGTCGATCTCGCCGCTCAAATAGGCGGCCAGTGTGCCGCTGCCGGGCACGAAGGTTACTTTGGCCATAGGGTTGTCCTCTTTTTTCATTTATAAGGGTATACAGAGTAGTGTTGGGAAGGTTGCGGGCCGGACATGCCCGGCCTACGGGGAGAGTTAAAAATCAACGGGTAATTTCCGGGAGGGGGTGTTGAGACAAAATAAAAAGCCCGTATCGTTATGATACAGGCTTACGGGTGCGTATTTTGTTGAAATGGCGATGGCCGGTTATTTTTCTGCTTCTTTGAGAAGCAGCGGGCGGGCCTCGGCGGCAAGGTAGAGCGAACCGCAGACAACAACGCCCGCGAGGTTGTTCTCGTCGGCGTAGTCCACAGCCTTGCGGATGGCATCGGCCACACTGTCAGCGGCCTCGGCGTCGGTGTGGAAGCGGGCCTCCTTCTGCAATTCCTCGGCGCTCAATGCGCGGGGCCAGTTGGGCGTGACGGTGTAGACCTTGGCAAAGCAGGGGGCCAGATCGGACAGCATATCCTTATAGTCCTTGTCGGCCAGCACGCCCAGCACACCGACGAGGTTTTCCTCAAAGTCGGCGCGGGTCAGGGTCGCGGCCAGCATTTTAGCGCCGTCCGGGTTGTGGCAGCCGTCAAGCAGCAGCAGCGGATGGCGGCGCAGCACCTCGATGCGGGCGGGCATCCGGGCATCGGCAAGGCCCTGCAGAATGGCGTCGTCCGAAATATCATAGCCGAACTCGCGCCAGAGAGCCAGCGCGATCTCGACAGCATGGCGGCATGGTTAGCCTGGTGCGTGCCGGGCAGGCCCAGTGCGGCGCGATAGCCGCCGTAGTCGATGCGGTTTTCCAGCCGCTTGCCGCGCAGCAGCGTCAAATCGTCCTTATCGGGCGTGATGATGCTCGTGTGCGCCTCGGCAGCGGCGGTCAGGATCGGCCCCATAGCCTCCGCAGGCTGGTCGGGATAGTTGACGACGACGGTTCCTTCTTTTATAATACCGGCCTTCTCGGCGGCAATTTTATCAAGGGTATCTCCCAGGACTTCCATGTGGTCATAGCCGATCTTTGTGATGGCTGCCACGAGCTTGTGGGGCACGACGTTCGTTGCGTCGCAGCGCCCGCCAAGGCCGGTCTCCAGCACGACCAGATCACACTTTTCGCGGGCAAACCAGAGGAACGCCAGCGCAGTGACGGCCTCAAACTCCACAGGCTTCTCGCCGCCCTCGGCCTCGATGGCGTCAATCGCGTCGAGCACCTTCTCCGTCAGGTTTGCCAGCGTGCGGGGCGGGATCATCTCGCCGTCGATCTGAAACCGTTCACGGAAGTCCACCACATACGGGCTGATGGTCAGACCGGTCTTGTAGCCCGCTGCCGTCAGGATGGAGGACGTCATGGCCGCAAGGCTGCCCTTGCCGTTCGTGCCCGCAATGTGGATGCACTGCAGCTCCTTTTCGGGGTTTCCCAGATGGTCGCACAGGTTCTGCATCCGGGCCAGACCGGGTGCGCCCTGCCCCATGTGCGGCAGGCGTGCAGGGCTTCAATTGCCTGTTGGGTCGTCATTCTTCGTCCTCCTCATAGTTATCCTCGTCGGGTTCGGGGCGGTTCAGCTGTGCCTCGTGGGCACGGTGGGCAGCGCGGCGGGCCAGCCGCTCATGCTCGC
>ENA-OQAZ01001678-OQAZ01001678.1-human-gut-metagenome-genome-assembly--contig:-NODE-1678-length-10090-cov-2.764127_pt1 | contig 10090 bp, 15 predicted proteins | sample MGYA00242737_ERZ504531 | MGnify/ENA primary metagenome ERZ504531 (study PRJEB26092, sample SAMD00036244) | human gut metagenome | host: Homo sapiens | study: EMG produced TPA metagenomics assembly of...
AGCTTGCGGAACCGCAGCAGCCAAAACCGGATGAACTCTTCAGTCACTTTCGGCTTTGCCAGCTTTTTCTTCCGCAATACGGGCTTCAAGCTCACGCTTGGTTTCTTCCAGCTGCTCTAGCCGCTCCTTGGTGGAGCTGGTCAGGATACCGGCTGAATCGCATTGAGCATATTCTGGATACCAGATTCTGCATCTCGAAGCTGCTTTTCATAAAGAGGAATGTTGGTGTTTTCTTTGTTTTGCAGCTCCATCACCTTGGCGATGATGGATTCCATAGCGGCATCGTCCTTGACAAGCTGCATGGTCTGGTTGACCACCAGATCTTCCAGCCACTGTTTACGGACGGTCTTTTTCTTGCAGCCCTTGTGCTTTTTGGCAGTAGCACATTTATAATAGCGGTGAACTTCACCCGTCCGGCTTGTGCCGCTTTCGCCAAACATCAACGCCCCACAGTAGCCGCAGAACAGCTTGGTGGTGAGCAGATAGTCGTCCTCTGCCTTTCTCCGGGCAGGGGCTTTCTTGTTTTTGGCGATTTTTTCCTGAACATCATCGAACAGTTCCAGCGGCACGATGGGCGGGATGGCATCCGGCACGACCACGTCCCGGAATTTCAATTCTCCGATGTACCGCCGATTCTTGAGCATGTGTTCGACACTGTTATAAGTAAACGCACCGTCCACCGGGTTCTTGATACCGTTTTCGTTCAGCCAGTCCCGGATCTCTTTCATTGTAAGACCATCCGGTACTTCTTGAACAATTCCAGCACGAAAGGGGAGACAAGCGGGTCAATGTGGAATTTCCGCTCGGAATCCAGCGTATAGCCAAAGGTTCCACGGCCACCATTACAGCGGCCTTTCAGGATGTTCTCTGTCTGTCCACGCACGACCTTTTCGGCAAGGTCAGCGGAGTAGTATTCCGCATAGCCCTCCAGCACCGATTCCAGAATGATGCCCTCCGGTCCTTCGGAGATGATCTCGGTGGCAGACATAAGCTTGACACCATTCTTTTTCAGCTGGGTCTTATACCGGGCACTGTCGTAGCGGTTTCGGGCAAAGCGGTCAAGTTTCCAGACCAGAACGATGTCAAACAGCTTCTTGTCGCTGTCCTTTATCATCTGCTGAAACTCCGGGCGGTTGTCCATCTTTGCAGAGATGGCACGGTCGATGTAGTGCTTGACGACGGTGATGCCGTTCTTCTCAGCATACGCCGTGCATTCACGAATCTGACCTTCAATGGATTCTTCGCGCTGGTTGTCGCTGGAATAGCGAGCGTAGATTACAGCGGTCATGGCGGGCACCTCCATTTTATACGTCATTGAACGGTAATACGTTCATTAAAGCAACGTTTCGTATAATGTATATGCCACAGTTTTGCCCTGATTGCAAGCCCAATGATTTATTTTCATGATTCCAACAGACAAGTTGTCTTAAGATTATATTCCGAGCAAAATGTGAAGTCCAAGCCCGGCCACGCCGCACAGGCACATGGTCAGGATGGGATTCCACTTGAGCTTCCGTAGCACAAAAAATGCCGATGCAAAACTGCCGATGCCGATCCAGTCTACGTTGGCGAGCGTCTTTGCACTCTCTCCGAACACCACCATAGACAGTATAGAAAGACCTGCACCAAAGATAAGCGCTACAATGACCGGACGCAGGCAGGCCAGAACACTTTGCAGCAGAGAAATATCCTTGTATTTACGATAGATGTAGGATAGAAGTGAAACAAAGAACAGCGCCGGTATAATGCAACCTAGTGTTGCAATGATGGCTCCGGGTACCTGCGCGATACGCAAACCAACAAAAGTTGCCGAGTTGACCGCAATGGGACCAGGGGTCATTTCTGCAATCGTGATGAGGTCAGTAAACTCCTGCATCGTCAGCCAGCCATGTTGTTCCACCACTTGGCTCTGGATCAGCGGCATGGCCGCATAGCCGCCGCCTACGCTGAACATACCCACCTGCAAAAAGCTGAGAAAAAGCTGTAAGTAGATCATTTTGCACCACCTTTTTTCCACTGGACCAGAGCCAGCACCACGCCGAATACTGCAGCGGCAAGGATGACCACCACCACATTGACATCAAACACCGTATTTGCGACAAACGCTGCGACCATCAGGGCAATATACACCCATGAGCGGGTCTTCAGCACCTTGCCGCCAAGGTCGAATACAACATCCAGAATGACCGCCGCCACACCAGCCTGCATTCCCTTGAGTAACAACGCGATATAGCGATTGGTGGCAAAAGCATTGTAGAACACAGAAATGACTGAAAGAATGACCATAGGTGGGATGATGGTGCCCAACACTGCCACGATCATTCCAATCAAGCCTTCTACCTGCCAGCCTACCAGAATTGCAGCATTGACCGCGATTGCGCCCGGAGAGGACTGCGCCAACGCTGTCATATCCAGCATTTCCTGTTCATCGATCCAGTGCAGCTCATCTACAAATTTTTTCTTCATAAAGGTCACGATGACAAAGCCGCCGCCGAAGGTAAAGCTGCTAATGTACAGCGTACTCAAAAACAGCTTCCAAAGCCGTGCTAACCGTGTACCGTATGTTTTATTTTCATCCATACAAGTTTTCTTCTCCTTTTTTGATTTTCGGACAACTATATTTGTTTTCTTACTATTTCAAACAGCTTTTAACTGTTACTGCTTGCGAAAGCCCGTATTTTCCGGTATCCTTGTTTTAAGAACTGCGAAGCACGGAGGGAATCTCTATGAAACATAATACATTTCTCGTCAAGCCAGCGTCCAGCCTGTGCAATCTGCGTTGCCGGTACTGCTTTTATGACGATGTTTCCAACAGCCGAGCCTGCAAAAATATGGGACTGCTTTCCCATGAAATGGCAGGAGAACTGGTTGAAAAGGCTTTTGCAGCCACAGAGGAAGGCGGCAGCGTCCATTTTCTGTTTCAGGGCGGCGAACCGACTCTTGCCGGGTTGGATTTCTTCCGGTTCTTTCTGGAAACGGAGCGTTCCATGCAGCGCAATATCTCTGTGTTCCACAGCATCCAGACCAATGGCATTTGTCTGGATGAAGAGTGGGCTTCCTTTTTCAAAGCCAACTCTTTCCTCGTAGGCCTCTCTCTGGACGGCACACAGGAGAACCATGATCTCTATCGCTGGACGCAGCTGGGCAGGGCACATGGGATAAAGTAACTCATGCGCTTGCGCTGCTGGATGCCTACAGGGTCGAAACGAATCTGCTCTGTGTTGTGACCGGACAGCTGGCCAGAAAGCCGCAGCGAGCCTTCAAAAGCCTCTGCGAGTTGGGACAGCACAATCTGCAATTTATCCCATGTCTTGACCCACTTGATACGATTGGAGGGCAGGCATATTCTCTAACGCCGGAACTTTATGGTCGTTTTCTGTGCGGCGTCTTTGATACTTGGTATCAGCAGCTGCAACGAGGCAATTATATCAGCGTTCGCAATTTTGAGGACTATCTGCGTATCCTGCTGGGAATGCCGCCTACCTCCTGCGCTTCCTCCGGTTCCTGTGGACATTATCTTACCGTAGAAGGTGACGGAAGCCTTTATCCCTGTGACTTTTATGTTCTGGATGAGTGGAAGCTGGGAAATCTGAGCCACTGTACCGTTGAAGATGCGCTTGATTCTCCCACAAGCCAGACATTTCTGGCACAGGGCCGCAACGCCCGACGGAATGCGCAGCATGTGCTTATCAGCTGGCTCTGCCGGGGCGGATGCAAGCGAGATTGGGATGCCTCTGGAAGCAACCGCTTTGCGCAGCTATAAGCAGTTCTTTGCCTATGTGCTTCCGCGCCTGCATACTGCTGCACATTTTCTGGCACAACAAAACCGATAAAGAGATTCTCCCGGAGAGCAGTACTGCCTCCGGGAGAATCTTTATTTTACCTTTTTGATCTTCCGGATGGAATGGCCATCGTAGAGGATGGCTTCATGACATAAGTGTAGTTCCGGTCATCGCATTCGCCGGTGGAAATCATCTCCATAAGCCGCAGCGCAAGCTGACGTCCCATCTCGAAGCCTTGCTCCACGGAGCAGGTAACATCCTCCTGCCGATAAGTTTCTTCGGAATAATCAAAACAGACCAGCGAATAATCTTCGGGTACAGTCTTCCCCATTTTCTGCAGGGTTTTCATGACTAGCCGATAGATGATGTAGTTGCAGCAGACGATAGCGGTGCATTTAGGGATGCTCTTCAGAAATCTTTCAATGGAACGGACATAGCTTTCGTTGTGGGCTTCGTCCGAAATACACCACTTGATGTAATCATCGTTCAGTTCCAAACCACGATTTCGCATCGCTTCCGCCATGCCTTGAAACTTTTCTACGCTCTGGTAGTTGTCGTACACGAAGATGCCTGCAATGTGGCTGTGTCCGGCATCCATCAGGCGTCCTATCAGCTGATGGGCACATTCGATGTCATTGATCGTTACGCGGGGGCAGCGCAAGTTCCGATAGAAGTTGTTGTAGAATATCACCGGGATCTTACGTCGGTAAAGCTCCTTGTAGCAGTCAAAATTTGGGCTGAGGATGCTCGATTTGACACCATCCACGATGAAACCGTGAAAATTCTGATGTACCACAGTCTCCAGACAGCGGCGTTCGTTGCAGAATTTGTTATCGGTCAGAAATACATGGAGGTCAACCTGCTCCTGCGTCAGAACACTGCGAACCCCTTCGATTAATCCCGAATTGGCACTTGTATCCTGTCCCTGCAGGACAAGGCCGATTTTATAAAGGCATCATCTGTGTTCAAATCCCGCGTCATTACTTTTTCCCGGTGGAAATAAGTCCCACTTCCCTTGAGCTTGTACACGAGTCCTTCTGCTACCAACTGGTCGATGGCCACTCGTATCGTTTCTCGGCTGACACCCAGCTTCCGGCAGAGCGCATTTTCCGAAGGCAAACGCTGGTTCCCGGAAAATTTGTTTTCGTCAATATAAGCCAGAAGCCAGCGATAAACCTGATCGGATTTTTTCTCAACAGCCGAGAGCATGGGCAAGCGCTCCTTTTCAGTCGGTGATAGTGGGGCGGCTGCCTTCCGCGTGCTGAATCCAATTCAGCAGACGTTCACGAAGTTCCGCCTTGACCGCAGCATATGCAGGATCCGCGACCACATTGTTCAGCTGCCACGGGTCTTTCTGCATATCGTAAAGGAAGTCGTCTGCATAAACATCGGATGCCGCAGCCTCGCCGCCGTTGACGCCGGGTGCATAGACAGAATACATATAATCTGCAGTACGGATGCAGCGTCCGCAACGGCTTTCCGAAATCTGTGCATAGACCTCATTGACTCTATTATGGTTTTTCTTTTCCACAACGTCAAGCAGATTTTCACCGATCATCTTATCACCGACATCCACGCCTGCCAGAGCCAGCAGAGTTTTGGGAATGCTTTCGGTGCTGACCAGGTCGGTGATCTCCTTGCCACCCTTGAACGGGCCGCCACAGATGACCAGCGGCACATGCAGGCAACCGTCATGGCAGGAGCGCTTGTAATCATCATAGCCGTTCAGGTGCGCGTCACGGTTGCGGGTCTGAAGTGAGAGCCATGGTCGGAAGCATAGAGGATAACTGTATTATCATACAGGCCTTTTTCTTTCAGCTTTGACACCAGCTTACCAAGGTTTCATCAAGGCTGGCACACTGGCCCAGATAATCCGGGTACTCTTCCGCTGCGTTTCCACCCAGAGCCTTCAGATCTTCCGGCAGAACAAAATCTGCGAATCGCTGCTTGGAACCGTTGGGGCCTTCGTAGTGATTATGGTCGTTCTGATGGTGCGGCTCGATCTGCGACACGGTCATGAAGAAGGCTTTTCGCCGGCATACTGGTCAAGATAGTCCAGCGCAAACTGGTTAATGCAGTCGGCACGGTAGCCCTTGAAATCGATGCGGTTGTTGTTCTCATCAAACACATAGCCATCGTAGCCGTGGGAGGTGAACTCCAGCACATCCGCAGCACGCCAGTAACCGGTATAGCCACCGCGCAGCTCCAGCGGAACAGCGGTGATGGTGTGGTCAACGGTGGGCTTTTTTTTCCAGCTCGCCGTCCGAGGCCAGATGCCACTTTCCGATGTAGCCGTCTCATAACCGGCATCCTTTTCCATGTACTCGCCCAGCGTCTTGATCTGGGAGGGCAGCATCAGATTATTGCGGAAGCAGCCGGTCTCGGTGGGGTATTTACCGGTCTGGAACAGGGCGCGGCAGTCCGCACACCGGCTGGGGCGAAAAGGCGTTGTCAAACTTCACGCCCTCCGCTGCCAGCTCGTCCAGATTGGGCGTGATGTTCAGCGGCTGACCGAAGCAGCCGCAGGTGTCCCAGCGCTGCTGGTCACTGAAATAAAAGATGATGTTATATGCCACGATTTTTTCCCTTTCTTTACTGTTTCACTTTCGCTTCCTTCATCTTGCCGCGCAGGATGCCGAGGATGACCACTACGATCAGCGCAATGAAGATCCAGCAGTACACGCTGTCGAAGAAGATGCTGGGGCTTCCGTCCGAGATGAGCAGGGCGCGGCGGAAATTGGTCTCCGTCATATTGCCCAGCACCATGCCCAGCAGCACAGGGACAGCAGGCAGCTCCAGCTTGCGCATGAACCACGCCATCACGCCGAACACCAGCGCAACGCTCAGGTCGAAATAGCTGCTGTTCACCGAGTAAGCACCGGCAAAGCAGAAGATGACGATGATAGGGGTCAGGATCTGCTGGGGGATGGAGACGACCTTTGCAAACAGGCTGGTCAGGTACTTGCCCTGCAGGAACATGAAGATGTTCACAAGGATAAGACCCAGCATGATGGCGTACATGATCGCACCATCCGTGGTAAAGAGCGAGAGGCCGGGGTTCAGGCCGTTGATCATCAGAGCGGACAGCATAATGGCCACGCAGCCGTCGCCGGGGATGCCAGCGTCAGCAGGGGGATGAGGGTCGCACCGCAGACAGCGTTGTTGGCCGACTCCGCCGCCGCAACGCCCTCCACAGAACCGTGGCCGAACTCTTCCGGGTGTTTGGACATATTCTTTGCAGTGTTGTAGGAGAACCAAGAGGCCTCCGATGCACCGGTGCCGGGCACGATGCCCACGCAAGAGCCGATGAGAGAGCCGATGAGCACCGGGCGGAGCATCCGCTTGTACTCATCCTTTGTGATCTTGCCGTCGTCGTTGCCGATCTTTCCGGCGTGGAGGTTCAGCTCGCTCCGCTTCAGCTCCGCCTTGCCGATGATTTCCACCAGTGCGAACAGGCCGATGAGGGTAACGGCAAGATCGAGGCCCAGATACAGGCGGTGGACGCCGAAGGTAAAGCGGTCATAGCTGGTCATGGGGTCTGCACCCACGCAGGAGATGAGCAGGCCGAGGCAAGCGGCGATGATGCCCTTGACGAGGCTCTTGCCCGAAACGCCTGCGATGATGGTCATGCCGAACAGGCAGACCATGAAGTACTCCGCCGTGCCCAGCTGTGCCGAAATTTTGGCCACCTGCGGGCCGAGGAAAAGCAGCACCAGTGCAGAGAAGATGCCACCGAAGGTGGAGGCATACAGCGCGATTTTAAGAGCCGCCTTGGTGCGGCCCATCTTGGACAGTGGATGACCGTCCAGCATAGTAGCCGCCGCGTGGGGCGTGCCCGGGGTGTTGATGAGGATAGCCGACACCGAGCCGCCGTATCCACCGCACAGTAGATACCCAGAAGGAACATCATGCCGGGAATGGCCTTCATGGTGTAGGTAACAGGCAGAAACAGGATGATGCAGAGGATGACACTCAGCCAGGAATGGCGGCAAATACGCAGCCGATGAAGACGCCGAGGTTGATCCATATGATATTTTCAAGGGTAAAAAGCAGCCCGGAGGCCGGGCCGATAAAGTCAAACAAACCCATATTCTGCCTCCTCAGAAACTAACATTCAGCACGAAGTGGAACACGACCCAGATCAGCACCGCCATCGAGACGGTGATGGCGTAGTAGAGGGGCTTCTTGCAGCGGAAAAACAGCAGGAAGGCCAGCGCGCAGAACACGGCACCCACCACGAACAGACCTGTGACCTCCGCCAGCAGGTAAGTGACCACCAGAATAAGGACGATTACCAGAGCCTTGACCTCCACCAGAAGGTTGAGCATCTTAGTCTTGGCCGGGCGGTGCATTACCATGTTATATGCCTCGCGGCTACCAGAAGGGCACTCATGGCCAGCATGAGCCAGATCAGCATCGTCGGGAAGGCGCGGCCGTTCACAACGTCCTTTTCCGAAATCTGCACCTGCCGGGGCATGATGAGCAGCAGTACAATGCCGATGACCAGAAACAGAATGCCGCAGATCAAATCAACAGGGTACTCGATGTTCTTCTTCTCGAGCTTCGCGCCCCAGTCATCCAGTCTTGCTTCGATGCGTTCTATCAGATTTTTCACCTGTTTCCACTCCTTTTTAAATATAAAAGCAGGGGACGGTGTCATCCCCTTCCCCCTGCTTCGGCTTTTTGTCGCTATGAGGACTTTTTATCAGCCTGCCACGATGTCCTTATACTGCTCGACGATGCTCTTGACGTTCTCAATGTGAGCCTTCACATCGTCCTCGGTCATGGTATCGACTTCCAGCAGCATGGTGTCGTTCAGCCACTCGACCATCTCATCATCGGCGAGGATCTTATCATACAGCTCTTTCAGCTCGGCAACCTTTGCGGCGTCAGTACCTTTGCGAGCCATGACGAAGCAGCGGTTGCGGAAGTAGGGGTAGCCCTTGGAGCCAACGCCCTCAACGCCTGCGAAGGGGCCGTTTTCGATAGCCTTGTCATCGAATGCGCAAACCACATCAACGCCGCCCTGCTGGTAGGTCTCAAGAATCTGAGACTGGTGAGAGACCGCGAAGTTCGTTTCACCCTTAGCTACAGCCTGTGCAGCCTCCGCAGCGGACTGGTACGGAGTCAGTTTCAGCTGGTCGCCGGCACCCATAGAGCCGAACAGAGCCGCTGCCAGGAAAGCCTCGGAGCCGGTAGCGCCGTTAACGGCCACGGATACGGGGTTGCCTGCCTTGACATAGGCTCCAGATCGTCCAGATTCTTGAGGTTCAGTGAAGAATCAGCGGACAGGACGAAGACGGAGGAGTACAAGTTCTCCACGAACTCGAAATCGTCGTAGCTGAACTGCAGCTTGGCCGGATCCAGAGTCTCGGTAATGGCGAACAGACCTTCACCGGCGAAGACCAGTTCCTTATCATTTGCCTTAGTACTGGACACCCAAGTGTTGACAGTAGCAGCATCGCCCTTGACGGCTTCAGCAACCAGTGTGATTTTATTATCAGAATAATCAGGGGACTTGGCAGCAGCCTTTTGGCTGACCATCGCTGCTACACCAGACGGTGCCCACGGCAGGTAACTTTCCAGCTCTCCTGTTTGCTTCCGCAGCCGGTAAGCATCGACAAAGCAAGGACACCGGCGGTGACCAACGCCGCAATACGCTTTTTCATCATTTTACTCTCCTTTTTTGTTTTGCCTTTTCGTGTGGTAGCAAGCACTTCACCGTGCTTTTGTTACCAACAAGATAACATTTCAAGCAATTTCAAGTCAACAAAATTTTTTTATTTTACAAAAAAAGTTGTCTGGTAAAAGAGCTAAATGACCACATCTGTATTTTGCTGTAGAAAACTTATTGTGCATATTGCACATCGGCTTGAATCATCTTTGTGCAGCTTAAATTCTTTCATGATGTAAAGTGTATCATATTCATAATAGAAGTCTTACTATTGTCTCCATTCATAAATAATTTCTTCGGAATCATCTTGACGTACTCTACGAACCATGATATTCTCTATCACAAATCCCACTGAACTTGTAGATTGATTGCAAATCTTCTGCAAAAGTGGTTGGTTATCACCGTGAGACCCACCACTTCAGTGAGGAAAAATCCACGAAAGAAGCTACCGCCCCGCAACACACCCGATTCATTTTGCCGCCGATTCACCCCGACAAAATCCATCGCTGCGCTGCGTGGGCGGTATTTTTCTTTATGGGAAACGTACCTTGAAAATTTCATGAGCCGACCGGACGTGATACCGACTTTCCGTCAACGCCGCTGCACAAACAGGGGCAGGAACTTCGTTCGGAGC
>ENA-OQAZ01001679-OQAZ01001679.1-human-gut-metagenome-genome-assembly--contig:-NODE-1679-length-10086-cov-2.185661_pt1 | contig 10086 bp, 14 predicted proteins | sample MGYA00242737_ERZ504531 | MGnify/ENA primary metagenome ERZ504531 (study PRJEB26092, sample SAMD00036244) | human gut metagenome | host: Homo sapiens | study: EMG produced TPA metagenomics assembly of...
ATTCGAGTGTGCAGGTTTAAAAACGTAGGCGTAGCGGGCTACGCTGAGGCTTTTAGACCTGTGCAATCGGATTCGTAGACAAGTGTATGGTATAGTTATTTTGAAAACGCTGTACTAGTATTATGACCAAAGGAGGGATTATATGAAGCAGTATCTTTTTCTGGGCGACAGCATCACCGATGCGGATCATCTTTTTGATCCTGCCAATCTTGGATACGGCTATGTCTCTCTCCTTGCCCGCAGACCGGAATATGCAGACGCCAGATTTGTAAATCGGGGACATGAAGGATTTACCATTGAACGGGTGTCACAGATGCTCCGTCGGGACGGGATCGGCGGTCATTGGGATGCGATCACCCTCCTTGCCGGAGTTCAATGATATCCCCCGTGGAGCTTTTTACTTCTCACTTCCAGGATTCCGCTGGAGTTTTTCTGCTTTTTACCGGGAAGTGCTGGATCTTTTATGCCAGCATACTTCCACCATCCTGTTACTGGAACCGTTTCTTTTTGATGAACCGGCAGAATACTCCGCCTGGCATTCTTATATCGAAAAAGAAAGCCAGATCATCCACGATCTGGCACTCTCTTATTCTGCTCATTTTGTCCCGACGGACGCGATACTCCGACAGGCAGCCCGCTGTGAAGGCGTCGATGCGATCACAACCGACGGGGATTCATCTGACCACCCGGGGTAATACCCTCCTTGCTGATCTCTGGCATCAGGCATTTACTGCTCTTTCTCCTGACTGATCCCGCCTTCTTTTTCTTTCTGCTTTCGTCTCCGGTTCATGATCCGCCGATTCTTCCTGTCTCTTTTGCAGACAGAGTCTTCCACCTTCTTCAAGCACCTGATCGAGAAGTCCGAGTTCCTGCGCGATCTCATATTTCATCCGCTCTTCCCGCTCATCTTTGCGATTATCCTTCTCGGCTTATCTTTTTCTCTTTTTCCATAAAAAAAGTCACACTCCTTTTCTCTTGAAGTATTGACCTTTTTTTCACTTTCTATTCACGTTGTTCTTTATTTCGGAATGATGATCGATGCGATGATGTACGCAAGGATTCCGGATCCTCCCATAAAGGAAAAGATCACCCATGCCAGTCTCACCAGCGTCGGATCGATGTTAAAATATTCTCCGATTCCGCCGCAGACTCCACAGATCATATAATTGGTTGAGGAACGATATAATCTCTTATTTTCCATATTCTGATTCTCCTTTTATCATATAAATTTTTACTCTCTGTTATTTTTTCGGACCCACGCTTAAAATATATCCGTTACCCATTCCACAAACCAGTTAACCGGATCAAAATTGGTATGGTCACTGATTTCACTCATAACCTCATCTTTCATCTCCTGAAAATCCCCGCTGTTGATGGAAAGTGCATCCACCAGATCATTTCCTCCCCGGATTCCTCCGAGAAGCATCCCGCAGATCAGAAGGGCAAGCCCGAGTCCCCCGCAGATTCCGCTGGTTACAAGTAACCCTTTGTTCAAACGCTTCATTCTGCCTTGCCTCCTTTCCTTTATGTACGATTCTTGAGATAAAATTCAGCGTGGTACGTAATACACGCGGACACAGCTGAAAGGTAAACCACAGGAAAAATACTGCGCATAAGATTCCCAGTGCGATGCAGATCAGACCGCCGCCCATGCTTACCAGTCCGGCTGCCGGTGAACTGATCGCATGAAGGATCCCTTTGATCAGAACGGCGATCCCGCCTCCGATCATTCCAATCGCTACGGCGAAAAAGCTGATCCACAGGGCAAATACGGTTGCCAGGATTCCGATAAAAATGCCAAGTGCTCCACCGCCAACGCCGAGAAGCACCGGAGATGCAAAGACCAGTATAATGATGAGCAGTGCCCATCCGCCAACACCGCGTTTCGGTTTTCTCGCCTGCATCGCATACGGGCTTTGCGTACTGCTATTCTGCCAGCCTTGCTGTGTACTCTGATTCCATCTGTTCATTGTCTGCCCATTCTGCTGCCAGCCATCGGCGTCCTTCGTCTGACTTTCTGTCCCTGTATTTTCCATATCGGTATCATTCGCTCCGAATGTCGATCCGCCATACTGCAGGTTTGCCTTGATGCTTGCTGCTACTTTTCCCGGACTACCCAGTTCCTGGATCACGGCATCCTCGTTTTCCTCCCCGGCATCGTCAAAATATTCCTGATAATAGCGAATGGCTTCCTGCCGTTCTGCCGGCGGCAGATCCTGCAGAAGTCTCGCTAATTGTGCAATAAACTGCTCACGATTCATTGTTGATTCCTCCCTCAAAAACCATGGAAATATTGGATGAATATCTCTTCCACTCCTCTTTGTATAACCCCAATTGGGCCAGTCCCTGCTCGGTTACTTTATAATATCTCCGGTTGCGCCTGCACATTCCAGATCATAGACCATCAGCACTGATCTTCTGCAGCCTGCGAAGCACCGGATACAGGGTGGAATCGGAAATGTCGATAACCTTCCGCACATCCTGTGTGATCTTATATCCGTAAGTGCCTTCCTTCTCTCTCGAGACAACGGCAAGAACAATGGCATCCAAAAGAGCCGCTCCTGTATTAAATACCATATCGCACCCCTTTTTCTTTTTTCTGTATGTTCGAACCCTTTCCCGATCTGTTTTCACGAAAAGACTCCGCTCATACCTTTTCCCCGGTTTCCCGGACCGTATGTTGTTTTGCATTTAATACTATACATTGTATAATATTAGATGTCAACAAATCCTGGGAATCTTTAAAATATCTTAAGACTTCTTCTAAATATCTACAAAAAGCGGCTGCCGCGGAGGTTACACCTCCACAGCAACCGCTTTTCCAAGCGCAAATGAATATAAATAACACTCTTTTACCTTTTTTCCATTACGCGCGCTCCAACGCCTGACTGTAATAATGCATCTGTCTCTGATACCGGTCGATCAGTTCCTGTCCCTCTTTTACATGGTCAGTTTTATAATCCACCAGCACCAGGCCGTCCGCCTCTTCCCAGAAAGCATCGATGATTCCCTGCACCAGGATCTGCTCGCCCTGATTCCACGCGGGATTTCTCTCACTGGCATCGATACTCATCACAAACTGCTGTTCCCGGTGCAGTGTGCCAAGGGCAGAAGCTTCTTTCATCCGTTTTCCCACAGCTGAACGCACAAACCAGCTGATCTGACTGGAACGCACCACTTTGGCCGCCTCTTTGCTGATCTTTTCTTCCTTCAACAGTTCTTCAATCTGCTTCTCGATTGCCTGCTGCGAATCTGCTTTTGCATAGTCCAGGCACTCCAGGATCCGGTGATATGCGGTTCCCCTTGCTGCGCCCTGCAACAGCGTCTCCCTGCTCTCCTTCATAAAATCGGGAATGATTGGTTCCTGTTCTTTCTCCTCATACAGATAGACGGTCTCTTCCTCCGGCTCCTCTCTGCCTGTTTTTTCAGCTCTGATACGCTGACCTTCGCCGGAATCTCCTGTAAGTATCCATACGGATACACATAGGAAAATTTCTCTTCCAGATCTTTGCGGATCTTCGCATCAAACACCTCCTGCGGATCCCAGGTTTCGTATGCGGCCCTCTGCCGTACCCGGTCTTCCCGGTCTGTTACCTGATCCGTGATCAGATGTTCCATCTCAAGGATCTGCACCGGAAACTCTTCGTTTGCTCCGGCAAGTGCCGGAAAAATCCAGTCCCAGTAGCAGCGTGCGCCTTCACGCATCCCGTAAGGAAGTTTCTCTTCCTGCCAGTCCCGCGCCTCCGCCTGTACTGCCTGATAATCCTCTATTTTTTTCACGGTTCCGGTAAGAATCAGTTTTTCTTTTGCTCTTGTGAGTGCCACATATAATACACGCAGTTCCTCACCCAGACTTTCCAGCCGGATCTGCTTCTGGATCACCTGTCGTACCAGTGACGATGCCTGCGTCCGCTCCTTGGGGTCTACCGCCTGCATCCCGATTCCCAGATCCTGATGGATCACCAGACCGTTGCTGGCATCGGACATATTAAACCGTTTCCCCATCCCTGCCGCAAAGACAATCGGAAACTCCAGTCCCTTACTTTTGTGGATGCTCATGATCCGCACCGTATCTTCCTGTTCTCCACGGATATTGACCTCACCAAAATCCACCTGATATTTCTGCAATTGTTCCACATACCGGATAAAATTAAACAACCCACGGTAACTGGTACTCTCATATTCCATGGCTTTTTCCACCAGCATCTGCAGATTTGCCCGCCGTTGTGCACCGCCGGGCATCGCACCTGCGTATAACTCATACCCGGTCTTTGTCAGAATCTCTCCGATCAGTTCATGGATCGGCGTATAAGTAACCTTTTCACGGAGTTTTCATAGACAGACCAGAAATTGCCAAGTTTTTCACACAACTCCCCGTCCTGTCCCTCCTGCAGATAGTTCCAGACACAGCCATAGATTTTCTCCTGCGGATAGCAGGCTTTTAACAGTGCCAGCTCTCTCGCACTGCACCCGCCTAACGGCGATAACAGGACACCGGTAAATGGAATCTCCTGCATCGGATTATCCAGGATCCGCAGATAGTTCAGGATCGTCTGCACTTCCGTCGTGGAAAAATATCCGGTTTTGGAAGTGGCGTAAGCGGGGATTCCCATATCCATCAACACACTGACAAAGTTCTCCGCCCAGCCGGTGATCGTCCGAAGCAGGATCACACAGTCCTGATAACGTGCTGGACGATACTGTTTTTCTTTCTTATCCCAGACCAGTTCTGTTCCCACCATGCTGCGGATCTTTTCTCCGATCATCCGTGCTTCCAGCTCCTGATCACTCTGTTCCTGCATCTTCTCATCCATACCGTCCGTGCCGGTCTGTGCCACAAGCACCTGGCACGCCGGTTCTTCCGGTACTCCCTCCGGCTTTTCTTCAAATACCGCACCCGGATACAATGCCGCATCTGCATCGTATTCCACCGCTCCCAGATCCTTTCCCATGATCCGGTAAAAGATCTGATTGACCCTTCGAGCACTCCGTCTCTGCTTCGGAAGTTTTTGTGTAGGTCGATCCTCTGACATACACTGTCTTCCAGACTGTAGGTTTCGTATTTTTCCATAAAAAGTTCCGGTCTGGCAAGGCGGAACCGTAGATACTCTGCTTCACATCGCCCACCATGAACAGATTATGCCGCCCGAAGCGAAGCTGTGACACACTCTGCAACAAAGTCTCCTGCACCAGATTGCTGTCCTGGTACTCATCGATCAGGATTTCCTCAAACCGATCGGAAAATTCATCCGCCGCCTGGGTATACCGGATCTCTCCGTCTTCTTTTTTTACCAGGATCTCCAGCGCAAAGTGTTCCATATCTGTAAAATCAACGATATTTTTCTGCCGCTTTTTTCCCGAAAATGTCTCGATAAACTGCCGGGTCAGACGAATCAGTTCCTGCACCGGCTCCCTGCAAAGTTCCAGTTCTTCCAGCACTTCCTCCGTTGTCTCATAAAAATAATTCTCCCGCAGTTTTTTCACAGCATCTTTTGCCTGATCCCGCAGGTTCTTCGCCAGCTCCCGCTTATCCTCCTGCACACTGTCATCTTTCTTTCGTGACAGTGCTTTTGGCTTCCAGCTATCCAGCAGGACTCTGCATCCGTCAAAATCCTGTGTTGCGAAAGCCTCTTCCAGATCTCTTCGAAACAAAAGATCCTGTTCCAGCGCTTCTCCGTACATATATGGTCCGTCGGGACTGTAGATCACTTCTTTGCACCGTTCCTGAAGATAAGTGATCTGATCCAGCAGGTGTCCGGCATCCTCCCACAGTTTTTTCATCCATATACAGGACACCAGCTCTTCCTTTGTCCGGATCTCGTATGCCTTCGTACAGCTGTCCAGCCATTCTAGCGGCCAGGGATTACTCATGGCAAACTCATACATCCGGAGAATCAGTTCCGTCAGCACCTCATCGCTTTTTCCCGTGGCAAAACTCTCCACAAAACGATCAAAACTTTCGGTTCTCTCCTGGTAACTGCTCTCAAGCACCTCTTTTGCCACATCCTGTTTCAGCAGTTTGATCTCTCCTCATTCGCTGTGCGAATCCGGATCCAGATCGATGGTGTGAAAATAGTTCCGGATCACATAAGAGCAGAATCCGTCGATCGTCGTGATCTGTGCGTTGTGGATCAACGTCTGCTGTCTTTGCAGATGTTCATTTTCCGGATCCTGTTCCAGATAATTCTCCACAGCTTCCGTCAGTCTCTCCCTCATCTCTCCGGCTGCTGCCCGGGTAAATGTCACAATCAGCAGCTGATCGATATCGATGGGATGATCTTTTCTGGTCAGTTTTCCCAGGATTCGTTCTACCAGACAGCGGTCTTACCGGATCCTGCCGCCGCACTGACCAGGATATTTCTGTCCCGCAGTTCAATGACCTTCTGCTGTTCCGGTGTCCACTTCATTTCCATCTTCCTTCTCCCCTTTCTCTCTCATTTTCTTCCACAGTTCCTCATCGGAAAATGTCGGAAGTCTCCGGAAACTGTTTCCCTCCTGTTTTTCATCAAATCCGCAGATCTCCTTAAAGCTGCAATAGTCGCAGGCGGTCCGTTGTTTTAATTTATATGGATTTTTCTCCATCTCCCCGCTAAGGATCCGTGTTCCATTTTCACGGATCTTATCGTTGACATAGGCACAGAGTTCTTCGAACTGTTCTTTGCTTGCCGTTTTGGAACGACTTGAAAGGCTGCCGTTTTTATTGTAAGCTGCCGGGATCACCAGCGATTTTTTCCCTGCTTCCAGTTCCCGATCCAGATCCTTTAAGATCTTTTCTTCTGCCCGGACCAGTCCGTCCACCTTTAATTTTTCCAGCAGTTTCCGTTCAATCTCCTCTTCCTCATCCCCAGGTTTTCCATCCACCAGTGGATCTTTGACATGATAATAAAACATCCCCGCCGGTTCTGCATGTTTTCCCGGATGATTCTTTTCTTCCAGCTCCAGTGCTGCATTCAGATATACGATAAGCTGCAATTGCAGTCCGTGATACACCGAAGTAAGATCCAGAGCCGTATTGCCGGACTTATAATCAATGACTTTCACATAGATCGTATCGTCCTCCTCATAGCGGTCCACCCGGTCAATCCGCCCCCGCAGGCGCAGGCGCTCATCCTCCGATAACTGAAAATTCGATGCTTTCAGATCTTCCTCCATAGAAAAAGAGATTTCAAACCGACTTGGTTCATATTTTCCTGCTTTCAGCTGTTGCTGCAGTGCCCAGACCGTCCGCCGCAGGATCCGTTTTACACGCAGGATCATATACTGGTTTCTTGCACTGCTCTCCAGAATCGTATTGCCATAGTCGTGAATGGTTTCCTCCACACTCGTATCAATCAGCTGATCCCGTTCCTGATCCGTCAGACTACGCCATGTCAGCCGGTTTTTTTTGAGATTTCGTGAAAACTGTTCCAGCGCCTGATGGATCACATTGCCCAGATCCGCCTGACGAAATTCGTATTCCTGTCGTTCCTCGATCTTCAGACCATACTGCAGAAAATGTGCAAAGGCACAGGCTGCAAACCGTTCCAGTTCCGTCGCACTGTTTTCCAGTTCTTTCCCGTAAAGTGCCACCGCCGCCGCTTTTCCGATGCTGCTCTCCGGTGCGTCCTCGTATGCCGCCTGGATCCAGCGAAGACACTGCTCCCGCCATTCTTCCGACCGCAGATACCAGGAAAACAGTTCTTTCCAGCCATCGTTCTGCTCCTGTTCCCCGTCCTTTCGAAGTCCTCCCAGAAGAATCTCCGTCGCCTGCTGCGCCATCTGCATCTGGCTGATCTCGTCTTTCGGATTATCCTGGATCACCAGTTTCGGATACATCCGAAGAATCAGCGCGATCAGATACGCCGGACTCTGTGCCTGCCCCTGTGCATTTGACTGAGCGTAAGAAAGATACAGACACCGGGAAGGTTTCGTCAGATTCAGATACAGATAGAAACGCTGGATATACATGGATTCTCTTGCTGTAGGTGCCAGTGCTACCTGACGGCTGTCGAGAAATTCACGGTCAGACTCGGACAGCAGACCGGCTCTTCCCCCGTGTTTCGGGATAATTCCATCGTTGACCCCCGCAAAAAACAGTACCTTAATGTCTTTCAGTCGGGTACGCTCCATCTCACCAAGCAACACCTGATCTGCCGTCGGCGGGATGATGCCCACCCGCATCTCCTGAAATCCCACATCGAGAAGCTGTCCGTACTCCTTCGCCGTGATCGTCTCGCTGCCAAGCATCTGCACCATTTTATCGAGCAGTTCCATGATCATTCCGTAAATCTGGCTGTATTCCTTGACCATCGCCTGATCGCCCTGCGCAGCAAAATCCTGTTCTTTTTCCGCTAACCGCTCCTGAATCCTGTCCTTTACGATCATGTGATAGAGCATCCGCGTCCGTTCTTCTACCGTGTGCTCTTTTTCTTTCATATACGCCGCAAAAGAACCGATCTTTTCCCAGACCTGTTTCCGGATCTTATTAATCGCTTCGATACTGCCCTCTTCCATCCCGCGATACCGTCTGACCCAGTGATCGTTCCACTGTTTTTCCCCACGTATTCCAACTGCGATACAGTAATTTTCCAGCTGATCCACCTGATAAACCGGAATCCCGGACAGCCCACAGCGAAGATAACGGAACATACTCTCATAGGAAAAATACTCCACCACCAGATTGACAGCCGCCCGGATATACTCCACAAACGGATTCATCAGAATAGAATGTTTTTCATCGATAAAGCAGGGAATCTCACACTGTTCCATGACCTGTCTGGCATAACTTCCGTACGTCGTCATATCCCCTGTAATCACGGCAAAGTCCCCATACCTGTAGCCTTTGTCCGCACCAGCAGGCGGATCCTTCTGGCGATCTCTTCCATCTCTTCTTTTGGATTTGCAGCCTGAAAATCTGTACCTCTTCCTGTTCCTTCCGGTACTGCCGTTTATCATACCGAACAGATGCTGTTCCAGAAATTCCAGTGCCGGTGCCTCGCAAAAACGGCTTTGCTCTCCCGGATGCACCCACCAGGGATCCAGAACTTCCACCCGTTCTTCCGCTGCCATCCGGGTCAGAGACTCCATCATCTCCCCACTCATCCGAAACAGATGCTGCGGACGTTTTAACTGTGCCACAGACACCTTCTCATCCAGTGTCACCGTCACCCAGATCTGCCGCGCCATCTTCAGCAGTTCCCGCAGCAGCTTATTCTGTATCGGGGTAAATCCGGTAAATCCGTCCAGAACGATCCAGCTGTCTCTCACCAGCCGGGAGCTTCCGATCTTCTCACACAGAAGATCCAGCACTTCCTCCGCCGTGATATATCGTTTTCTCAAAAACTCGGAAAATCCCTGATAAATGGTCTGCACATCCTTTAATTTGTGATACAGCAGCGGTTTGTCTTTTGCCAGATTGCCGATCTCGTCCAGTTCCTCCGGGTGAATATCGTACTGCATCAGCTCGGATAACAGTGATTTCATCTCACTGACGGTTCCCAGTTTTTCCAGACTGCTGCCAAGAACTCCCAGTTTTTTCTTCTGTTCCTGTACCACACGCTCCAGCACCAGAATCTTTCCCACATCTTCCAGCACCGGTGTCTGATCTCCGCCCACTTCCGCAAACACCGGTGTGCCAGGCGGTCAAAACTCAGGATATCCACATTCATGATCCCGTGCCGTGGACTCAACGATACCAGTTCTTTCTGTGTTTGCATCGTAAACTGTTCCGGTACGATCACCAGATAATTTCTCTCCGGATGCTCCCCGGCTTCCTGTAAGATTTTCTGATATAGCTGAAAGGATTTTCCAGCCCCCGAATTGCCGGGTACAAATTGCAGCGCCATGGATCTTTTCCTGCCACTCAAAATGTGTTGAAATATACTCAAACACATCGAGAAATTGAAGCCCTTGCGGATATTTCTTACTGCTTCGATGTGTATGCTTTGGCGATTGTAAACAATACGCTACTCACAAGTTCTTGTACACTCCACAGTCGTAAATTCCTGCGATAGCCCGCAGTACATACTTACGTTTGCGTTCATTATGCAACTTCGTAAGTTAAAGCATCTCTTAGATTAAGAGCAGCGTTAAAATCCCTATCCTCGA
>ENA-OQAZ01001680-OQAZ01001680.1-human-gut-metagenome-genome-assembly--contig:-NODE-1680-length-10085-cov-4.526311_pt1 | contig 10085 bp, 15 predicted proteins | sample MGYA00242737_ERZ504531 | MGnify/ENA primary metagenome ERZ504531 (study PRJEB26092, sample SAMD00036244) | human gut metagenome | host: Homo sapiens | study: EMG produced TPA metagenomics assembly of...
GGTAGGATAGCCGTTTCAACCGGGCTCCCTTAATTTCTACCATTTTTACTTCCGTATAGTGATAGCTGTCATGTTTGTGATGTTTGTTATAGAGAAACTTTTTTCAGACTTCCACGACTTTTGCTGATCGGTATAGCCGTTGTTTTGGTAGGTATGATGATGTTCTCGCGATGGCTGAAGAAGCAATCTATATTCATGGAGCGTACTTTTATTCAGAATTTGCGTTTCAGAGATGTGCATGCTGAGTTCACAGGTCAGAAGCGTCCTGAGTATGAAGGACATTTGTTGTCCCGCGACTTACATCTTTCGGATTTTGAGATACCTGCGGATTCCTTATGGGCGGGATATACGTTAAGAGAGTTGAATTTGGGGCATAAATACGGAGTACATGTGGCATCTATCATTCGTGGAATGCATCGTATTAATATTCCGGGGGCGAATGTACGTCTGTTTCCCGGTGACACCATACAGGTAATCGGTACGGATGAGCAGTTGGGCGAGTTTGCCCGTCAGGCAGAAAGAGTATCAGCCGCCGCTGAAGAGGAAGATTTGGAAAGGCGTGAAATGAATCTGAAACAGTTCATTATAGATCGTAACTCATTTTTCTTGGGTAAAAATATTAAAGAAAGTGGTATCCGGGATGAGTACAAATGTCTGGTGGTAGGCGTCGAAAAAGAAGATAGTACGCTGATGACCCCTGATATCAATGTACCTTTTACGGAAGGAGATGTGGTATGGGTGGTAGGCGAACGGGAGGATGTGTACCGTTTGTTGGGTAAGAAAGAAAAAGAGGAAGAATAATTAATTTTAATACATAAGAAAACCATGAAAAGTGATCCTAAAGATTGTCTGTATTGTCAGAACAATGAGACATTGCACAATTTAATGATTGAAATAGCTCCACTGAGTGTTTCACGCGTATTCCTGTTTAAGGAACAAACCTATCGCGGACGTTGCCTTGTTGCTTATAAAGATCATGTAAACGACTTGTTTGAACTGAGTGATGAAGAACGTAATGCATTTATGGCAGATGTTGCCCGTGTGACCCGTGCTATGGACAAGGCTTTCCACCCTGAAAAAATAAATTACGGAGCATATAGTGACAAACTTTCTCACCTGCATTTTCATCTGGCTCCCAAGTATGTGGACGGACCTGATTATGGAGGTGTATTTCAGATGAATCCGGGAAAAGTTTATCTGACTGATGCGGAATACCAAGAAATGATTGAAGCTATAAAGAAAAATCTGTAGTAGTGAAATGATTAACAGATAGATAGTAGTTAATGGCTAGTGATTAATAGCAGATGCATACACCTACAATCACTAACCATTAATCACTATCTATTCTTGTTCTTCGAAATCAAATTCAAAGTCGAAGTCATCATCACCGAAATATTCAGGAGTAATGAATTCTTCCATGCTGCGACGGTCCTTCTTGGTGGGACGCCCTGTTCCGCGGGCGCGATCAACAAAACCGCTGATTCTGCTCATTTCCAGTAATTCATATTGCTCCGGAGTCGTTACATTCTCCAGAATTTCAGGAACCAATTTGGCACCTATACGTTTCTCTATTGCCTGTAAAACTTTAAATGAGTACGTGACAGGCGGTTTCTTTACCTGTATCACTTCTCCCGGCTTTATCATTCTCGACGGCTTCACCTGAGTACCGTTGATGGAAACCCGTCCTTTCTTGCATGCTTCGGCAGCGATAGTACGGGTCTTGAATATACGTGAGGCCCACAGCCATTTATCAATTCTTGCTTCAGCCATTACTTTTTATTGTATTGGTTCATTGTTATACTGATGCCTGCCAGACAAAAACTCTTAATTATGTCGCAAGCCGTTGCTACACGTTCGTCCATGGTCTTCAAATCTTCATCAGTGAAGTGACCTAATACAAAATCTATTTGTCCGCCACGGGGAAAATCGTTGCCGATACCAAAGCGCAGACGGGCATAATCCTGTGTACCCAGCGTAGCAGCTATATGTTTCAAACCATTGTGTCCGGCATCGCTGCCTTTTCCTTTCAGGCGTAGTGTACCGAAAGGAAGGGCGAGGTCGTCCACCACTATCAACACATTTTCCAACGGAATGTTTTCTTTCTGCATCCAGTAGCGCACTGCATTTCCACTCAGGTTCATGTAAGTAGACGGTTTCAGCAGGATAAGCTGGCGTCCTTTGAGCGAGAGGGTGGCAGTAGCCCCATAACGTCCGTCGGTAAAAACAAGATTGGACGCCTTTGCAAGGGCGTCCAATACTGTGAATCCTATGTTGTGACGGGTATTTCGGTATTCTTCACCTATATTACCCAGTCCTGTAATCAAATATTTCATTGATAAGGATTAAAAGGTTACTGATTATTTGCCGGCAGTTGCAGCAGCACCACGAGCGGCACGAGTCAATTTAACTGCACAAACAACGGCTTCTTTAGCGTTAATCAATTCCAAACCTTCATAGCTTAATTCGCCCACTTTGACAGTCTTGCCCAGACCCAAAGAAGTTACATCAACAACCAGACGTTCAGGAATTACATTGTATAAAGCTTTCACTTTCAGTTTACGCAACTGTAATGCCAATTTACCACCGGCACGTACACCTTCTGCCAAACCTTCCAATTGAACAGGAACTTCCATAACGATGGGTTTAGCTTCATCAATCTGATAGAAGTCAACGTGAAGGATTGCATCCGTTACAGGATGGAACTGGATATCTTTCAAAATAGCGTTTACTATTTTACCGTCAATGTTCAAGTCTACAACATAGATGTGCGGTGTGTATACCAAGTTACGGAGTCCTTCGGTGGGAACGGAGAAGTGAGTAGCTACGGGCAAGCCGTTTTCGTCTTTCTGCACTCCATACAATACACAAGGAACACCATTGTTCTTACGCAATTCGTGAGTTGCTTTCTTTCCTACGTCTGTTCTGACAGTACCTTTAATTCAATTGATTTCATTGTTTTTAATTTTTTGTGTTACTCTAATTAAGTTGATCTTATTGCTTAATTCGCCATCACACGATGTGGTATATCACACGATGAGCTTGAAAAAGCGGTGCAAAATTACTGCTTATTTCCGACTTGACAAAAAGAAAGCACAATTTTTTTATCATTGTGCTTTCTTTATCGGTTGGAATCAGAAATCGATATCTATTTTAATTTCATTCGGACTAAGCGGCTTGTGAGCGTCTTCGGTCGTTTCCTGTTCTTCATTTTCAGTGTGATGAGGTTCAATAGGACCTTGCTCTTCGGCAATAAACTGTATAGCCTGTTGTAAACCGTTCATGAACTTCTCAAAATCTTCTTTATATAGAAAAATCTTATGTTTTTCGAAGCTTACTTGTGAGTCATCACCTTCTCCCGAAACAATCTTCTTGCTTTCGGTAATAGCCAAAAACATTTCATCTTTTCGGTTTTTCTTCACATCTAAATAATAAATACGTTTGCCGGCTTTAATTGCTTTTGAAAAAACAATTTCTTTGTCACCATCCACTACACTTTTCTTTTTATAATCTTCCATAACTTAAGTATCTTTATAAATCGGCTTCAAAATTGGACATTTTTTTTAAATGGGCAAAGAATTTGCGGATAAACTTCGATGAAAAAAGCGATTTAGATAGCTCTATGTAAATTTTACATTAAAAAATGTAATTATGTTATGTAAAATCAATGAAAATACCTACTTTTGCAACTCCTTAATAATTTTATGTGAATTATGATAAATAGAGTTCTTATTCGTCTTAAGATAGTTCAGATAGTCTATGCTTATTATCAGAACGGAGGCAAAAACTTGGATACAGCGGAAAAAGAGTTATTTTTCAGCCTTTCTAAAGCGTATGACTTATACAACTATCTGCTGCTTTTAATGGTAGAGGTAACTAAACAGGCTAACAAACGACTGAATGCTGCGAAAAACAAACTGGTCCCTACTAAGGAAGAATTGTTTCCCAACACCAAATTTGTGGAAAACCGCTTTATTGCACAGCTGGAGGTAAACAAACAGCTGCTGGAGTTTTCGAACAATCAGAAGAAAACTTGGGAGAATGAAGCTGATTTCGTAAAGACTTTATGTGATAAAATCTTAGAAAGCGATATATATAAGGAATATATGGCCAGTGAGACTTCTTCGTATGAGGAAGACCGTGAATTGTGGCGCAAGCTATATAAAAATATTATTTTCAATAATATCGAACTGGATCAGGTTTTGGAGGACCAAAGTTTGTATTGGAATGATGATAAGGAAATCGTGGATACCTTTGTGTTGAAGACCATCAAGCGTTTCGATGAGAAGAATGGTGCAAAACAGGAATTGTTGCCGGAATTTAAAGATGAGGAGGATCAAGACTTCGCGCGCCGTTTGTTCCGTCGTACTATCTTGAATGCCGATTATTATCGTCATCTGATTAGCGAAAATACAAAGAACTGGGATTTAGACCGTGTGGCTTTCATGGATGTGGTCATTATGCAGATCGCTTTGGCTGAAATCCTGAGTTTTCCCAATATCCCGGTCAGCGTTTCACTGAATGAGTACGTGGAAATAGCCAAACTGTACAGCACTCCGAAAAGCGGTGGCTTTATTAACGGTACTTTGGATGGAATCGTTAATTCATTAAAAAAAGAGAATAAGCTAACAAAAAATTAATATCTTTGTTTGTTATTGAAGAATAACGGTATTATAAACTAAAAAACATAGAAAGTATGAACTTATTATTTGTATTTCTGCAGGCAGGGGGTGGAGGAGATTACTCTTTCCTTATTATGATGGTAGCCATTTTCGCTATTATGTACTTCTTCATGATTCGTCCTCAGAATAAAAAACAGAAAGAAATTGCTAATTTCCGCAAGAACCTGGAAGTTGGTCAGGAAGTGATCACTGCAGGTGGTATATACGGAAAGATAAAAGAAATAGAAGATAATACGGTTGTTTTGGAAATAGCGTCAGGCGTTAAGATTAAAATTGATAGAAATTCTATCTTCGCTAATGCTGCATCCAATCAACAACAGGCAAAGTAAATGACATAACAACATGTTCGACAAAAGGAACATACGTATTTACTATTTAAAGACTTTAGAGAGAATCAGAAGCTTCCTGCTTAGCCGTAATAGCAGGGAGTTCCTGATTTTCTTGTTTTTTGTATTTGTATCTTTCTGCTTTTGGTTGCTTCAGGTGTTAAATGATGATTATGAAACGGAATTCTCCGTTCCGTTACGGTTGAAGAATGTACCTAGTGATGTGGTGCTGACCTCCGAACTTCCTGACGAACTGCGTATTGGCGTGAAAGACAGGGGAACTGTATTGGCTAACTATATGCTGGGACAGACATTCTATCCCATTGTTGTGGACTTTAAGGACTATGAGGATAAAGGAAGTCGTGTCCGGATTCCGGTTTCAGCTTTAATGAAAAAGATTTCGGTCCAGTTGAATCAGACAACCAAATTGCTGACCATACGGCCGGATACTGTGGAGTTTATTTATACAAAAGGGAAGGCAAAGAAGGTGCCCGTGAAATTGCAAGGCAAGGTGGCTTTGGACCGTCAGTATTATATCTCGGATATCATTTACTCGCCGGATTCAGTGATGGTTTATGCTCCTCAAGAGATTTTGGATACCATCACGGCTGCTTATACACAGGCATTGAACTTTGAAGATGTGGCAGACACCGTTCGTCGCAGGGTGAATCTGGCCGATGTACGTGGAGCGAAATTCATTCCCTCTTTTGATGATGTGACTTTATTGGTAGATATTTACGCTGAAAAAAGTGTGGAGGTGCCTATACGTGGCATCAATTTTCCGCCCGATAAAGTACTTCGCACTTTTCCCTCCAAGGTTCAGGTGACTTTTCAGGTAGGTCTGAGTCATTTCAAGTCCATCACTTCCGAGGATTTCTTTATCGGGGTGACTTATGAGTCTTTGTTGAACAATAAGGGGGAGAAGTGTCCGGTCAATCTCAAATCCATCCCCCGATATGTGAACCACGTCCGTTTGAATCCCAAGGAGGTGGATTATTTGATAGAACAACGAATTAAATTCAATGATTAAGATAGCGGTTACCGGTGGCATCGGCAGTGGAAAATCATACATTTCCCATTTGCTGGAGGATATGCATATCCCAGTGTATAATGCGGATAATGAAGCGAAGCGCCTTACTGTTTCCGATGCCGGAATTCGTGGGGAACTGATTGCTTTGTTAGGTGAGGAGGTTTATAAGGATGGTCTGTTAAACAAGCCGTTGCTGGCTTCCTATCTGTTTTCCGATCCGGCGCATGTGCTCCAAATCAATTCCATTATCCATCCCCGGGTACGGAAAGATTTTACCGTATGGTGGAACGTCAGGAAAAGTGTGAGATGGTGGGTATGGAATCGGCTATTTTGTATGAGGCCGGTTTTCAGGATACGGTAGATGCGGTAATAATGGTCTATGCACCTGTAGAACTGCGTATACAGCGTGCCATGTATCGTGACGGAGCCAGCGAGGAACAAGTCCGGGCACGTATTGCTGCCCAGATGGATGATGAAGAAAAGCGTCGGCGGGCCGATTTCACGGTGGTGAATGACGGGGTGCAATTGCTCATACCCCAGTTGAACAGAATAGTAGAACAATTAAAAACCGAAAAATTCATACTATAAATTTGGGAGTTTCATTGGTGAATTGTACTTTTGCTTCCTCAAACCATAAATATAAAATAGAATAGTATGTTAAAGACCATTTTATCAATCGCGGGCAAACCGGGATTATATAAATTGATTCTCAAGGAAAGAACATGTTGATTGTAGAAACAGTTGACGCGGCTAAGAAAAGAGTTCCTGCTTATGCTCATGACAAAGTTATCTCATTGGCGGATATTGCTATGTACACAGATGCAGAAGAAGTACCTTTGAGCGAAGTGCTGGAAGCGGTAAAGAAGAAAGAGAATGGAGCGGTTGCTTCTATCAATTATAAAAAAGCATCAGCCGATGAGTTGCATGCTTATTTTGCAGAAGTTTTGCCAAATTATGATCGTGACCGTGTTCATAACGGAGATATCAAGAAACTGATTTCATGGTACAATATTTTGGTAAACAATGGTATTACTGAATTTGTAGAAGCTCCGGCAGACTCTGCTGACAAAGTGGAAGAAGCTGCTGCTGAATAATTGAAATAAAGCGAAAGGGAAAGGCCTGTCAAGTAGATTGTAAACTGCTTGACGGGCTTTTTGTTTATCGGCATTATTGGTAAAAAAAGTATGTGTACTTCATTGGCGAAATAACACCACTTACTTTGCCGATGAAGTGGACTTACTTTGTCTATGAACATATATTACCTTTTTCAGTGGGATACGGTCGTTTATAATGCCCTGTAGAGAATATCCTGAAAAATCCTTCATAAGCTTCAGCCCCTCCGCAAACACCCTGCCCGTCGGCGTTTCGGCTGAAGAATTGAGGTTATGGAATCCTTCAGCCAAGTGGAAATGTTTCAGCCGGTTTTATTTTCGGAGGAGTGGTTGTTCTGAAGGATATTTTCCGGCTGAAACATTTCGTGAGGTATATCCTTCAGCCGGAATGCCGACGGGCAGGGTGTTTGCGGAGGGGCTGAAAGATCTGAAGGAAAAATAAGGCGTTTCGGCATGTAGATACCGTTATGGAAAAAAACAACAGGTCAAATTTTAAAAAGCTCTTGTTCTTTCAATGAAAACGTCTTGTTCTTTTTTTTAAAGACCTTGTTCTTTTCAGAAAAGAACAGGACGTTTGAAAGGTTAGTAACCTGCATGTCGGAAGGTTAGTAACGTGTGGGGTGACACGTTACTAATGTGTGGGTTGTAAGGTAAGTAATATTTAGAAATGCAATAAAAAACAGAATGACGAGAATTAAACGTAAATCGTTTATAATTAAGTATTTTGCGAGAATTGCAGAACGGACAGACCTGCAAAAGAAAACAAAAAATAGCAACGCTTCAGTTATCAGACTGTTAGCCGTCTATTTCGGAAACAACGGCAGGTAACCGAATTTTTACCGATAGGAACAAAGAAATCGTGGAAGTTGCTCTTGGAAAGGAAATGGTTGCGCTCTGCCACTTCCTTCAGGGTAAGTTCGGGACGGTAGGTCATGTCTTCCATGATACGACAGATCCGTTCGCGCCGGAGCCATTCGGTAGCAGAGCAGCCGTAGTATGTCTCGAATCTCTCCCGGAAATGGGAATAGCTCATGCCGCACATGCGTGCCATGTTTTCAGCCGTGAAGGTATGCCATTTGTACATTTTCACTTTCAGCATGAATACGGCCTTTTCCAGTTCCTTCATCCGGCTTTCCGCATACTGCATCTCAAATTCTTTCAGCGGTGTGGCAATATGGCGGAGCGCGTCACGCCGTGCCCTGAAGAAATAGTCGCATACCCGGTTTGTCACGCAGTTCAGATAGGAGCGTCCCCTCATGCAGCGAAGCAGGTCGCAGAAAAACATCAGTTCTGCCGTCCGGTATCCCGCCTCATAGACGGCAACAAGGTCGTTGCTCAGGTAGCAATAGGCAAAATTTTCCGGTGAACAGGCAACCAGAGCCATATAGGGCTTGTAGTCCTGCTGTTCCAGTGTGGGCAGATACGGGAGTTGCCGCAATGCGTCCACTGTCAGACGCATTGCTTCCGTGTCACGTGCGAAATTTTCCATTTCGCGGAGCATTCTCCGCACGGAATACCTTTTCTCTACGAGTTCTTTTGCCTTGTCTGCGATGCTGTGCAGGGTGGCGGCTTGGGGATTTGCTTCGGCTGTCCGCCTTAAAAGATCTGTCAGTTTCATTGCTGTTGTTTTTTGATGCAAAGTTCGCATATCCTGCGGTTACGGCAGTTCCAAATCTTGCCGAAAACTCCAACAGAGTTTCGTTTTTGGTAAAAAAAGGAACAGCTTCGTGAAAAACCTTCTCATTTCAATGGCTATAATACTTCGTCATTCAACAAGCTATAATAGATCAATAAAAAATACATTGCATCTCCTGCAATCAGTGCTGTAAGCCGTTGCTTGAATTTCAAATCGTATTTTTCTTCCTTCAACCGTCTTAATTCGGGAAACAGACCGCTGAAATCAACGGGTGTCCGGCTGATAGATAGACCGGAAGAAACAACAGTATATCCACAAGTTCCTTTTCGCCTCTCACCAGATAAAACGGGGCAAACAAAAGCATCGGTATCAGTTCCCACCATCGGTAACTGACATTCCTGTTCTTCTCGTTCTGTTTGTCCATGCGGGCTTTCTCCGCACGTGCGGCAGCATCCAGCCTTCGCATGAAGGCTTCCTCTTTCTCTTCCATGATGTCGGCTATCACCTTGTCATCTACACCGCGCCGGTATAGTTCCTCTTTCGCCTGTCTGACTCCCTTTTCCGAATATTCTCCGGTAACATTGTTGGCTATCATCAGCAGCTCATTGGTGTCGGATTCCTTGATTTTCATTGTTCATTAATTTAATCCGTCTTATTTACTTTTCTCTCATTTTCATATATTGACTTGAGGTAAGACTGAATATCAATATATTGACTTTATTTAATGAGCAGTTATTCTATTATAAGTTTTTGAATAATATATAGAAAGTTGTAAATTGTATGATTATGGAAATCACATAGATACTATAATATTGCACATACTTTTTCTCTTTGTCAAATTGCTTGAAATACTTTCTGTACTTGCTGTTCTTGAATAAAAAATAATCATTAATATAATACACAAATAATCCTATAACTATTAGTAAAGGGAAAAAAATTGTAGATACTAATTGAAAAGTGCGCTGTATTCTAATTGAAAAGAGCTCCATCCATAACTTGTTACAAAATTACTATAAGTTTAAAATATTCATTTATCTTGTCTCATTTTTGTGTTTCCTTAAGCCTATAAGACAGTCCGGTCATATTAACCAGATAAGCTTTATGTGTAAGCCTGTCAACCATTGCCGCCACAAGCACCTTGTCCTTTATGATTCATTCCATCTGTTAAAAGCCAAATTAGTAGTAATGATTGTAAGCCTTTTTTCCGGCTCTTAAACGACAGGTGGTTAAAAAAGCAGTTCTCCTCCTTACCTTGTCACAACTGACATATCCGAAATCATCACAGTATGACCAGATCGTACT
>ENA-OQAZ01001683-OQAZ01001683.1-human-gut-metagenome-genome-assembly--contig:-NODE-1683-length-10070-cov-1.752288_pt1 | contig 10070 bp, 13 predicted proteins | sample MGYA00242737_ERZ504531 | MGnify/ENA primary metagenome ERZ504531 (study PRJEB26092, sample SAMD00036244) | human gut metagenome | host: Homo sapiens | study: EMG produced TPA metagenomics assembly of...
CTTGAGAAGATCACCATGTCTTCCGGAGCGTGCTTGATGTCGGAATGGCCTGCTTCATGCATGAACTGCGCGTGCGCCTCGTAATTCTTGGCCAGCCCGTATACCTTCGACGGGATCACCGGAGAGAGCAGACGAACGCCATCGCCATCCACCGGAAAACGCTCGCCGGTCGGCTTCACACCGGCACCGGCCAGAGGGTGCCCCTCAAGCGCTACGAGATAGTCCTTGCCGTCGCTTTCGTCGGTCTGCACGAAAGCGTATTGCGGTACATCATTATGCGAAAAACGTGCGATTCTCATGCTTGCCAGTCTACCCGCAACAATCGTCGAATCGTCCATATCATCGACATGCAACGCCCGACAATCAAAAACATCGAAAAAAAAACGGGCCATCACATCATGCGAAGGCCCGTCACAGGAAGAAAACGTCAGATAAAAGCACGCTCGCCGAAAATCGCGGTGCCGACGCGCACGATGGTGGATCCTTCCGCAACCGCAAGTTCCATGTCGCCGGTCATGCCCATCGACAGTTCGCGGCAGGATTGCGTGCCCGGCTCGCCGGATTCGAGAATATGGTCGCGGGTTTTGCGCAGGTGCTCGAATCCCTTGCGGATGGCGGTTTCGTCGTCGACATGCGCGCCGATGGTCATCAGCCCCTGCAATTCAAGTCCGTCCAATGTACCGATTTTTTGCGCGATGCGGATGGCATGCGAGGGATCGCAGCCGGATTTCGACGCCTCACCCGATTCGTTGACTTCCAGCAGCACGCCCACGGTGATGCCGCGCGCCACGGCCCTGCGCGAGATTTTCTCCGCCAAGTCAAGGGAATCAACCGATTCGATGGTGTTGACGACCGGCAGCACTTTGCCGATCTTATTGCTTTGCAGCTGGCCGATCAGATGGAACGGAATATGCTCACCCGCAATAGTGGAAGCGCCGGCATCGTCGGCAACGCCCAACGTGAATCCGCGCTCCTCGCAACGTGCCATCAATCCTTCGGCCTTCGCCATCACTTCCTGCGGACGATTCTCGCCGATCATACGCACGCCAGCGTCGATCGCAGCCATGATCTCACCCACGTCGCGCGTTTTCGTGGCGGCAAGCAGGCGTACGGAACCTGCGTCACGCCCGGCATGCTGCTCCGCCGATGCGATGCGGTCCAGCACACGGTGCACGCCATCGGCGATCTGCACGGCACGCACACCGCCGATCACCTCATTGGCAAGATTCTTATGGTCCATATATGCAGTCATGTTCAGCCTCTTGCGTTCAATCCCAACTACCTCTACCAGAGTAAGAAGAAGCCCGTACGACGGTCTGAAGTGAAGCGATAAAGCGACCGATATCCGTACGGGCTAATAAAACAGACGGCAGTAGAAGGGGGAACTTCAAAGACTCCGTCCGACAGCAACTATATGCAAGATTTACTAAACACGCGCCGAAAAAAACTTTTTTCTTCAAAAAAAAATTTTCTCAGCGAACTCAAATTCAGCCTTGCGATTCGTCTAATTTGCGTTCCAAAGCATCAACGCGTTCCTTCAACGCAAGCACCTGACACGTCAGCGATCGAATCTGCCCCAACTGCACAGTCACCAATCGTTCCCTGGTGTCGGAAGACAAGGCGCCCGTCGTGGAATTGCTTCTTGCGGCCGCCATAATATCCAGATCCACTTTCCAACGTGCGATATTACGTTCCACACGCTTGCGCCCGATGATCGCAGGGCTCAACCCAGCCGACGTGAAAATCGTGCTCGGCCGCTCGCCATCCAAATATCGGCGCATGCAACTGATCTGAAAATCACGCGAATACGTGATCCGATTTTCCGTAACCGACTCAACCGCCGGCAACGCACGAAGATACTCGACCTCCGTGTTACTAAACTGCCTTTTCGTCATATCGACCCCATTCATCCGACAAAACGGAATACCATTCTCGTGCTCGTAGATTACCATCACAAACGAACGCGCCCGAACGGCATATACTACCACTTTAACGTAAGGCTATGGGGGCTCACGCCACCTGAATCGCCCTACGCTAAACCTAGCTAAACCCCAACGTACAGTTGCGTACTGCCACAGTCAACCCACCAAAGGAGCAGCCATGACCGGCCGATTCGCACCAACCCATCAGGACGCATGCACATCGGCAACGTTTACGCATGCTCGGAGCATGGCTTTCCGCCCGCAAATCGGGTGATTCCATACGGCTGCGCATCGAAGACATCGACGAGCCACGAGTGGTTCCCGGCGCCGCCGAAACCATGATGCGCGATCTCGAATGGCTTGGTCTCGGTTGGGATGGCGAACCGGTATTCCAGTCGTCGCGACACGCCCTATACCAGGAAGCGCTTGAGCTTCTCAGCAAGCTGAGCTTTGACGAAATCAGCGATATTATCAGTACTGGTTTCAACGATTCCAAGCCCTGCAGCACTACAGCAGGCAACGAAGCGGCCACCTCTGAGGCAACACCGCTCATCTACCCCTGCTTCTGCTCGCGCGCCGACATCCGCGCCGCCTCTGCACCACAGGAAGGCGATCGTTTCACCGTGTACCCAGGAACATGCCGACGCCTCATCGCCAGCGAACCGCAGCGTGCGAAACAACGCCTCGCCAACAACGACCGCCACTCGATGCGCATCGCCACCGCCGACACCACCATCACCTTCCACGACGAAGTATTCGGCACCCAGCAATACAACCTCGCCCACGACATCGGCGACATCATCGTGCGCCGCTCGGACGGCATCTACTCCTACCAGCTGGCCGTCACCGTGGACGACCTCGACATGGGCATCACCGACATTGTGCGCGGCCGTGATCTGCTTCGCTCCAACGCTTTGCAAATCTACATTCGCAAAGCCCTTATCAACGCGGGATTCAAGCCTTCCGAACCGACACAGCCCTTCCATCCTGCCGACGGTTCCAATAAACCTGACGATGTGACCATCTCATACGCGCATCTGCCCTCATCGACAACGCAGCCGGCCAACGCCTTGCCAAACGCGAGCGCTCGCTCGATCTCGGCATACTCACGGCACACGGCGCCACCGCGCAACAGATCATCGGCTATTGCGCATGGCTGCTCGGATTGCAGGGAGACCTGAAACACACCAAACCGCAGCCTATGAGCGCCGACGAAGCGCTTGGCGTATTCAGTTGGGATGCCGTTCGCACCAACACGTCAGACCGCACGCTCGATCAAGGCGAGTTCAACGCATATTTCGGACTGTAGGCCTATTCTGCAGTTTTATTCTGCAGTTTTATTCTGCAGCTCTATTCCGCAATCGCGTTCAGCCAATCCATAATTCCGAATCAAGCGGATATTCGTTGATCGCACAGCCATCCAAAAATATGGACTGCTCCTGCATAAGCGGTGCCGCTTGGCCAGCCCCCCCGTGCGCACGTCATCTCATTGTCGATATGCCCCAACCGGTGCCCGACCTCATGATTGATCACCATCGTGCGATATCGCGCCAAGTCGCCGCCTCCCGACATCCACACGTCCGTGCCGGAATTCCAACGATCATCGTTGATAATCACATTGTTGCCCACACGGCAGCTGTATTGCTCCGAACATACCGACGAGAACGTCAGCAAGGTCGACGCTTGGGCGAGCACGATATTGAAATCGCAATTGCCGTCCGTAGAAGGTTCGAAAATCGCGCCTGCGCGCCCATCCATGTTCGCTGTTCAGAATACGAAACACGGCATTCGAAAAATCTTCGACTGATCCGACTTCACCATTGGTGACCACACAGTAATGATATTGCACCATGCCATATCCGCTGTTTTGCGCCGTTTGCTGCGCTTTCGCAAGTATTTCGCTTTTCTGATCGTCCATCAGCGCGGCCGACTGCTCGCGAAGCGCTTTGGTGACGGCGTCTTCCTGCGGTTCCGCCGTTTCCTCCGCTGAGGCCTTTGCGTCTTTCGTTTCCGACGATTCCTAGGTTTTCTTCTCTGATTGTTGCGATTTCTTTTCGGATTTCGCGGATTGATCCGTTTTTTCTGAATGTGTTCCGGAATTGCCGATCTGCGCCGTTTTCGCATGTCCGTTCAGTACCGCGTTGACCAGCACGGCATGCACGCTGCACGACGTACATGACACGATGACGCATAATGCAAGAATCCAAGCCACGACGCTTCTGCGGATGCGGAACACTTCCGTCCGTTCCCGGCGGCTCATGGTGGCGGCCGCTTTCGGATCGAGCGCACGCAGAATGGTACGAATTCGCTTCAATCCGGCCTCCTTATAACCCTGCCGTCACGCAGGTGGCAGCATATCTCTTCCGCGGCAACACTACCAGCCAACAGTAGGCATGCAAAAAGCCCGCTTCCCCCGTACCGGAAATTTTCCGAGGAAAACAGGCTTTATGCAACAGTTCTCATATATCAAACGCAACTTATGCGACGGTCAGGCAAACAAGTCACGAATGATTGAATGCGATCAGGCGAACAACTTGAACACGAACGCACCCACGATAGCGCCCAGAATCGGGGCGACAACCGGAATCCAAGCCTCGCCCCAGCGGGAGGAGCCTTGGACGGGATCGGCAGGATGGCGTGCAGCAGTCGCGGCATGAGATCACGGGCCGGGTTCAGGCCAGGACCGGTCGGGCCGCCCATGGAAGTCACGAGACCCCACACAATGAAGCCGACCACGATGGAAGCGGCAGCGTGGTCCGCTTCGCCCCACGGCATGGACAGGCAGCACAGCGCCGAACACGAGCACGAGGGTGCCGAAGAACTCGTTGACGAAGTAGTTGATGCGGTCGTTGTGGGCGTCGGTGGTGCAGAAGGTGCCGAGGATTGGCGTTGGCGTTTTCGGTGTCCTTATAGTGCGGGTAGTAGGTGATGTACACCACGAGCTGACCTGCGGCGGCACCAAGCAGCTGGGCGATGATGTACGGCAGCACGAGGCTCCAGTCGAACAGGCCGTTCACAGCCTGGGCGATGGTCATGGCCGGTTGATGTGCGCGCCGGAGACGGCACCGAACATGAGCACCGGATCATCACGCCGAAGCCGTAGCCCATGGCGATGTTCAGCCAGCCGCATGGTGGCCCTTGGTGTTCTTCAGTTCAACGTTCGCGACAGCGCCGTTGCCGAAGATCATCAGAATGGCGGTACCGAAGAATTCGGCCGCAAGTTTGACAAAAGTCGAGTATTCCACTGCTGTTTCCTCTATTGCTTCTTCTCAATAAGAATCAGATTGATGTCGATTCCGCTCTCGGCGGACAACAGCGTCCAACACTACTCCCCGCACTGGAAGTCGAGCACAAAAAGGCTTGACAGGCCGTCGGCTTGCCGGACAGTCATACAGAAATCGGAAAACAAAAAAGCCTTGGAACCGAAGTTCCAAGGCTTTATCTGTGCCCCCTCAGGGATTCGAACCCTGGACACGCTGATTAAGAGTCAGCTGCTCTAACCAACTGAGCTAAAGGGGCGCTGGTCTTGCGAGGTTTTGTTCTCGCTGAGCACGAGAAGTAAATATACTCAGAATCGAGAAGAATGCAACTTTCGGCGTGTCGCGGTTGTAAAACCGCTATTTTTCAACGATTTCGACAGATTACGAAAATCGCAGAAAACGCGATTCAACCATCATATTTCCTACCTAAAGAGCACAATCAAGGCAGGAAATCACAATTTCTTCACAAATTCAGTTCCTTGCAATCCAGTTGCCCCAAACGCTCCCGCTAATTCATTTGCACAGCCATGCATGAAAACTGACGGTAAATCGCTCTTCTTGAGTGAATCAGCATGCTTCACGCAACACCCACTTAAGGATTGAGCTTAGGTTGCTTCCAAGCACCGTTTCCGCACGAGAGAAGGAAAGTAACGACCATGACATGCCCAAGTTGCGACAAACCAACTAATGACGGTGGCTACAACTGATAAAGTATGAAAATCCCCCTGCATAGCTGTTTTCAGCTGGTGCAGGGGGATTTTCCATGCTTAAGCTCAGACGTATCTCAGTCTGAAGTCATTCGCCGTAACCGCAATGAATGCAGCCATAGCGAATGGGGCCGAATCACTCAGCGACAACCTTCACGGTGAAGGAAGCGGAGATTTCCGGGTGCAGAGCGACGGTTGCAGCGAACTCGCCGGTGGTCTTGATCGGATCCACGGTGATGTTCTTCGGGTTGACGGCAGCTTGGAAGACAGCGCGATGGCGATCTTGTCGGCGGAGATGCCACCGAACAGCTTGCCGGACTCGGAGACCTTGGCGGCGATTTCGACGACGGAACCTCGATGAGTCCTTGGCGGCAACAGCCTCTTCGCGGGTGGCAACGGCCTTGGCCAGACGAGCGCGCTTCATGGCCTCGATCTGGGCGGCAGCGTTCTTGGACCATGCGAAGCCCAGACCCTGCGGAATCAGGTAGTTGCGAGCGTAGCCGGCCTTGACGGACACGACGTCGCCCGGGTGACCCAGGTGATTGACGGACTTGGTGAGAATAACCTTAGTTTCAGCCATTTTTCAAACCTCTCTAAGATCAGCGACCGGAAGTGGCGTACGGCAGCAGAGCCATCTCGCGGGCGTTCTTGATAGCCTTGGCGAGCTCGCGCTGTTCCTGCACGGAAACACCGGTGATACGACGGGAACGAATCTTGCCGCGATCGGAGATGAACTTGCGCAGCAGGGCAACGTCCTTGTAATCGATCTCGGTGACCTTAGCGGCCTTCAGTGGATTCGGCTTCTTCTTAAACGGCTTGACCGGCGGCTGCGGCCTCTTGCGTGACATCTTGATGTTCTCCTTACAATCTGGAAATTGCTTTTCTTTTAAGCTGCGATCCGGGTCGGATCAGAATTCCGGTTCGTCGCTGCTTCCACCAAATTCGGAGGAGCCAAAGGAACCGAACGATGAGGAACCGGAATTATCCGAATTGCCCCACGGATCCGATGCCGGAGCAGGCTGCACGGCGGGCGCGGCATTGGCTGGAGCGGCAGCCCCACCCTGATAGCCAGCGCCACCGGAATACCCCGGCACCGCCCTGATATCCACCGGCATTGCCGGCGAAGCCACCGTTGTTGAACCCGCCGTTGCCGCCAGCGAAAGCATTGCCGCCACGATTGCCGGCAAAATTACCACCGTTGGCACTGGAGGTTCGGGTGACCTGGGCGGTCGCATAGCGCAGGGACGGACCGATCTCATCGACCTGAAGCTCGACGACCGTGCGCTGGGAACCATCGTTCGCCTGGTAGGAACGCTGCTGCAAACGGCCTTGCGCGATCACACGCATGCCCTTGCTCAGGCTCTGCGCGCAATGTTCGGCCATGTCGCGCCACGCGGAGCAGCGCATGAACAAAGCCTGACCATCTTCAAACTGGCCCGTATTACGGTTCCAGGTGCGCGGAGTGGAGGCAATCGTGAAGCTGGCCACGGACGAGCCGTTGCCAACCGTACGGATTTCGGGATCAGCCGTGAGGTTACCCACCACAGTGATAATCGTTTCGCCTGCCATCGTTACCTACTTACTTTGCAGCTTATTGTTTTGCAGCTTGAAAAGCTTGGAATTACTTACTTGCGAAGAATCTTCGTACGGATGACGGATTCGTTCAGGTTCAGCAGACGATCGAGTTCGTCGCTGGTGGCCGGCTCAGCGGAGTAGTTGACCACAACGTAATTGCCTTCGGTCTTACCGGCGATCTCGTAGGCAAGCTTGCGACGGCCCCAGATGTCGATGTTCTCGACAGCACCGCCTTCCTTGGTGACAGTTTCCAGATACTGCTCGGTCAGCTTCTTCAGACCGCGCTCATCCAGCTCAGGATCGGCAATGAACATCAGTTCGTACTTATGCGCAGACATCACCCACCTCCTTCGGACTATCGGCCATGGACCTTCCATGGCAGGAGTGTGTATGCGTACTGCCTTCACGCATCTATATATGAAAGGTATAAAGATACAGTTCAGACAACCTGTTCAGCATAGCCCTTCTGCTGGACGAGCGGCAATTACGCACGTTCTGTGGTGCAGGCGCGTCATGGGCACCCGCATTGTTATATTGAATACGGCTATTTTTGTACGGTTGGTACCGTATTTACGCGACTCTAGATTTGTGGAAGGCGAAGCATGTCGGCGATTCTCGAAGGCACCCCGGATAAGAAATTGGCTTTGGTGACGGGTCGTGCGTACCCTGAGCAGGCCCATGAAACCGCGAAATACCTGGGAATCGACGTACTTGAGACCACGGCTTACGATTTCGCCAACGGCGAGATGTATGTGCGTTACACCGAGCCGGTGCGTGGCGCCGATGCGTTCGTGATGCAGGCGCACACCGAGCCGATCAACAAGTGGATTATGGAGCAGCTCATTATGGTTGACGCATGAAGCGCGCTTCCGCCCGTTCCATTACCGTGGTCGCGCCGTTCCTTGGCTATTCGCGCCAGGATAAGAAGCATCAGGGCCGCGAGCCCATCACCGCCCGACTGATTTTCGACCTGTTCCGCGCAGCCGGCGCCGACCGTATTATGACGGTCGATCTGCATGCCGCCCAGGAGCAGGGTTTCTTCGATGGACCGGTCGACCATCTCACCGCCACTCCGGTGCTGCTTGACTACGTGCGCAACAACATGCCGCTTGAGAACACCACCATCGTGTCTCCGGATGCCGGCCGCATCAAGGTTTCCGAACAGTGGGCTGCGAAGCTGGGCAATCTGCCGCTCGCGTTCATTCACAAGACCCGTGACACCACCCGCCCGAACCATGCCGAAGCGCATGGCATTATCGGCGAGGTCGAAGGTCACGACTGCGTGGTGGTCGACGACATGATCGACACCGCGGGCACCATCTGCGAGGCCGTGCGCACACTGAACAACGCTGGTGCGAAGTCCGTGACGCTGGTTGCCACGCATGGCCTGCTGTCCGGCCCGGCCGTGGAACGCCTGAGAAATTGCGGTGCCAAGGAAATCGTGCTCACCGACACCGTGCCCGTTCCGGAAGAGAAGCGCTTGCCGAACATGACCGTGCTGTCCGTGGCTCCGCTGTTGGCCGCCGGCATCCGTTCCGTGTTCGAATCCGGATCCGTTTCCACGCTGCTCAACGGCCTGCCCGAAGACATGCGTCCCCGCAATATCTACGCCTGATTCGCGCAATCTTTTCAACGTAACAAAAACTCGCCCCATCCGGTCGGCGAGTTTTTTAATGTCAGATCTTCCCAAAAACGGGGTGCCGCATCCTACGTCGATAGGATGCGCACCCCGCGTATCAAGAGAGAAAAGAGAAATCTGGCTAGCGTCCGATAAGCATCCTCGCTTCCGTTATTTGGCGAATGCTTCGCGGATTTGCGCGGCATTGCCGTAGGAGGCCTGCGCACCATACCCTGTGGCGGCGTATGCCGAAACATACGAGGCAAGCTCGGCCGCTTCGGAAAGCGCCATGCCCGAGGCAAGACCGGCCAGCACCGTGCCCATGAAGGAGTCGCCGCAGCCGGTGGTGTCCACCGCGTTCACACGCACGGGGGCAATGCGCTGGATCGGCGTTGCCGAAGTGGAATCCAATACCACGGAACCATCGCCGCCGAGCGTCACGATCGCCTGTTCGAAACCGAATCCACGCATTGCTTCCAGCGCATGATTCCAATCGAAACCGTCCCAATCGTCGTTTTCCGGCTCGTCAATGCCGAGCAGCTGCACCATCTCATGCTCGTTGACGAGCAGAATATCGGATGCTTCCACCAGTTCGGCCGGCAGCGACGGGGTGAACGGCGAATCGTTGAGCAGCACTTTCACGCCCGCTTCATGGCACATGCGCGCGGCGGCCGTCACCGTTTCGATCGGGCTTTCCAAGCACAGGCCAAGTACGGAAGACCGTGCCAGCGCATCGCGCACGGATTCCACATAATCCACGGTGACCTGCGCGTTCGATCCCGGCGAGTACACGATGGTGTTTTCGCCGGTTGCGTCCACGGTAATCACGGTTGTGCCGGATGGTCCGAGCACGCGGCGAACATGCGTGGTGTTCACGCCCGCCTCGCCCAGAGCGCCGAGTAGGAAGTCGGCGTTGGAATCGGAGCCGACCGCGCCGAACATCTGCACGGTTGCGCCGATGCGCGCTGCGGCGGCCGCCTGGTTGCCG
>ENA-OQAZ01001684-OQAZ01001684.1-human-gut-metagenome-genome-assembly--contig:-NODE-1684-length-10070-cov-1.335211_pt1 | contig 10070 bp, 11 predicted proteins | sample MGYA00242737_ERZ504531 | MGnify/ENA primary metagenome ERZ504531 (study PRJEB26092, sample SAMD00036244) | human gut metagenome | host: Homo sapiens | study: EMG produced TPA metagenomics assembly of...
TCATCGCGGCGTGAGGTCGGCGTGGACGATTACCGCGCTGAGGTGCTGCCTGAGGACAAGGCGAACTTCGTCGAGCAGGAACGCGCGGCAGGCCATACCGTTATCATGCTCGGGGACGGCATCAACGATTCTCCGGCGCTGTCGGCGGCTAACGTTGGCGTAGCCATCAGCGACGGCGCAGCCATCGCCCGTGAGATTGCGGACATCACCATCGCAGCCGAGAATCTGTTTGAGCTGGTTGCTCTGCGCCGTATCGCACAGGGTCTGATGAGCCGCATCAACTCCAATTACCGCTTCGTAATCGGCTTTAACGGTTCGCTGATCGGTCTGGGCGTTGCCGGCGTGCTGGCTCCCGCAACCTCTGCGATGATGCACAACCTGTCTACGTTGGGCATCAGCCTGCGCAGTATGACCAACCTGATTGATTCCTCCGAGACGACCCGTCTGTTGGAGAGCCGCTAATTGAGAGTGAAAGTTTGAGAGTGGAGAGTGAAGCGCTTTCCACTCTTTCTTTTCAGGCATAACAAAACCCCGTCTTTGACGGGGTTTTGTGTTTCTATAACTGTTTGAAAAACTGTAGTTTTTACTTCTGCTGCCACGCCATTCTATAATCTTTTTCCCCGGTAGCTTCATCCAGGCCGCTGTACTGAATTTCAAATCCTTGTCTTTGATAAAAAGATATTGCTGGTGTGTTTTTTTGATATACATTCAAAATCAGTTTGCTTTTTGTATTCTTTACATAATTCAGCAGTCTTTTACCGATACTCTGCGACTGCATTGCCTCAGAAACAAAAATGCCTTCAATATATTCGCCATTCAGCCCGATAAATCCTTGTATCTTCTGATTGTCCTCATAGACATAGACAGTTGCCTGCAGCAGCAGTTCTTTCACAAGCTCCAAATTACTTTTCCAATATTGGGCAGGGATAAAATAATGTGCCTTTATATTGGTATCCAGCCATATATCGGCAACTTGATTGATATCTGCTTTTCGTAATTCTCTAATCATAGCGGGGGACTCTCCTGCAAATTTGATTGTTACGCAATAGAAGGTAATGTCAGATACGTTACCGGATGCGGAAACGTAAACAGCGGGCGCTGTTCGCCGCTGGCGTTGATCAGCGTGAGGGACAGCGTGTGCAGGTCATTCGTCGGCAGCGGCACAAGCTGTGTCCACTCGGTGCGGATAAACCGGTTCGGATCGGTCTCGGTCAGCGTGTAAGTTCCGTTATGGTATGCAAAGAACAGGGGCTGTCCCAGAGCAGGCTGCATTTCCAGAGAAATGGCGGCAGTCTGGTCTCGATGGATTGCAAAAAAGCGCGTCAGCAGCGCATACGGCGGCTTGAGTTTGTTCTGTCCGGTCAGGCGCAGTGTACCGCAGTCGCGCCAGCGCGGCACAGAACAGATATGCCGGGCGTCCCACTCGGTCACCGGATCAAAAATGTGCTGCCCAATGTCGGAATCGGCCATAAACCATTCGGTGTAGGGGAGACCATAGGCGTTTTCGCCGTCTGCGGAAAACAAAACCGAATAGGTGAATTCGTCGGTCTGTCCGCACGGCTGCAGGTGATATTTTGTTCCGTCAAATGTCAGAGAACCGGTTTCACCGTTCGGTGTGCGCAAGGTGAGCGTGCTGGGTTCGTCCGCTTCGGCAAGCTCATACAGTACAGAATCATCTATGACCTCACGGTCAGAGGAGATTGTCAGCGTGCCGAAATCAGCCGCCATAGCGGGATAAGCACATAGAACCAGCGCTAAAACGGCAGATAACAGGCGTTTCTTCATATAATTGCCTCCTTGGATGCTGCTTTATCTGCAATCACTTTCTTTTCGTTTTCCAATTCCTTTTCTGTAATCTTCCATGAGTCTAATACAATGACCTGCTATATCGTGCATTCCAAGTTCCTGAAAAAAGGTAATTTGCAGTTTCATCAGTTCTTCGCAAACCGTCAACTTCTGTTCATCCATATTGCCGATAGCAAGCCATGGGAAAGCCTTATATTTCCTCGTGTCACCAATGAGAAAATTGTACCCTATTAACTGATTTTCACGGAGAACGAAATAGAATTGTGGACCCGAATTCGGAACTGACTTTTCCATAATCCGCTGCATTGTTTTCACACCGCCGTATGCCGGGAAAAAACCGATTTGCGCAAGAGCATTTAATATGTCAAGCCGTTGATCCGTGGGTATATCTCTGTAATTGAAAATCTGTTCCATTTGCTTTGCCCTCATTAAATTTCCGATTTGTCCATTCTGTTATGCCTTCCACTATACCAATGAATCACCCCCGAAACACAATTCACCCATTGACACCACCGATATTCCGATAGATAATATAGGCAATAGGAAAACTTTACGCAAGAAGGGAAGTGCTTCAACGAATGAAACGCAGCTACGAGATGGACCTGTGCAGCGGTCCGCTGCTGAGCAAAATCCTGCTGTTTTCGCTGCCGCTGATTCTTTCGGGTGTGCTGCAGCTGCTGTTCAACGCGACCGACATTGTCGTAGTCGGCAAATTTGCGGGCAGCAATGCGATGGCGGCGGTCGGCTCGACCACCTCGCTGTTCAACCTGCTGGTCAACTCATTCATCGGTATTTCGGTCGGCGCGAACGTGCTTGTCGCGCGGCATTACGGCGAGCGGGATTACGACGGCGTACAGCAGACCATCCAGACGGCGCTGCTCACCGGCTTAATCGGCGGCACGATACTGATCGTGCTCGGCGTTGTGCTCGCACGTCCCATGCTGACGCTGATGGCCACACCGGACGAGGTTATCGACCAGGCCGTGCTGTACATGCAGGTGTACTTCATCGGTATGCCGGCAACCATGATCTACAACTTCGGTGCCGCCGTGCTGCGTGCCGTGGGCGATACCCGGCGTCCGCTGTACTTCCTGATGGCGGCAGGCGTGATGAACGTCCTCGGCGACCTGCTGTTTGTGTGCCTGCTCGGCATGGGCGTTGCCGGAACTGCGATCGCCACCGTGCTCAGCCAGTGTGTCTCTGCGGCGCTGACCGTGCTGTGCCTTGTAAAATCGGACGGCATGTGCCATCTCGACTTGCGCCGTCTGCACTTCCACATGGATAAGTTCCTGAGAATCATGCAGGTCGGTCTGCCTGCCGGTATGCAGAGCGTTATCTTCAATATCTCGAACGTACTCATTCAGTCCTCGGTCAACAGCTTCGGCGCAGTAACGGTTGCGGGCAACACGCAGCCGCCAACATTGAGGGGTTTGTGTACATTTCGATGAACGCGCTCTATCAGACCTCCATCAGCTTCACCAGCCAGAATCTCGGTGCAAAGAATTATCACCGCATCGACCAGACACTCGTGCGCTGCATGTGCATCGTCACACTGATCGGTCTGGTGCTCGGCAACGGCGCACATCTGCTCGGCAATCATCTGCTGCACATCTACTCGGATGATCTGGAGGTCATCTCGTTCGGTATGCAGCGCCTGTCGGTCATCAGCGTCACCTACTGCCTGTGCGGCATGATGGATGTGCTCGCGGGCACAATACGCGGTCTGGGCTATTCCATGCTGCCAATGATCGTCTCGCTGATTGGCGCATGTGTGTTCCGTATCATCTGGATTTTTACGGTCTTTCGCGTGCAGCATACGCTGTTCATCTGTATGCGTCCTACCGATCTCGTGGATACTGACCATCCTGGCGCACTTTGTGTGCTACCTGATCGTGCGGAAAAAGGTTTTCCGGCCGCAGGAGATATAAGCGCGCGTTTTCTCCGGAAAACGGTTGTAATTGACGGTTAAATATAGTATAATACTCGTGCAATGCGGGAATTTCCCGCGCAATAAGTAAATAAGCGAACAGTCGGTGCCGCTGTATGTTTTCGAACAGGACAGCGGGTAAAAGGGAAGCAGGTGCAAATCCTGCACGATCTCGTCACTGTAAGCGGGGAATGGACTGCCATTTACGTCACTGATATTGCGGTATCGGGAAGGCGGCAGTTCTAAGGCAACATCGCATGATGAAGCTGCGGCGCTTTGCGGAAATTTTGTGTCCTGACTCGTTGTGATTTCACGTAATACATCAAGTATTACCGCAAAACCACGCCTCGTCAGTACGCGAGAATTTACTCGCAAATCGCTCTTGTGCAATTATGCGGTATTGTCTTAAGAGCCGCAAGTCAGGAAACCTGCCGGTCTGTTGGTACGGGAAGCTGCTTCCGGGTCACGAGTTATTGATTGTACTGATACCGCATGATTTTTGATTCAGGCAGTCCCTTTCATCATATATTGATGGGGGACTGTGTGTTTTCCGTACCCTTTTTCTTTCAAAGTGTGCGCTTTCGCTTTGCAGGCAAAATGAAGGAGGAAAACCATGAGCAAAGTAAGCAAACTGAAGAAGCTCGGCATTATGCTGATCGTTTCCGGCATGCTGATGTCCATGCTGACCGCTTGCGGCGGCAGCAAGACCGCAGCTGCGGATGACACGAAGGACAATAACACCACTGCACAGACCGATGCGCAGGATCAGACCGATCCGGACGAAAACTATGAAACGGGTGACGCTTCCTTGGACGATCCGCTGAATCAGGATGAAATTGGCGATACCGAGCTGCTCGTAGTCAGCTTCGGCACCAGCTATAACGACAGCCGCCGTGAGACATCGGCGCCATCGAGAAGGCTATGCAGAAGGCGTTCCCGGATTACGCGGTACGCCGCGGCTTCACCAGCCAGATCATCATCGACCATGTAAACAAGCGTGATGGCGAGAAGATCGACAACGTAACCGAGGCACTGGACCGCGCTGTAGACAACAAGGTAAAGACCCTGGTTGTTCAGCCGACCCATCTGATGAACGGTCTGGAGTACAACGACCTCAAGGATGAGCTGGCAGGCTATTCGGATTCCTTCGAGAAGATCGTGCTCGGTGATCCGCTGCTGACCTCTGACGATGACTTCCAGAAGGTTATGAATGCCATCGTAGACGCAACCAAGGAGTACGACGACGGCGAGACCGCAATCTGCTTCATGGGTCACGGCACCGAGGCGGATTCCAACAGCGTTTACACCAAGATGCAGGAGACCCTCAAGGCCGCAGGCCACGACAACTACTTTGTCGGCACTGTTGAGGCAACTCCGTCCCTCGATGACGTAATCGCAGCCGTTAAGGCAGGCGGCTATAAGAAGGTTGTTCTGCGTCCGCTGATGATCGTTGCAGGCGACCATGCCAATAACGATATGGCAGGCGACGAGGACGGCTCCTGGAAGACCGAGTTTGAGAAGGCAGGCTTCGAGGTAACCACCGTAGTTGAGGGCCTTGGCTCTGTGCAGGCAATCCAGGATCTGTTTGTTGCACACGCACAGGCAGCGATTGATTCCCTGAAGTAAATCAAGTAAACAGCAGGGTCCGGACCGTGGAATGCGGACGGACCCTGTTTTTGTGGAAATTTTGATTGTCGATTTCGGTGTGCAGAATTGAGAATTGAAAATGGAGAATTATACCCAGAGTGAATCGTTGAGAGTGAAGAGAACGTGATAGGCGTAATTCGCAGGTGCCGTCTGCAATATCCAGATTAACGATTTGTGCGGCACGGTTATGCCGCACGCTGCGTAGAGTAACCCGCATGTGTAGCAGTACGGTATCTGACATTGCGAATATGCGGATACATGAACGCACATCGTGCGTCCTGCGGAAGAAAAAATCCTCTGCCGTTCCTTTATAGTCTCAGTTCTGAACAACCACTGTGCTCTCTTAGGAAAGGGGTGATTCACAAGAGGGTGGAAACCTTGGGTGTCTACTCTTGTGCCCCTGCCGGGTAGGCAAGATTCCGTTCGCTTCTCAAGCGCAAATGCCCCGAATGGCAACCATTCATCAAAATCCCGTTTATATCGCAAAATGAAGGAGAAACCACAATGAAGAACAAAAAAGCACTGTTAAGCGCCGTATTTGCGGCATTCATGCTCCTCTCCGCCTGCGGCGGCAGCCACCCAGCAGGATACCTCCGCGCAGGACAGCAGCACCACCTCTCAGGTCGCTTCTGCGTCCGATATGGCCGGTGTCGAGGACGTTGTTGAGGACGGCATGACGCCGATCACCGGCGACAAAGTGAAGGACGGCACCTACGATGTAACCGTCGATTCCAGCTCCAACATGTTCAACGTTACCGCATGCGAGCTGACCGTCAAGAACGGCGAAATGACTGCTAAGATGCACATGGGCGGTACCGGTTATCTGTACGTCTACATGGGCACCGGCGAGGAGCTGCCGCTGCCAAGGAGGCCGACTACATTCCGTTCACCGAGGAAGCCGACGGCACACACAGCTTTACCGTTCCGGTTAAGGCGCTCGATGAGGGAATTGACTGCGCAGCCTTCAGCAAGAAGAAGGAGAAGTGGTACGACCGCACCCTGGTGTTCCGCGCGGACTCTTTGCCGGCAGACGCACTGGCAGACGGCGTAATGACCACCGCTGAGAGCCTGTCTCTCGCAGACGGCACCTACACCGCTGACGTAACGCTTTCCGGCGGCTCCGGCCGTGCAAGCGTGGAATCTCCTGCAGCGCTGACCGTTTCGGGCGGCAAGGTGACGGCTAAGATCATCTGGAGCAGCAAAAACTACGATTACATGAAGGTGAACGACGAAAAGTACGATGCTGTGATCGAAAATGAGCACTCCACGTTTGAAATTCCGGTTGCGGGCTTTGACTGGGCGATGCCGGTCGTAGCCGACACTACCGCAATGAGTGAGCCGCACGAGATCGAGTACACGCTGCGTTTTGACTCTGCGTCCATCGCTCCGGCAGCAAAATGAGAAGAATTACAGCATGGTGTCTGAGTGCGGCACTGCTGCTCGGCGGTCTGTCCGGCTGCGGAACTGCCCGGCAATCGACCGCACAGACGCAGGCGGCGGTCTCGTGGAGCGACATGCAGCCGACCGACAGCGTGGATTTGGAGTATGCCGAGTGCTTCTCGGTCGATCACTATGACGGCGGCTATTCGCTCATTACCGTGAAGGACGACGCACGTTATCTGGTCGTTCCGGAAAACGCGTCCGTGCCGGACGGTCTGGACGCAGATATCGTGGTGCTGCAGCAGCCGCTGGACAGCATTTATCTGGTCTCCTCGAGTGTCATGGACCAGTTCGTTGCACTGGATGCGCTGGACAGTATTGCACTGTCCGGCACCAAGCAGGACGGCTGGTACATCGACGAGGCCAAGCAGGCGATGGCGGACGGCAAGATCACCTATGCGGCAAGTACAGCGCGCCGGATTACGAGACCATCTACTCCGCTGACTGCAATCTTGCTATTGAGAATACCATGATCTACCATACGCCCGAGGTCAAGGAGCAGCTCGAAAAGCTGGGTATTCCGGTGTTTGTCGAGCGTTCCAGCTACGAGCCGCACGCACTCGGCCGCATGGAGTGGATCAAGGTGTACGGTACGCTGCTCGGCTGCGAGGACAAGGCGGAAAAGCTATTTGCGGATAAGGTGGACGGCATTGTGGATATCCTGCAGAAGCCGGCAGCCGGCAAGACGGTTTCGTTCTTTTACATCACGTCGAACGGTGCGGCAAATGTTCGCAAATCCACGGATTATATCGCGGAAATGATCAGTCTGGCAGGAGGGAAATACATTTTGACGATCTGACAGACGATACGGCAAAGTCCACCGTCAACATGCAGATGGAGAGTTTTTACGCCGGAGCCAAGGACGCGGATGTGATGATCTACAACGCCACTATCGACAGTGAGCTGCAGACGCTTGACCAGCTGCTGGAAAAAAGCCCGCTGCTTGCGGACTTCAAGGCCGTGAAAACCGGCAATGTATGGTGTACGGAGAAGAACCTGTACCAGTCCACAATGGAACTGGACGAGCTGATCCGTGACTTCCATACCGTCATTGCAGACGGCAACCCGTCCACCCTGAAATACTTACACAAGCTGTCCTGAAAGGAGAGGATTTCCCATGAAACCGCAGCCTAAAATGCGTTATGCGGGCGCGTTTGCCGTGCTTCTGGCACTGCTGGCCGTGCTATTCGTGTGGAATGTCAACTCGGGCAGCCTGCACCTGTCAGTGCGAGAGTCGCGCAGATTCTGCTGACGCAACAGCGGCGACAATGCGGTCATCGTGTGGGAGATTCGCCTGCCGCGTATCTTCGCGGCCATCCTGCTCGGCGGTGCGCTGTCTGTCTCCGGCTTTCTGCTGCAGACCTTTTTCGCCAACCCGATCGCGGGGCCGTTCGTGCTGGGTATTTCCTCGGGTGCCAAGCTGACGGTCGCGCTGACGATGATCGGCGCGCTGTCCTGCGGGCGCGTGCTCGGCTCTGCCGTCATGATAACAGCCGCCTTTGCGGGAGCCATGCTCTCGATGGGCTTTGTGCTGCTCATCGCGCAGCGCGTGCGGCAGATGCCGCTGCTGGTTGTGAGCGGCGTGATGATTGGCTATATCTGCTCGGCGGTGACGGATTTCGTCATTACCTTTGCTGAGGATTCCAATATTGTCAACCTGCATAACTGGTCGATGGGCAGCTTTTCGGGCATTTCCTGGGACAATATCCGCGTGATGACGCCGGTGGTGCTGGTGTCGCTCGTGTGCGTGTTCCTGCTGTCCAAGCCGATCAGCGCGTACCAGCTCGGAGAGGGGTATGCCCGCAGTATGGGCGTCAATATCGCCGCGTTCCGCGTGGTGCTGATCCTGCTGTCGAGCGTGCTCTCGGCGTGTGTAGCGGCGTTTGCCGGACCGATCTCGTTCGTCGGCATCGCGGTTCCGCATCTTGCGAAAAGCCTGTTCGGCACGGCAAAGCCGATCCTGATGATACCGGCGTGCTTTCTCGGCGGTGCGGGATTCTGTCTGCTGTGCGATCTCATCGCGCGGACGGTGTTTGCACCGACGGAACTGAGTATCAGCACCGTAACAGCCCTGTTTGGTGCACCGGTCGTCATTTATATTATGGTGCATCGGAAGTCCTCCAGAGGGTGAGTCTGCGTCCTCACGCAGAGGGAGTGGGAGCCAACCCTTGGCTTGGGGACCAAAAGGATAGACACCAAGGTTTCTATCCTCTTGGAACTCCAGTTTCCTATTGTTAGATAGTCTGGCGCATACCAGAGACCGGCGACCGCTTCGAAAAGGGGGAACGGCAGTCGGGTTACTCTTGCGTGTCTTTCTCCGCTTTTTCGCGGTTCACAGATAACGTACTGCTACACAGGTCGGAAGGTCTCCGCAGGCGCGGCATGGCAGTGCCGCGCAACCCTTGGGCACGTTGTAACGCCCGGCACCTACGAATTTTTCTGCTTAGTAGAATCTATCTACGCAGATGCTGTCTGTTATAACCGGCTCACAAATCGTGCGGCACTGTCATGCCGCACTCAGCGTAGATGAACCCGCATGTGTAGCAGACAGAAAACAGCTTGAGCATCTAAGGTAGGGAAATGGGCGGACACATTGGTCCGCCCCTACGGAAGAGGAACAGTACAGCCGTTCTCCTTATAGTCTCAGTTCTCTAATTGCCGCCGTGTTATCTCAAAAGGAAACGGGATTCATAAGGGTGGAAACCTTGGTGTCCACCCTTATGCCCCTCGCCGTGGGCACGGCGCCCCTGCCGGGTAGGCAAGATTCTCTTGCTTCGTAAGCAATCATGTTAAAGAAGAAGGTACAAGATGTCCCATCCTTCGTCGAAACAAAAGAAATGACCGTCGGCTACCGCGGTGTGCCGCTCATCCGCGACATCGCCCTGCGTGTTCACCGCGGTGAGATTTTGACGCTCATCGGCCCGAACGGCTCGGGTAAATCGACCATCCTCAAAAGCCTCATCCGTCAGCTGGCGCTCATCGGCGGTACGGTATATCTGGATGGCAAATCGCTGCAGACCCTGCCCGAGCGTGACCTTGCGCGCACGATGTCCGTGCTGCTCACCGAGCATGTGCGGCCGGAGTTGATGACCTGCTGGGGATGTGGCGGCCGCAGGCCGCTATCCGTACACCCGGACGGCTGGGTCTGCTCAGTGACGAGGACCGCGTCAAGGTGGACGAGGCGCTTGCACTTGTCGGCGCAGATGAACTTGCCGACCGCGATTTTCCTGCATCAGCGATGGACAGCGGC
>ENA-OQAZ01001685-OQAZ01001685.1-human-gut-metagenome-genome-assembly--contig:-NODE-1685-length-10065-cov-1.680821_pt1 | contig 10065 bp, 12 predicted proteins | sample MGYA00242737_ERZ504531 | MGnify/ENA primary metagenome ERZ504531 (study PRJEB26092, sample SAMD00036244) | human gut metagenome | host: Homo sapiens | study: EMG produced TPA metagenomics assembly of...
CAATGGATAAAATATCCTCTGTCAGTGTCTTAATGACATTGACACTCTTACTGCTTTCAACAGATGTTCTTAAATCTTTCTCTAAAGAAGATGTAATTTCTTTGGAAGCATTCTTGCTGTTTCCTGCCAGTGCCTGGATTTCATTGGCTCTTTCTTTCATGTGGACTGTATATTCTTTACCGTCAGCACTCGCTTTTTCGATTTCACTGCTGCCTGCTTCCAGCTGCTTCATATCCCCTGTTATCATTTCAACTGCGTCTGAAATTGCATCAATTTCATTGCAAAGCCTTTGCTGTTTCTTCCGATAACTCCCCTGCGCTTTCTGCTTGAGGATTCTACCTTCTTTATAATATTGCCGGATGCCCCATCAAGTGAAATTGAATGGTCTTCAATCCGCTTCATAATCACCTGTAATTTATCCAAAAACATATTGATACCGAAAATCAGACGTCCGATTTCATCTTCTTTTTTCGTTTCAATCCGTTCTTCAAGATTGCCTTCATTCTTTTCCAGCTTTTCAATCATATCGTTGAGCTGTTTTTGTGTCTTCTGCAGCGGCTTTACAACCGAAACATACGTTACGATAATCGTTACAATAACCATTGCCAGCTGTAAAGATGAAATCACGCCATTTCTTGATAATCCCGCCGTAATTCCTTCTGCCATGCTGCCCGCGTATCCCGGATTTCCTGTGGCACTTCTGTTGTGGTATTAGACATTCCCTCGCAGACCTCACGGAATGACTGGAACTGGCTTGTCGTACTGACATTGACCGTCACAGTCAGAATAAAAATAACAATTAACGGTAACATGATTTAAATGCAATGTGCTTTTCATAACTACAATTCCTCCCGGTTTCCGATTCGGTGGTATATTTTCTTTCTTTTAGTCAAAAAAGGATTAGCCTGTCCTGCTAAATCCTTTTTTGTTAACACACTAAATTATACACGTTCCTATTTTCACAACCACCAATATCCCATACATTTATGACTGAAGACACTTACCAATTCTTTCTCTTATCGTTTGTATTCTTATTACAATCCCTCTTTGTATGTTCTTGCAAACACCTAGCTTTATAACAACCGCACAAACTCAATTCGTATAAAGTTAAAACTCTCTCACGATACTTATCCCAGCAGCCTAAACCCGCATTCCGGCTGCTGTTCATATTCTTACTCTCCCCAGTGAATATTAACGGAAAAGAAAAGTCCTTCATATGTGTTCCTGTCACTTATACTATAATTTACTGTGCATTTTTATTCAAGTCAGGTGGCATAATTCACGTTATTTTGGCATAATCTGCGTTGTTTTACAGCAAAATATGTACACAGAACATCCCGTCTTCCTCATACCGCTGGATATATCCGCCATTTTTATCTACTGTATGTTCAATGCTTTTCATGCCGATTCCGTGCAGATAGCGATTGGTTTTATCAGTAATAAAACGCGGGTTTATTCTGCAACACTGATTTTGCAACGGTGTTCTTTATAAGAATTGTAATATTTATTCTCATATGAGAAAATTTTAAGAAAAATGCTGCGCGGCTTATCCTGTGTGATTTTTTTCTGTGCTTCTACCGCATTATCCAGCAGATTTGAAAGCATCACCGCAATATCCAGTTCCCGCTCTCCGTCCACGGAAGCCGTCACTTCTACCTGCATTTTAATATTTTCATGTTCGCATAATACTTTTTTTTCATTTAACACGGAATTGACCAGATTGTTTCCCGCCACATAAACATACTTATTCTGTCCACAGTCTTCAATATGTTCACCGATTGCCTGCCTTAATCCTTCGTAATCTCCATCATTTAACAGGTGCATATAAATATTAAGATGTTTCACCATATCGTGGCGGATTTTGCGGATATCCTGATACTCTTTATCCATGCGGATAATATCCGCACGCTGTGCCTGCAGCTTTAAATTTGCCAGTTCATTGCGTTTTTCATAATCATTTTTATAACTGATTGAATTGGCAATCGCAAGCGGTACAACAGTCATTACAATGATGGCAATTTCAATTGCAAGAACATAAATATAATCCCGTCCGTCAAAGTGGCGCACATAGGTCCATAAAATCAGTGCTACCGCGGCAACACTGTCCGCAATAAAATAAACTGCCAGCATCAGCCATTCTTCTCTTTTAATCATGCGCCTTTTGGCAAGGAGTCTGCCCCAGATATAAAAGGTAATAATAAATACAATCCGGTTTAATGCCACATATGCCATCTGGGAAGCAGCGGTGTTGATAATCTGTTCCGCACCGCGGTACCACGATAAAATTTCCACGCACAGATTGGTCGCCAGATTGACAAGCAGTGTATTAATCAGCAGCACCAGCGCAATTGTAGCAGACTGCCACAGCCCGCCATGCATCACAATCATACTGTATCCGATAATTACGGCAACGCCCAGTGCCATCTGAAGCACCGGACTGTCAGAAAAGAAAAATCCAACAACAAAAAAAAGTGCTGCTGCAAGCGTACTGACAACATAGCGGTACTTGCTCTCATATTTCCAGTATGCATTTAAAATTGCCGTATAAATTGTACATTCAATCAATGTTGAAACAATATTTGTTACTATATCCAACTTTAACATTTACAAATCTGCCTCACAAATTATTTTCACGCCGGATAAATTCCAGGTGTTTTAATTTCAGTCTTCCAGACGGTCCCTGCTGATGGAAATACACTCCCCGTTATTCATCAGCACATCTTTGTAACGGACTCTGTCTACATGGCGCAGATTAACGATGTATCCTGACTGAACCCGCACAAATCCCTTTTCATTAAAAATCTGTTCTAAATCTGCCATTTTGGCACGAACCATATAATCTTCCTGAAGTGTCTTTATTTTTACATTAGTGCTTGGCACTTTCAAAAATAGTAAATTTCTGACAACTTTAAACGCACGGTATTGCCATTGACACAGAAATCATAGTAATTTTTCAAGCTATGATATCTGTTTAATAATGCCGTAACTGCCTCTTCCAGTTCTTCTTCAAGCCGCGCTTTTCTGATAAACCGAAGCGGTGTGGTTTTAATCGCTTCAAAAACCATGCTTTCACAGGACGACACAAAAACCAGGCCAACATCCGGCAAAGCCTCCCTGACCCGCTGTGCCGCCTGTATTCCTGTCATCTGCGGCATATCAATATCCAAAAATATTCCATCAAAAGAAATTGTATGAATCTCTTTTAAGAATTTTGTAACATCCGTATATACATGAATTTCACAATTTTCTATCTGTCCCTCAATGATTTTTAATAGTTTTTCTTTCAGATCTGCAATATCCTGTTCACTATCATCGCAAATTGCAACTTTCATGCCATAACCTTTCACTTTTTGTAATTTTTATCTGTTTTCTTTTGCTGCCTGTAACAAATGCTTTGCAAGCACCGATGTTGTAACCGAACCTACCCCGCCCGGAACCGGTGTTGCCACGGATGCAAGCGAAGAAATACCGTCTGTATCCACATCACCGCATAATTTTCCGTTGTTATCCACATTAATACCCACATCAATCACAACGCACCTTTGCGACATACTCTGCGGTAATCATCTTTGCGACACCTGCCGCTGCTACTAAAATGTCTGCCCTGCGGCATTCTTCTTTCATATCCTTTGTCTTTGTATGGCAGATTGTGACTGTCGCATTCTTTTTTAATAACAGCATGGATACCGGTTTCCCGATTACAAGACTTCTGCCGACAACCGTGACTCTTTTCCCTGTGACATCAATTCCCGCAAAATCCAGCATTTCAACAACTGCCTCTGCCGTACACGGTGCAAAGCCTGTCTTATCCCCTGCAAAAACCTTGGCTAAATTGACCGGGGAAATGCCGTCTAAATCCTTTTCCGGGGGAAATCCTGTCCACCACTGCTTCTTCATCTAAGTGTTTTGGAAGCGGACGAAGCAGTAAAATACCGTCAATCTGCGGATTATCATTGATTGCATCAAATTCTTTCTGAAAGGCTTCATTGTCGATGGTTTCCGGGAAAACGAAGGTTTCACAAGCAAAACCTACCTTTTCCATTTTCTTGGTTGCGCCGCGCTCATAAGACATATCATCCGGACGCTCACCGACACGGATGATAGCAAGCTTCGGTACTCTGCCGCCCATATCCGCGCCTTCTTTGATTAATTTTTCATTGATTGCATTTGCAACATCAATTCCTTTTAATAATTCCATGTTTCCTCTTTTCCGAACCCTTTTTAGTTCCATATCCATAGGCAATACTTTATCTTTACACTTCCGTTGTACCGCCTGCAAATCCAATTATCTTATCGCATCCACGACTTCTTCATAAATTCTGTCTGCCAGTTCATTGCCTTCAATCAACAGTGCATCGGTTCTTGTGTTTAATTTCTTCTGCCGTTTCTGTATCTTTCATCAGCTTTGTATTGATAAATACATTTAAAGAAGCGCCGTTTAATGCAGCCTTGCAAAGCTGCACACCTGCGCCGACATCACTGATGGCAAGACGGCTTCCCACAACGGACAGCCGTTCTAGGATTTTTAATGCTTCCAATATCTTTTCCATTAAGGCAACCGGGGTCAGGCTCGCTTCTTTTAATGCCTTTTCCATAACCACATCTTTATATTCCTGCTGTTCTTTTGTGTCTTTTGGAAGTCCGTAAGCTTTTGAAAGCGGTTCAAAGCTTTCGGCATCTTTATCCATATATGTCATCAATTCTTTAGAAAGCTGTTCCGTCTTTGATAAGAGTTCTTCGATTTCTTCCTGATACTGCGCATACTTTTTCTTTCCGGTTGTCAGATTAGCAACCATAGCGCCCAGTGCCATGCCTGCTGCCGCCACGTATGCACACGCGCCGCCGCCGCCCGGTACTGCTGCCTTGGAGGAGAGCACCTTAATAAATTCCTGCATATTCTGTTCTGCCATCATTTTAATTTTCCTCCTTTAACTGCCATTCTCCCGTAAATACCGTTTCTGCCGGTCCTTCCATATATACGGTATTTTCTTTTCTTATCCCCATGTGATTTTTTAAATCGCCGCCTAATAAATGCAGTGTAGCAGTATCATCACACAAGCCATTTAACACCGTTGCCACAAGGCTTGCACACGCACCTGTGCCGCAGGCAAATGTTTCACCGGAGCCGCGCTCCCACACGCGCATATTTAAGTTTTCACTGTCACACACCTGAATAAATTCAGTGTTTACCCTGTCCGGAAATGCCGGATGATTTTCAAACATCGGACCGATTTTTTCCAGTTCAAATGCTTTTAAATCCACATTTTTATCTAAATAAACAATTGCATGCGGATTTCCCATGGATACACAGGTCACTTCGTAGTCTTTTCCGTCTACGCTGATTGGCTGTGCAACAAGCTTGTCCACATTTTTAAGGGCTTCTGCATTTTTAAAAGCATGAATGTCAGCCGGAATCTGTTCCGGCTGTAATATCGGCGCACCCATATTGACCTTGACCGTCTTTACTTTGCCATCACTGCCCGGATAAAGCTGTAATATCTTAATACCGGATAACGTTTCCACGGTAATTTCCGTCTTATCTGTCAGTCCGTTGTCGTATACATATTTGCCGACGCAGCGGATACCGTTGCCGCACATGCTGCCCTGTGAACCGTCCGCGTTATACATTTCCATAAAGAAATCTGCTTTGTTGGATTTTTTTATCAGAATCAGTCCATCCGAACCGATTCCGAAATGTCTGTCGCTGACCGCAACTGCCACTTTTGACGCGTTTTTTAATTCATTTTGGGTACAGTCCACATAGACATAATCATTTCCTGCTCCCTGCATTTTTGTAAATTTCATACTACTCCTCATTTCTGAGCGACTTTGTCGCGAAGCTGCGATGAGAAATTCGCGCAGGCGATTTCTCATCTGCAATCAGGAAGATTTGTTTTCGCTCAGAAACAAATCTCCATGTGAACAAGCTTAGATTTATGGCTTGTTCACACTTCTCCACATTTCTGATATATTTATTCTGAATAAATTCCTATTACCATTGAAGCGGATTCTACCATTGTGTTTCCACTGTCCATACTGCATTTCTGAATATAGCGGAATGCCTCCGGTTCTGTCATATTGTTTTTTTCCATCAGGATTGCTTTTGCATCATCAATCACTTTCTGCTCCTGCGGGCTGCGGCGTTTCGGCTGCATGCGTTTCTTTTTCCGCCTGCGCACCTGTACCTGAAGCATCATTTCAATCGTATTAATCAGATCATTGACTTTAATCGGCATTGCCGCACAGACAATATCATTATCCTGACAGTCATCCCACAGATTTTTTGATGCTACAAGCAGCATTTCAAAGCTTTTCGGCTTATACTCATACAGTTCGGAATACAGCATATTATCTGAAAGCTTATATCCGCAGATAATAATTCCATCTGACAGACGGTCTGCCATATTGATTGCCTGCGCACCAGAGGTACACGCCGAAGCGGCTTCATAGCCCCTCCTGACCAAAAGATTTCTGACAGCTTTTGCTTCTTCTAACTTAGGAAATGCTACAATCAGTGTTGCCATTTTCCTTTCCTCCGTTTTTACTGTATTGGCTGTCTTTATTCCTGCTTAGAACTTGTACAGGTATTCATCTAATTCCCACTGGGAAACCCGGGTGCGGTAATCATTCCACTCTTTTAACTTGGCTTCGGTGTATTTGGATACAATATGTTCTCCTAAAACATCACAGATAACTTTATCTTCCTGCATGCACTGTATCGCTTCGTAAAGATTTTCCGGCAGCTTTTCAATGCCTGCTTATCACGTTCTTCCTGTGTCATCTCAAAAATATTGCGGTCTACGCTGTCCGGTACGGTAAGTTTTCTTTTAATACCGTCCAGTCCCGCTGCCAGACAGGCTGCCAGTACAAGATACGGATTGGCTGCCGGATCCGGACTTCTTAGTTCCACACGGGTTGTTTCGCCCCTGCCTGCTGGGATACGGATTAACGGACTTCTATTGACAGACGACCATGCAATATAAACCGGCGCTTCATGTCCCGGTACCAGTCTTTTATAAGAATTGACCAGTGGATTGGTAATTGCCGTCATGCCCTTTGCATGTGCCATCAGTCCTGCAATAAAATGATACGCATCTTCCGAGAGTCCGCGTTCATCATTTTCATCTGCAAAAATGTTTCTGCCGTCCAATGTTGCAAGGGACATATTGACATGCATACCCGAACCGTTGATGCCGTATTTCGGCTTTGGCATAAAGGTTGCATACAGTCCGTGTCTTTTTGCAATTGTCTTGACTGTCAGTTTAAATGTCATAATATTGTCGGCAGTAATCAAAGCTTCATCATAGCGGAAGTCAATCTCGTGCTGTGCCGGCGCAACCTCGTGGTGGGAAGCTCGATTCAAGCATATCTTCAAGTGTCAGAATCATATCACGTCTTACATTTTCACCCAAATCAATCGGACCTAAATCAAAATAACCACCCTTTTCATGGGTCAGCGTTGTCGGCAGTCCGTTATCATCAGTATGGAATAAGAAAAATTCACATTCCGGTCCGACATCAAAGACATAACCCATATCAGCAGCTTCCTGAATTGCTCTCTTTAAAACATTTCGCGGGTCACCCTGAAACGGCTTTCCGTCCACCGTATAGACATCGCAAATCAGTCTTGCGACCTTTCCCTGCTGCGGACGCCACGGAAAGATTTCAAATGTGTCATAATCAGGATACAAATACATATCAGATTCTTCAATCCGCACAAAGCCTTCCACAGCCGAGCCGTCAAACATACACTGGTTATTTAATGCACGTTCAAGCTGGCTGGACGTAATTGCAATATTTTTTAACATTGCCGAAAATATCCGTAAACTGTAAACGGATAAACTCAACGTCTTCTTCCTCTACCATTCTGAAAATATCATTTTTAGTATATCTGCTCATGATGACCTCTCTCTTTCTGCCGTTTCTGACTGCGTTGTTTTCTGTAACAAAACTGTTTTTATCATACAACATTTACCGGGATTTTGTACAGTCCTCAATTCAATACAATGCCCTGCGCCGTATTTATGAAACAAAAAACCGGAATCAGCTTTATTTTCTGATTCCGGTTTTGCTTTTTTATTTAAGATTTTTTGTTTTCACCTGCATTTTTCAATATTTTTATACTCGGCATATTCCGCCGGAATGCTGTCCGTTATAATCTTTGCACTGTAAAATGGTGCAAAGGTCACCGGGCTGACACGGTTAAATTTTTCCGAATCCGCCAGTATGTAACATTTACGGCACTGTGTCACCGCCGCTTTCTTCACCGAAGCTTCATGAATATCCGGTGTTGTAAATCCGCATTTTACGGTGATGCCGTTTACACCGAAAAAACCTTTGACAAAATGATACCGCTGTAATGCTCCGACTGCTTCTGTTCCGATCAGTGCCTCCGTACTGCCCTTTAATTCGCCGCCGGTTAAAAACACCCGGAATCCCGCCGCAGCAAGTCTTCTCGCATGCAATACCGCATTGGTCACATACGTGGCATTTTTCTGTGTAATATAGTCAATCATATATGCCGTGGTTGTTCCCGCATCAATAAACACAAAATCATCCGGCTCAATCAGCGATGCCGCATACTTTGCAATGCGTATTTTCTGCTCTTTGTTTACATTTTCCTTCTGCTGTACGGTTGGTTCCCTTGAAATCACTTCACCCTCCAGCGCCACTGCGCCACCGAAAACCTTTATCAGCTTTCCTGCCTGATGCAGTGCCGTAATGTCCCGGCGTGCCGTAGACTCTGAAATATGAAGCAGTTCCTTAATCTGTGTTACAGTAACACTTTTGTTTTCTTCCAGCAGATTTAATATCATTTCATAACGCTGTTCTGTCAACATGACTACTCCTGCTTTCTTCTGCGGTATGCTTCTACATCTGTTTCCAGAATAACCTTTCTCACCGGCAGAATTTTTGCCGGTGAAACAGAGAGTTCATCAACTCCCATTGCAAGAAATTCTTTCGTAAGCTGTGTATCTGCACCCAGTTCGCCGCAGATACCCGCCCAGATTCCTGCCTTATGTGCATTGGCAATCGTCATTTCAATCATCTTTAAAACTGCCGGATGATGTGCCTCGTAAAATGCTTCCAGTTTTGTATTCTGACGATCAATTGCCAGTGTATACTGTGTCAGGTCATTCGTTCCGATACTAAAAAAATCAACTTCTTTTGCCAGCTCATCACTAATCATAACTGCCGCCGGAGTTTCAATCATGATGCCCTGCTCCGGTGTGTTGTATTCAATACCCTGCCGGTCTAATTCTTCTTTTACCTCTGAAACAATCTGTTTAACTGCCCGCACTTCTTTCACACTGGTAATCATCGGATACATAATTGCCAGTTTTCCAAAGGCGCTTGCCCGAAACAATGCCCGCAGCTGTGTTTTAAAAATTTCCGGACGCGTCAGACAGATGCGGATTGCGCGACACCCCATTGCCGGATTGTCCTCTTTATCCATGTGAAAATATTCACATTGTTTATCTGCGCCGATATCCAGTGTTCTAATAATAACACGTTTTCCTGCCATTGTCTGCACAACCGTCTTATAAATCTGAAATTGTTCTTCCTCCGTCGGAAAATCTTCCCGCTCCAGATAGATAAATTCACTGCGGAATAATCCAATACCCCCTGCATCATTTTGAAGCACAGCCGCCAGATCTTTGCTGTTTCCGATATTGGCATACAGCTGTATGGTCTTTCCGTCTAACGTCTTATTTTCCCTGCCTTTTAATAATTCAAGAAGCCGCTTCTGTTCTTCCTGCTGTGCCTGCTTTTCTTTCATCTGCGCCAGAGTTTCCTCATCCGGCTCTACATAAAGCACGCCGCTGACTCCGTCTACAATGCCAAGCCTGCCGTCAATCGTATTGTCAAGCGGAACTGATGCACCGACAAGTGCCGGGATTCCCATGGTTCTTGCAAGAATCGCCGTATGGGAATTCATAGAACCGTCTATTGTCACAAAGGAAAGCACCTTCTGCTTATCCATCTGCACGGTTTCTGACGGTGCAAGGTCCTGTGCCGCAATAATGACCGGTTCTTCGGTCTGTACACCGCCGCCTGCGTTTC
>ENA-OQAZ01001686-OQAZ01001686.1-human-gut-metagenome-genome-assembly--contig:-NODE-1686-length-10058-cov-2.578995_pt1 | contig 10058 bp, 16 predicted proteins | sample MGYA00242737_ERZ504531 | MGnify/ENA primary metagenome ERZ504531 (study PRJEB26092, sample SAMD00036244) | human gut metagenome | host: Homo sapiens | study: EMG produced TPA metagenomics assembly of...
ATTCCGGTTCCACCACATTCAATGGATCTCAATCTCTTTGTAATGTCCCCAGTTCTCTTGCCACACCGCCGTCTCCTCCACCGATCACCAGCACATGCTTCACATTGATGAACAGCCATCGGAATATGTACGACCATTTCATCGTAGATAAATTCATCCTTCTCTGAAAATACAATGCTTCCGTCTGCACTTAAAAAACGGCCAAATTCATCCGAATCAAATACATCGATCCGCTGAAATTCCGTCTGCAGCCCGAACAGCTGCTTTTGTACCTTTACAGAAACTTTTACTTTTTCTGTATGGTAATCCGAAAACCATAATTCCATTCTTTTCTCCCCTCCCTTATCTTCTTACCGCACCGGTCGGAGCTTCCATCACATACAGATATTCCACCGCCGGATCCTGCTTCCCTGCATGGAACAGCCTTTTTCTTTCGCATAAATAATATAATCAATAATTTCTTTTGTGATCATCTCTCCCGGAGCCAGAATCGGAATGCCCGGTGGATAACACATGGCAAATTCGCCGCAGATCATCCTTCTGTCTCCCGGATCGGAACAGCCTTTTTCTCCGCATAAAATGCCGTCTGCGGAGATACCATAACGGTCGGATTGATATATTCGGTATTCGGCATCTGCTCCGGATCTCTGGCGTACAGCCTCTGGATATCCGAAAGAGCCCCTACCAGGCGTTCAATATCCTGAATCCGGTCACCAATGGAAATATACGCCAGAATATTGGCAATATCTCCCAGTTCAATCTGGATATCATATTCATCCCGCAAAAGATCATACACTTCGATGCCCGCAAGACCGATATCTCTGGTATAGACAGACAGTTTAGTCACATCAAAATCATATACACTGCTCCCATTGATCATGTCTTTTCCATACGCATAAAATCCACCGATGGCATTGATCTCTTCCCTTGCATATTCTGCCATCCGGCTTACCTTTGCAAAGGATTCTTTTCCCCTGAGAGCCAGATTTCTTCTTGAAATATCCAGACTGGACATCAGAAGGTAAGATGCACTGGTGGTCTGGGTCAGATTGATAATCTGACTCACATATTCCCAGTTCACATTTTTTCCCGTCAGCAACAGGGAACTCTGGGTCAGACTTCCCCCAGACTTATGCATGGAAACTGATGCCATATCCGCTCCTGCGTCCATGGCACAGACCGGAAGGTTCTCACCAAAATACAGATGGGTTCCATGGGCTTCATCCACCAGAACCAGCATATTGTGTGCATGAGCAATCTTTACAATGGATCGAAGATCCGAACAGATTCCATAATAGGTAGGATTGTTCACCAGCACCGCCACCGCATCCGGATTCGCGACAATCGCTTTTTCCACTTCCGATACTTCCATTCCCAGAGAAATTCCGAGACGGTTATCCACCTCCGGGTTTACATAAACCGGTATTGCTCCACACAATACCAGGGCATTGATCACACTCTTGTGGACATTTCTTGGAAGGATGATCTTATCCCCCGCCTTGCAGCAGGAAAGTACCATTCCCTGTACGGAAGAGGTGGTTCCTCCTACCATGAAAAAAGCATGATCCGCACGAAATGCTTCCGCCGCCAGCTCCTCTGCCTCTTTGATCACCGATACCGGATGGCAGAGATTGTCCAGCGGTTTCATAGAATTCACATCCAGACTGACACATTTTTCACCCAGAAGTTCCACCAGCTCCGGATTACCCGCCCTCTCTTATGCCCGGGCACATCGAAGGGAACGACCCTTCGTTTCTTCAGTTTTTCCAGCGCCTCATAGACCGGCGCATGCATCTGTTTTTTCTTATCCATATCTTCTCCCTGTTGTCGTTTCCTGTCCACAGATCAAATATTGTTTATATGTGACTGTGAAAGTACTGACCCGTTATATTTATATAACGAGATAAAATACGCTTCGCGAATTTTACTCGTTATCGCGACAGTCACCAAAATCGCATGCAAGCATGGACTTTGCCTCGTTGTTCGCGTGAATCAAAATTGATCCACCGGACCAATTATTGATAGGTAATGCAACAAAAAAGGACAGGTGAAATCACCTGTCCGCATTGTCATTCTATAGTTCTACTTTGTATTTTCTCTACATCCGCAAAAACTATGTTCTCAGAGTTTGTCGTTGGCATCTTTGCCAGCAAATATTTGCTATTCCGTAACTGTATCCGCCCACAGCCACAAGCTAACTACTCTTTATTGACCATTTCACAAGTGATACCTCAACCGGATTTCTTCGCTTTCTTCCGGTTGGAAACTTATAAAATTTAGCTTTTAACTAAATCAATAATGCGGTCTCTCACCGCTCTCGGCAGCTGCCCCGCCTGTCCGTATGGGCTTAACCAATATGCTTGGTGGGCTAATAATAAATATTTGCATGAAAACATGGTTTGCTTCATGTAGTTTTGAGTATATCACAGCATTTTATGTAATGCAAGTAAAAGCTGGGGAAAGTCATTCAAAGTACTCTCCCGGTCTTCTTTTTATGTTGCTCCCGGTAATACCTCTGATCTCCCTGCTGTATTTTTAAACGTCGCGAAAACCCAAAACAAATTACCAAATTCCAACGTCCCTGGAATCTGATAGTCTGTCTTATCCAGCAGCAGACACATACGCTCTATCCTGGTATTATTCAGATATTGCTGTGGCAGATAAAAAAGCACTTTTATATTTCTTAGTTTTTCTTGGTTTTTCGGACTTTGTAAGCCTTTGTGAATTTTTGCTTTCTGGCATAACCTGGTTTATTTTCGCATAATATCGTCCGCAAAACTACTCTCACCGATTGTCAACCTTCTCCGGGAACATATCATGATTACTCATGCGGTTCCAGGCAACCTTTTCCCAATCCGTACCCGGCTTTCCGTAATTACAATACGGATCAATGGACAATCCTCCTCTTGGGAGAAATTTACCCCAGACTTCTATATATTTCGGTTCAAGAAGACTGACCAGATCCTTCATGATTATGTTGATCACATCTTCATGAAAGTCTCCATGATTTCTAAACGAGAACAAATATAATTTCAAGGATTTACTCTCCACAAGACGTTCATCCGGAACATAAGAAATTGTGATCGTTGCAAAGTCCGGCTGTCCGGTAATCGGACAAAGGCTTGTAAATTCTGGGCAGTTAAACTTGACAAAATAATCATTTTCAGGATGTTTATTCTGAAATGCCTCTAATACAGATGGATTGTAATCCATACTGTACTCTGTTTGCTGATTTCCCAATAATGTTAAATTTTCTTTTTCTCTCATCGTTTCCTCCTCTATCTCAATGCCGGATCTTCCATATGGTTTGCCTGAAATGCCGCTGCACGGTCAATGCATGTTCCGCATTTTCCGCAAGGTTCTCGCCTCCTTCGTAGCAGGACCAGGTCAACTCATAAGGAACTCCCAGTTCTAATCCAATCCTTACTACTTCGGCTTTAGATACATTAACAAAAGGTGCTTCTATTTTAAGCTGATGTCCGGAACCTTCCCATATTGCTTCATTCATAGCCTGATTGAATACCGGCGAGCAGTCCGGATACGCAAAGCTGCTGAATCATCTGCATGAGCTCCATAATAAATTACTTCGCAGTCCTTGCTCAGTGCGATACTTGCCGCAGAAGAAAGAAATAATCCATTTCTGAACGGTACATATGTGCTTACCGGCTTATCTCCATTTGTTTTTGAAATCTGTTCTGCGTAACTTTCCTCCGGGATGGCTTCCGTAGACTGTTGAAGCAGTGAACAGTTACTATATTGAAATATCTTACTCAAATCCAGGAACAAATGCTCCACACCATAATATTGGGCAACTGCTATTGCAGCTTTAATTTCTTTATCATGTTTTTGTCCGTAGGAAACCGAAAGGGCAATCACCTGGTCTTTCCCATACTTTTGGATTGCCAGTCCCAATGCCGTTGTTGAGTCGATTCCTCCGCTAAAAAGAACTAATGCTTTCATCTCTATCACCTCGCTATTTATACTCCCCGCTTGTCAGGATCCCAGATCACTTTATGTATCTGTATCTGCAACCGCACACCATTCAACCGATGCTTCAACATGAATTCTACTATTTGTACCGGTTCTATTGAGCCAAAAACAGGGCTAAGATAAACATGACATCTGTTGGTCAGATCATAAGTCCGAATCAATTCCAATGCTTTCAGCAAATCTTCCTGACTGCCGGATACAAATTTTACAGTATCATTCTTTTCAAGCAGTTCCATGTTCTCTGTTATCATATGGTCTTCGCACCCGCTTGATGGTAACTTATAGTCCATTGTAAATACCGGACGTTCTTCACAAAATGCAGCCAGATCGACTGCTCCATTTGTCTCAATCTCAACCTGCAGTCCTGCTTGTAAAAGAAGATGGATGAGATCCCTGATATCTTTTTGCAACAGCGGTTCTCCGCCTGTAAGTGTCACATTGTGAATTCCTGTTCCAAGAACATAATTTAATATTTCTTCCGGGGTTTCTTCTTTATATGGGCACTCAGGTTCATTAGCCACATAGTATCACAATAACTACATCGCAGGTTGCACCCTTTAAAACGGATAAAAACTGCAAGTTCTCCTGCACGCGTGCCTTCCCCATTAATACTGGTAAATTTTTCTACTACTTTCATCTACTCTTCCTCATAGACTGCACAATTATTAGGTGTCTCATATACTTCCACATAATGAACTCCATACCCTAAATCTGTTAATTCTTTGTAGAAATAATATGCGAAATTTTCTGCTGTAGGACGAAATGAAACTTCCTCCAAATGAAAATCTTCATTCTGAAGTGCAGCTACGGTCTCTGCTTTCAGAGATCCCGTCTCGTAGATCAGGCTATGGTCAAAGTAATCACAAAGTGCCTTCAGGTCTTTTTTCAGATTACCAAAATCCACTACCATTCCTCGTGTCTGTCCTTCTTGTTCTAACTCCTGACTCTTGATTTTTGCAACAACATTCCAACGATGTCCGTGGATGTTTCTACATTTTCCCTCGTATTTCCAAAGAAAATGTGCTGCATCAAAGCTGGCTTTTGTTTGTAAATAATACATATTTCAACTCTCCTGTATGTGAAATGTATGTACCTGTTAAGAGCTATGCATTCTAAATAGAGCAGTTTTTATATATCAGAAAATCCATATCTAATATACAAAAAGCTCTGCGTACTTCTTCGCACGCAGAGCCTGAAATCCTCATGATTAGCCCCGGTTTTATTTTTCGACAGGAAGGTACAAATGAACTGTCGGCTGTTTTCACAGCATGAAAATTATACCACAGAAAATCAGATTGTCAAATTGATTTTTGATATTATGATACTGGCTGCCCGATCCATGCTTCTTAAGAGCACTGTCCTAAAAAAGATCCCCATGCCGGAACATGAATTCCCTTTTGTCCCAGTATCCCTGTCCCCGGATATATTATCTATATTTACCTATAATATCTACACAAAATTTTATGGATTATTTTCGGGTTATTTTCAACCTCTATGCCTTTCAGACATTGATTTTACCGGTTCGACGCAGGCGATGATATATTTCAGGTATTTTCGTTCCGCATTCGGATCGATGACATTCACAATACTGAGGCTGTAAAGATCCGAACTAAGCTGCAGTGCCTGCTCTTTCAGATAATTTCGGATTTTCTGGTAAGCGATCCGGATATCTCCGTCTTTCTCCCGGCAGACCATCACAACCGTAAGTCTGCCAGAAAGCTCGCGGATGCCCGGGCCAGATGCCTGTGCGTCCGCAAAGCTGAAAACTTCCCTATACACATACTGTTCTTTCTGGAAATCCTCCCGTCCGATCGACGCTCCCATAGGAAAGGCCTGTATTCCGGATGAGCACATTCTTTCAGATGTCTGTGAATGTCTGTGGAAATCTCGCTGAAAGAAGTCGCCGGATCTGAGAGTACTTTTGTTACCTTTAATCGAAAAATCTCCGGCTGCTCATACAGTTCCGGCTTTCCTGTATCATTCTTCCGGATCTGTTCCAGCAGTTTTCTTGTATTTCCGATAATTCCGATCCGCCGCTCCAGCTCTCTTTGCTGCATCAGAAGCGCCGCGTACTGCCGGTCAACAAAACCGTCAAAACGCACTTCTTCCCCGCCAAGCAGATATTCTTTTATATCCTCCACCGAACATCCCAGTCCACGAAAGGTACTGATAAAATAATAGGAGCTGATCTGCGCATAGCTGTAATAGTGATACCCGTTTTTCTCACTTTTCTTCGGCACCAGGATCCCCTGTTTTTCATAATAACGCAGCGTGTCTCTCGTCGTCTGACACATCCTGGCAAATGCTCCCGCGCTGATACAATATTCCTCTCCCGCCATGTTTTTCCTCCTGTTTTTTCCGACATTTCTATGTTGTAATCCGGTTCCAAATTTGTATTGTTACAGTTTTCTTCTTTTTCTGTATGTTCCCCGTTCCTGCTGTTATTCGCTGTCTTTTGTAACATTTGCATTCTTGACATGGGGGTTACACCCAGCTTTATTCTATCACAGGATAAAAATACACAACACCCTGATTTCAGGGGATTTTATAATAATGGAGTTGAAATATCATGCATACATTAAAGAAACTTTACTGTCGTTGTTTTCAGATCAGTTTTCGCGCTGCCCTGCCGCTGATGCCGTACCGGGAACCGAAGCTGATCGATGGATTTTCCGGTGTACCGAAAGTTTTGCGGAAACATAGCATTACAAGGCTTCTTCTTGTCACGGATCCGGGTGTGTATTCTCTTGGACTGACTACACCGCTGGAACAGATTTTGAAAAAAGCCGGGATCACCTGTATTGTCTACAAAGATACGGTGGCCAATCCTACTTCTGCCAACGTGGAAGATGCCAAAAACCTTTATCTGAAAAAACACTGTCAGGCGCTTCTCGCTTTCGGCGGCGGCTCTTCCATGGACTGCGCCAAAGGAGTCGGTGCCAGACTCGCCCGTCCAAACAAATCACTGGCCAAGATGGAAGGCATCCTTCATGTCATGCACAAGCTGCCCCTGCTGATCGCTGTTCCCACCACAGCCGGAGCCGGAAGTGAAACAACACTGGCCGCTGTCATCACCGATGCCGATACCCATCACAAATACGCGATCAACGATTTCAGCCTGATCCCGCACTATGCCGTTCTGGAGCCTGAAGTCACAGTCGGACTGCCAGCGCAACTCACCGCCACTACCGGTATGGATGCCCTGACACATGCGATTGAAGCTATATCGGCCGCTCCACCACGAAGCAGACCCGAGAAGCCGCGATCGAAGCGATCCAGCTGATCTTCCAGTATCTCCCGGTCGCCTATAAAAATGGCAAAAACCGGACAGCAAGAAAAGAAATGCTCCGCGCCTCTTATCTTGCCGGTACTGCATTTACCAAAAGTTATGTCGGATATGTACACGCCGTAGCACACAGTCTGGGCGGTCAGTACGGCATCCCGCATGGACTGGCAAACTCCGTTCTTCTTCCGATCGTTCTCGAAGCGTACGGAAGCGCCGCGCACAAAAAACTGGCTCACCTCGCCGGATCACCAAACTTTCGTCTTCCCCGGACGATACCACCGCAGCCAATGCTTTATCGCACATATCCGAAAAATGAACGCTTCCATGAACATCCCGACGACCCTCGCCGGTATCCGTCACGAAGATATCCCGAAACTGGCCCGCTATGCCGATAAAGAGGCGAATCCGCTTTATCCAGTTCCGATTCTTTGGGATGACAAACAGCTTGCTTTGATGTATCATCTGGTACAGGAGAAAAAAGAAAAGGAGAATAACAGCCATGCAGAAACAGGACATCGAGACTATACTGGCATCTCAGCGTAAGTTCTTCGCCACCGGAAAGACTCTGCCGGTCTCCTGGCGTCTCGAACAGCTGAAGAAATTAAGAGCTTCTATGCTTCGCCACGAAGAGGATCTGTACGGAGCATTGAAAAAAGATCTGGGAAAAAGCCGGATGGAAAGTTATATGTGTGAGATCGGACTGACCCTTTCTGAACTGACCTGGATGGAAAAGCATATCCGCAGGCTGACCCGTGAAAAACGGTTCCAACCCCACTGGCACAGTTCGCCGCAAGAAGTTTTCAGTCCCCGACACCGTACGGCACGGTTCTGATCATGAGTCCATGGAATTATCCGGTACTCCTGACACTGGAACCTCTGATTGACGCACTGGCCGCCGGCAATACCGTCATCGTCAAACCAAGTGCCTACGCACCAGCTACAAGTGCTGTGATGGAAATGATCATAAGAGAGACTTACCCTCCGGAATATGTCTGTATGATCACTGGCGGCCGTCAGGAAAACCAGGCCTTGCTTACACAGCGTTTTGATAAAATCTTTTTTACCGGCGGCAAAACCGTAGGCCGTGAAGTGCTCCGCCACGCCGCAGAGTATCTGACTCCGGTTACCCTCGAACTCGGCGGAAAAAGCCCGTGTATCGTGGATTCCACCGCAAAGATTCCATTAGCTGCCAGACGTATCGTCTTTGGAAAATACTTAAATTGCGGGCAGACCTGTGTAGCCCCGGATTATATCCTCTGTGATGTTTCCATCAAAGATGCCTTGCTTGCAGCAATTCAGAAAGAAATTACCAGACAGTTTGGAGATCGTCCGTTGGACAATCCGGATTACGGAAAAATTATCAACCAAAAACATTTTGAACGGATCCTTGGTCTGATCGCAAAAGAAAAAATAATCTGTGGTGGTGAATCAGATTCTTCTACTCTTCGCATCGCACCAACCGTCCTCACCGATGTTTCCTGGGACGATCCGGTCATGGGGGAAGAGATCTTCGGACCGATTCTTCCGGTGCTGACATATTCCTCTCTGGATGAGGCGATCCGCACCGTAGAATCTCACCCCCATCCACTGGCATTATATTTCTTCAGTGAAGACAAAAAAGCGCAGAAAAAAGTACTGGATCTGTGTCACTTCGGCGGCGGCTGCATCAACGACACCATCATCCATCTTGCTACCAGCGCCATGCCATTTGGCGGTGTCGGTGAGAGCGGAATGGGGGGATACCACGGCGTGGAAGGCTTCAAAACCTTCAGTCACACCCGCAGCATTGTCGACAAGAAAACCTGGATGGATCTTCCGATCCGGTATCAGGGGTATGTGGGATGGAAAGAAAAACTTTTGCGGATGTTTCTGCGATAGTTTTCTTATTTTTGCACTTCCAAAATTGAAATCCGTAAAATATCAAAAGGTGGTATGTTCATTGTCACATCAAACAATTGAACACACCACCTTTTATTTACACAAGCAGCGCGCTAGAGCGTGTCTGAAAAAAGGCTTTTCGTGAGCTGCAAAAAACCTGCAGGATACATTCATTTGTATCTTACAGGTCTATTCTATCTCATTCCTCCCAGAGCTTTCCCTGCCTTTCCTGACATAAAAAAGCTCCCCCAGTTGGACTCGAACCAACGACACTGCGGTTAACAGCCGCATGCTCTACCGACTGAGCTATGGAGGATCATTCTCTTTCTCTCTTTTCTCTCCATGTACCTTCAAAACTGCACACACGTAACATCCTTCTTCCTACTGCTTTGCGATTAACCACTCTCCTGATCAAGATCAGTACCGGCTCGACTTCCGTCTCGCCTGTCCGTCAGACTTCTGTCTCTGCCTCTCATCTCTGTCTTTGGAAGTTCACCTCACTTCGTTCAGTGAACGACCTTCCGACTAAGATTCAGCCTTCGACTTCGTCTCGTCTTCATCAAGTCTACAGGTCAAACCCTCGACCGATTAGTAACAGTCAGCTCCATACATTACTGCACTTCCACCTCTGCCCTATCTACCTCGTCGTCTTCAAGGGGTCTTACTTCTTTCGAATGGGATATCTCATCTTGAGGGGGGCTTCACGCTTAGATGCCTTCAGCGTTTATCCCTTCCGGACTTGGCTACCCTGCCATGCAGCTGGCACTGCAACAGGTACACCAGCGGTCCGTCCATCCCGGTCCTCTCGTACTAAGGACAGCTCCTCTCAGATATCCTACGCCCACGCCGGATAGGGACCGAACTGTCTCACGACGTTCTGAACCCAGCTCGCGTACCGCTTTAA
>ENA-OQAZ01001687-OQAZ01001687.1-human-gut-metagenome-genome-assembly--contig:-NODE-1687-length-10058-cov-2.240560_pt1 | contig 10058 bp, 15 predicted proteins | sample MGYA00242737_ERZ504531 | MGnify/ENA primary metagenome ERZ504531 (study PRJEB26092, sample SAMD00036244) | human gut metagenome | host: Homo sapiens | study: EMG produced TPA metagenomics assembly of...
TCAAAAACGCAGCAACTTCATTATCCACGCACATCTGCTGCAGTAAATTAGTAATTCGACTCAAATCTGCGTTCACAATTGCTGTGTAATAACTGACCCTTTCCTTCTGTCCCTCCAAAATTGTTTCTGTCATTAAATGTTGAGTCCAATATAAAACAGACATTAAAAGAATGCTAATCACACCCCATATTATCATAAAAAAAATTAACAGTTGAACCGTAATAAGATTTCTTAGCTCGCATCCCCATTCTTTTTTTCCTTTCTGCTTTGTAAAATTTTGTAATCTCAGTATATCACACTTTTCATTTTCATCTAGTGGTATTTTTACTCGAACATAAGAGCTGCCATAAGTATGCGTAAAATTGATGCATACCCATGACAGGCTCTTTTTCTATAATATTATTTCTTTTCTCTGAAAATCGCACGGAAAATCAATCGTACTAGCGGACCGCAATAAAACATCTGATACAAAATTGCCATCGGAAAATTCATACCCCAGGTCTGTACCCATGTTGGGAAATCCTTTGTATCCTTAAAAAGAATCGTTGCGATCAGGCTCATTATCGGGCACATGATGCAGCAAATACAAATGGAAATCGCATAAGTAATAAACTGCGGACGATCATCTGGGCGCATAACCGTAAATGCAAGCATTCTTGCAATCTTTCCGACTACAAAGAATTCTAAAATAAATGCAATTGGAACCATAATAGGCATCTCATGAAGTGCTGCTATAAAGGTTTCACCTCTCACACCTCCCATATTGAGCGCGACATTATAAACTATCATCCCGTAAACCATAATGGTCGCCATTATTGCTGTGAAAATAACATCTTGAAACTTATTTTTTGGCATAAAAAAATCCCTCCATCTGATAAAATAATACAAACAACTTGCGTGGCGGCAATTGCGTCATGTGTTGTTCGTTATCATCCAAATCATCCGAAAGGATTGTGCGTTTCCAATATGCAGTCACTTATACTGCAACCATTTTTCATTGCTGCGCTATTTTACCACATTTTTTTTGTTCATGTAAGTGTTTTTTTCTATTTTTCTTTGATTTGAGATATTTTCCATGTTTTGCACACTTTTTATTGGAATCATTTCAGTTCTTTTATAAAACTGCGCGGTGTCATTCCATATTTATTTTTAAATGCCCGATGAAAATAAGACAAATTGTGAAAGCCTACCGACAAGGAGACTTCCAAAATAGATGTATTGCCCTGCTCAAATAGCTCCACTGCCTTTTCAAGCCTGACATTGTTTACATATTCCACACAAGTCATGTTCATATGCTTTTTAAAAAAGCGCATAAAATGATATTCACTGAAACAGCAGATTTTTGCAAGTTCCTCTACGGAGATTGTCTTTGCATAATGAATTTCAATATAATCCAACACGTTTTTTAGCTTATCAGATGGCGTACCCTCCTCTGGCAGCATATTTTTTTACCTGCTTTGTGCTGTATTGAAGCAGCAGAAAAATCACCTGTAAAAATAATCCCTTTAATGCAAGCTCATATCCTAGCACCTCTTCATGATAAAGTGATGCAATCTGATAAAAATTTTTCGAATTAATACATAGGCAGGATGCTTTGGCGTAATCAGGCATGGCAATATTAATTCATGATTCATAATAGGAACAAAATAGCGTGTTGAACATATATCCGTTGCATTTCCGCCAAGAAAATTCATATGAAATACATATGTTTCAGAAACCATCTCTTCATTTTGCGGCTGCGCTAATGAAACACTATGAAGAAAGAAGCGGCAAAACAAAATAAAATATTCTCCTTTTTTCACTTCATAATCTACCAGATCAATCTGATACAAACCCTCTCCTTCTGTAATAAGAGTCAGCTCTGCCTCTTCATGCCAGTGCGTCGTAACTACCGGATAGACTAAGTCCAATTTTGTGATATATTTTTGCATTGGAAATAAAGTCTCTCCATGCCTTGCGCTCTCTTTTTGCTCTGGTGACGGTACATACAGCTTTTTCAAAGTGTCTCCTTTCCTCTTTCTGCTGTGTTTTCCTGAATCACTCAAATACAGCAGGATTGTGTCATATAATGAAAAAATATTGCAAGAAAAATTGATTTTTGTTTTCTATAATGGCAATATAATACAATTTATCTTTTTTATCAAGCGAATTTAATTTTTTTACAGAATGGAGGTATAATTTAAATGAATACAATAAAAAGCTTACATCCGACAAATAAGAAATGGTGGCACGACAAGGTTGCCTACCAAATTTATCCAAAGAGCTTTCTTGATACAAACGGTGACGGTATCGGTGATTTACGTGGTATTATCTCAAAGCTTGACTACTTAAAGGAACTTGGCGTTGACATTATTTGGCTCTCACCAATCTACAAGTCACCTTTTGTTGATCAGGGCTATGATATCTCTGACTACTATGCGATTGCAGAAGAATTTGGCACCATGGAAGAGTTTGATGAACTTCTTGCTGAATCAAAAAAAACGCGGTATCTCAATCATCATGGATCTTGTTATCAATCACTGTTCTGACAAGCACGAGTGTTTAAAAAGGCACTCGCAGACCCAGACGGTGAGTATGCTGACTATTTCTTCTTCCGTGAAGGCAAAAACGGCAATCCGCCAAGCAATTATCGCTCTTATTTTGGCGGCAGCTGCTGGGAACCAGTTCCAAACAGCAACAAATATTATTTACATATGTTTGCAAAAGAGCAGCCTGATTTAAACTGGGAAAATCCTACGCTCTTACAAAAGCTTTATGATATGATCAACTGGTGGCTTGAAAAAGGCTTAGGCGGTTTTCGTATTGATGCCATTATCAATATTAAAAAGGATCCTGCATTCCCTGACTATGAGCCTGACGGTGACGACGGACTTGTAAGCTGCTGGGAAATGGTCGAGCACGTAAATGGTGTCGGTGACTATCTGGAGGATTTAAAAAAGCATACATTTGAAAAATATGATGCCTTCACTGTTGGTGAGGTTTTCAATATGAAGGGCGATGAGCTTCGCGAATTTATAGGCGAAGACGGTCATTTTTCTTCTATATTTGATTTCAGTGCCGCATGCCTAAGTGACGGCAAGCACGGCTGGTATGATTCACCTTCAATTGAATTTAAAAAATGGCGCGAAACTATTATCGACTCTCAGCTTAGAAATCAGAACTATGGTTTTGAATCTAATATTATTGAAAACCATGATGAGCCGCGCGGTGTATCACGCTTTTTGCCTGAATATGCCCACACGCCGTCAGGTGCTAAAATGCTTGGAACAATAAATGTGCTGCTTCGCGGACTACCATTTTTATATCAGGGTCAGGAGATCGGCATGCAGAATGCCAAATGGAACAGTATTGATGAGTTTGATGATATCAGCACAAAGGATCAGTACCATGTTGCAAAAGAGGCAGGACTAAGCGATGAGGCTGCACTTGAGGCCTGCAGCAAAATGAGCCGCGACAATGCCAGAACACCTATGCAGTGGACAGACGGCGAAAATGCTGGATTTACAACTGGTACTCCATGGCTGAAAGTAAACAGCAATTATACCGATATCAATGTAAAGAATCAGGAAGCTGATGCACATTCTGTATTAAACTATTATCGCAAGCTTATTGCTCTTCGTAAGTCAGATGAATACAAGAGTCTCTTCACCTACGGTGAATTTGTGCCTGTTTACGATGATACAGAAAGTATCATGGCTTTCTATCGAAAGAATGAGTCAGCGTGTGTTCTTATTGCTGCAAACTTTGGAAAAGAACCTGCTTCTGTGACACTCAAATCCCAGGCAGCTCGCATTCTATTATCCACAAGACCAGACGGCAACGTACAGATTGATACCACATCTGCACCGAAACTGACACTTGACAGCTGCGAGGCAGTTGTGATTGAATTGTAATTGCCTGGGACAAAATTGCTTTTCCTGTTCCTAATAAATAAAAAGGAGGAAGCACACATGAATCAAATAGAGCGAAGAGATGCCGGCCTTGCTTATATCTCAGACGACTCCGTTTTTGAGGAGCAAAAAAAATGCAGACAAATTCTGCAAAAACTAAACTTTATTGACCGTTCTGACTTTGCTGGAATCTCCGAAATAGTAAAAGAACTTTTCGGAAAATCAGAGGGAGCCTTTGTCAATCCACCATTTTATTGCGACTACGGCAGCCACATCGAAGTCGGCAAAAATTTCTTTGCCAACTATAATTGCACTCTTTTGGATGTTGCAAAGATCAAGATTGGTGACAACTGCCAGATGGCACCAAATGTCGCAATCTACACAGCTGGCCATCCAATTCACCCAGTTAGCAGAAATTCCGCCTATGAGTACGGCAAAGAAGTCACAATCGGTGACAATGTATGGCTCGGCGGCAACACCGTTGTCTGCCCAGGTGTCCACATTGGAAATAATGTTGTCATCGGTGCTGGAAGTGTTGTGACAAGGGATATTCCAGACTGGTCAATCGCCGCCGGAAATCCGTGCAAAGTAATCCGCAAAATCACAGATGATGATAAGAGACGCTTATTCCACAATGAAGACATCGACGATGAAGCCTGGGCTGATATCACATCAAGAATGAGTTTCTAATTATTTTTTACAGAAATCACAGAGGACAGGGATACACTTTCCCTGTCCTGATATCTCCCTACGTTGGCATTATCCAAAAGCACTCTATTAATTTGCAAAATTGATTACAACCGGATCAGAAGTAGAAATCTCGTCATATGTGTCTGCATCTGACACAACAACACAAAACTCCAGAGACTCTAGCTCTTCCATTGGGCAATAATCATCAGAGTCCTCATACATGTCAATCACTTCTTTTGTTTTCTTGCCTGCTACAATATCAGCATAAAATCCGGTATAGCACATAAAGCCATTGATTGATTCATCATCATACCCTACATTGATTTTCTTATCTGTAAGATTCTCAATAATAAAATTAATCGTGTATCCATCTCCGTACTCATTTTCCTTGAGTCCATTGTATGTAACGATCACAGAATCATCCTGATATACAATATCACCCTCTACTGTTGCGTCTTCTCCACGTAACGTTTTTAACTCTGCTTTCAGCTCGGCAATCTGCTTTTCCAACTGCTGAATCAATTTTTCAATTTCAGATGCTCGGTCTTCACCTGTACCACTCTCTTCAGTGCTGTCTACCTCAATACTAGTTTCCTCTTCTGTGCTAGTCTCTTCTGCCATTACTGGCATCGCTACGGACATAATGGTAGCTGCTGCTAATGCATAAACATATCGTCTCATAGGGCAATTCCTCTCCTTCATAATTATTGTTTTAATTGTAACAATAATACAATTATTTGTCAACTGCTTGACGAATATCTAATCGAACCAGATCAATTCCTGATTTCACAATAAAACAGTCTAGATATTTGTTTCTATCTTTCGTTCTCTGTTGTTACATTAAAATCCGCCTCATCATCGATAACAATACAATTCACTTTTTTTGAAAATGCAGTGCAGGCATCCAGTGCAATAATGCCCTCGCCATAGTAAGGACTAAAGTCGGGATCATTTTCAAATTCTCCGCCTTTATTTTCATAATGAGCATGACCAAACGAACAGTGCCAATGACCACATACAATTTTCTTTCCAGGCTCAACTACATGGTTATGAGCAGCTTGCATTCCATTTTGCCATCTCGCCTGATTCCAAACTACTTTGTCAGCGTCTCGCCAATTGCTATTATAAATATATTCAACCGGATCAAACAGACCACCCTTACTGTACATGGAATCCATCCATGGACGAAAATATAATGAGAAGTCTCATAATAGTCCAACATAGACGGTATGATCGTCTGTATCAGTGGACTTTTTTGCAATTTTTCCTCAACACTGTATGGTGTCGCTGCCAAATCACCTATCGTCATTTGCGTCAACTGCAAAACAGTATCCACAGTGCCATTATTTCGATGATAGGATCTCCAATAGCTATGATGAAACCAGTCTTTTAATAATTCCAGCATCAGATCTTCATGATTACCTCGAATCAGTATCACTTCATCCTTGGCAAGCAAATCAAGGATAAATTCTTGCAATTCTGCAGCTTGTTTGCCTCGATCAAACAGATCCCCACAGACAATCAACTTATGTTGTTCTGTGTCTGTGAAAAAACCTTTTTCAGTTAATGCAAACTTAAGTTCATCAAAAAAACCATGAACGTCAGCAACAACATAATACTTCATTTCTAATTGTATTCTCCTTCCTAGACTTTGAATGTCCAGTTTTTGGCTCTCAAATGCTACACTGGCAGGCAATCAGCAGACAGAGAGTTGTCTTTCTTGTCGCGCTTCTGATTTTTTCAGCACTCTTTGGATACAATGGAATTTTGTTGCTTAAATTGTTTCATTAATTTAGAAGTAAACTACTGTGGACAATCAATGAGCCAAAACAATGTCATTAAAATAAGACATTGTAGGCCAAAATAATCGTCCTCGGTGGTCACTCCAATGGTTGATTCATTATTTTTTCAAACTGCTCTACCGTCATGTTTGCCTTAGCAGCTGCCTTTTCAATGTTCAAGGAATTATCTCTAACCAAATCTATAAGAGTGATGAGCTTGCTTCTGCCTTACCTTCTGCCTTACCTACAGCAATACCTTCCTGCTTACTTTCGTCAATCATATCTCTAACTGCTTTACACATGTCAATTTCCCCCTTTCCATCTGGAACATAGATTGGTGTATTCGTAATGTCGCGTATTACTCTCGCAGCATCATTATCCATAATCATTACCTGGCTATCATTTAAAAATTTCGACAACGCTTTCTTGTCTTTCGAATACTTAATATATCCAAGCACATCTCCAAGACTTGACGAAAACTTTTTTAAATCAGCTTTTGTTAGCTTATAGGGCCTGGTGTCAGGCACTTGCCTCCTTGATTCAGCTGATAACTTCCGCGACCATATTTTTCAAGCACTCCTTCGTCACAAAGTTTCTTTAATACACGCTGTAATTGCCTTCTGCTACAGTGAAGACTCACCATCGCCGCATTTACGCTAGTAATCTGATGGCTCGGCCAAATCTCATTCAAATATAACAAGACCTTTTCCTCTAACGTCTGAACAGCCAACTCTATTTTTGCCATCATCGACAATTTATCTGCATCTGTGCCATAACAAATTTTAAAAATACGTGATCTCTCTCTAACATCGTTCGATTGCTGTCAAAAGGAATCGCAAGGCAAAGCACCGTTTCCGTCGCTTCCGTAAAAAACGGGCTAAATTCATCCTTACAAAATTCCACATCGCCAAGCAAGGTTCCCTCTTTTGACAGTGTGATGCTATAGGTTCGACTCGTTTCATCCATCCCGAAAATCTGAACCGTCCCACTTGCAATCAAGAGAAACTGCCGTAACGGCATAAGAGGCTGCGTCAATAATTCTCCTTTTTCATATTGTAGCAAGTGGACTGATTGCGGTCTTTTTTGAAAGTGCTTACTTTCCTGCCTTAAAATAGACTCTATTCGTTTTTCATCATGAATTTCTTGCATACTACCCCCTCTTATTTTTCTTTATTGTGCCATATGTCACAAACAAATGCAAGCAAATTTGTTATACTAATTTGCGGAATTTTTGAATTATTTTTTAGAAAGGATATTTTTATGGATACGATTTTTGATACGAAACATCTTTACCGAACCTACTTTAAAATGGCGCTTCCTGTCGTTCTCGGTTTGGTTGTGACACTCATTTACAATCTTGCCGACACCTTCTTTATTGCACAGACAAAAGACACCGCACTGATTGCCGGTGTCTCTGTCTGTTCTCCTGTTTTTACCACACTGATGGCATTTGGCAATATCTATGGTCAGGGTGGAAGCTCCCTAATCTCACGTCTTCTTGGTCAAAATAATCTTGAGGGAACCAAGCGAGTCAGCTCCTTTTGCTTTTATATTGCGATTGCAACCGGTGTCGTTCTTGCAATTTTAATGATGGCATTTTGCTCCCCTCTACTCACTCTCTTGGGTACAGATAGTGACACATTCTCCCATGCAAGAGACTATTACAGTGTGCTTGCCATCTGCGCACCAATTGTTGTTCTTAGCTTCATTCATTCCAATTTGGTTCGCTGTGAGGGGCTTGCCTCTCAGTCTATGATTGGAAGCGCACTCGGCACTGTCATTAACATTATTTTAGACCCGATTTTGATTTCCGTTTTCCATATGGGTTCCTTGGTGCCGCAATTGCAACTGTAATCGGCTATTTGTGCAGTGATCTGTATTTTCTTGGACTGCTCCACAAAAAGAGCCACTGTCTGTCTACCTCTTTTGGCTATTGCAAAGTAAGTTCTGAGGAATTAAAGCAAATCCTTGGTGTTGGCATTACAGCAGCGCTGACCAATTTGATGCAAAGCCTCACCGTCATTGTGTTAAATCAATTTCTTCTCTCCTACGGCAGTGATCGAATCGCAGCAATGGGAATTGTTCTAAAAATCAATATGATCGTCCAGCTTGTCATGACTGGATTTGCCTTCGGTGCCGTTCCACTTTTTGGCTATCTGTACGGTGCAAAGCTGCATGGCGAATTGAAGAAACTGATTCGATTTTGCATGAGCTTTTTAACTGCGATCGCCCTTATTTTAACAATTGTTTTGTGCGTAAAATCAGCATTTTTCATGAACATTTTCGTACAGGATTCTGAGCTGATTACACTTGGCTCTCAAATGCTACGCTGGCAAGCAATCAGCTCTGTATTCGTCGGAATTATCCTAATATGTACGGTACTTTTTCAGGCAACCGGAAAAATCATCCGTCATTTTTACTGTCAATCAGCAGACAGGGAGTTGTCTTTCTTGTCGTGCTTCTGATTTTTTCAGCACTCTTTGGATACAATGGAATTTTGATGGCTCAGGCAATTGCCGATGTGCTAAGTGCTGTACTTGCAATGTTCCTGCTCTACCGAATAAAGCTAATCTCATCTATTGCTTAATTTGTTTCATTGATTAGGGAGTAAACCACTGGGGACAATCAATAAGCCAAAACAATGTCATTAAAATAAGACATTGTGAGCCAAAAGAACCGTCCCCGGTGGTCACTCAAGCTTCCGCCACTCATATACCGCTCCCAGAATTCTTTTGCTGTAATTATTTCCGTTGTTGCACAGGCAGTTAGCTTACCTTCAACAATTTCATTCAGAATCCGACGTAGTTTAGGGCCGGGTGTCAGGCACTCGCCTCCTTGCTTCTCATCCAATCCATGCTTTAACTTCGTCAATACTGAATCCAATCGCATCTGCAATCATCTCAACAGGAAGTCCCTTTTTACTCATTCGAATCGCAGTTGCCTTAGCCTGCTCCTCTCTACCTTCTGCTCTACCTTCTGCTCTGCCAATTTCCTTTCCCTTATTTTCTATCGCACTACCTAAGTTGCACATACCCTGCACCTCACTTTCCAACTCTGCGGTTGTTGCAATGTCAAATTTCTGATTAAGAATCTCTTTCTTCTCATCTGGTGTTATCTCCTGCGAAAAAGAGTATTTAACAAATCCAATATCTTATATTCGCTTTCTGTTCTGACATCCCCCAGATTTAAAATTACAACTTCCATCAAATCATAATCTTCTTTTTGAACATATGGCTTTCCATATATTGCTTCCTCTACTGTACAGTAACGTAAAATTCCATTTTTCCTGCGTTTTGCCACTGATGGACATATCCAAATGGAATATACCTTTTGAATTTCCTCATAATGTTCATCCACAAATTCTGTACCATATTGCTCCGATATCATTCGTGCACAATAATACAAACCTCGTCTTACCAATGCATAACCTGGTTTATCTTGATTTTGAATTTCAAGGTTTATAATTAATGTAATCGGTTCTTTCTCTCCCGGTAATGTTGCCTGAATCGCACATCAAAATACACCGTCTGTTCCTTTATTGCCGTCGATTCTGAACTCATCTTTACAATCTGCTGATCACCATTTGTTTTTTCATCATAATTTAAATGATCTTGATGAACTGCATGCTCCGCAACCTCGACTTTTCCTGATAGGCAATTCTCACAATATAATCTATACTATAATCAGCAAATTCTCT
>ENA-OQAZ01001689-OQAZ01001689.1-human-gut-metagenome-genome-assembly--contig:-NODE-1689-length-10053-cov-2.805259_pt1 | contig 10053 bp, 9 predicted proteins | sample MGYA00242737_ERZ504531 | MGnify/ENA primary metagenome ERZ504531 (study PRJEB26092, sample SAMD00036244) | human gut metagenome | host: Homo sapiens | study: EMG produced TPA metagenomics assembly of...
AAGCACGATAAGAGGTTTTTTTCATATTATTTCCTCCGTTTATGTTAAGTATCTTTACACGATACGTTTGAATTTTTTTTTCGATTTCTGTCTTACTCATGGCAATGATCGTTGGTCTTCCATGAGGACAGTTATAAGGATTTTTCAGTGTCAATAATTCATCGATCAGCTTGTCAGCTTCCTGAGGCGACATAGAATGATTGCCTTTTACAGCAGCCTTACAGGCCATGGTCGCAAGCCTTGAGGCAAAAATTTCAAAGGCATCCTTGGAACCGTCTGCAGTGAGGTGGTCCAGCATTTCCAGAAACAGCTCTTCTTCTGTCATTCCCAGAAGGCTGGAGGGAACCGCACTGATACTGTACTCCCTTCCGCCAAAGGGTTCGATCTCAAAGCCGAAATCTCGGAAATACTTTTCGTTTGCCTTCAGCAGATTCTCCTCCTCAAGGCTGAGTGAAACGATCAGTGGCGGACTTACATACTGGGACTGGATGTTCTGGGACTGAAACAGCTTTACGAATCGCTCATAATATACTTTTTCATGAGCAGCATGCTGGTCAATGATATAAAAATTATCCTCGAACTGTACCAGCCAGTAGGTGTCAAACAGCTGTCCGATCAGCCTGTGGCGGCTTCTGGATTCAGGAGCAAGAAGCCGTTCTTCGAACAGTTCCAGCTGTTTTGGCGGTTCCTGTTCCTGAGATTTGATCGGCTCGTTGTCTACCTCAGGAGATGCCGATTCAGCAGGCTTTTCAGAAATCACTTCAGAATCTGCTGTTTCTGCAGCGGAATTTTCATTCCTTCCGTCTTTTAATGTTCCGGAAAACATTTCCTCTTCTTCTTTTGTAAAAGGCTGCGATCCATATACAGGGATTTCCCGCAGAGAATCCACATGCTTGTATTTATCTGCAGAAGAAGCTGAAGAACTGTGAGCTGTTTCAGCTGAGCCATAGGAGACGGTACCATTTGTCGACTTATTATAAGGTATCGATGGAATCGGCGTTGTACGTACTTCAGAAGCTGCCGGTGCAGTATGGAAAGCTATATTTGCCGTCCGGTTCGGGTGACCGTACATCTCCTGCCGCCGTTTTACTTCAAAAGGCTCCGGAATATTTCCTGGCTTTATCTGTTCTGTGCGGGATGTCGGTTCGTCTTTTCCCACAGATACCTGAGGAATCAGTTCTCTGTGGTCAATGCCTTGCGGACAGTTTCATAAATGGCCGTATAAACTTCGGTTTCTCTGGCAAAACGCACCTCTCTCTTTGCGGGATGCACATTAACATCCAGGTCATTGCCGTCCATTTCGATCCGAAGGGAGACAAACGGAAATTTATGCTGCATGACAAGTCCCTTATATCCGTCCTCAATGGCCTTGGTAATGATCTTGTTTTTAACATACCTGCCATTGATATAATAATTCTCAAAAGTACGGTTTCCTCTGGAAATCTCCGGTTTCCCCACAAAGCCCTCGATCTTCATGAAATCATTTTCATAGGAAACATCCAGAAGCGCCTTGGCGATCTCCCGTCCGTAAACACTGTAGATCACGTCTTTTACACTGTAGTTTCCGGAACTGGAAAGCTTCACCTGACGGTTCTGGATATATTTAAAGTAGATTTCCGGATGGGAAAGCGCCAGCTGCTCCATCAGAGTATTGATGTAACCGGCTTCTGTCATATCGGATTTCAGGAATTTGCTTCTTGCAGGTGTATTGTAAAAGAGGTTTCGAATTAGAAAGGTTGTTCCCTCGGGTGCCCCCATTTCCTCCAGAGACTGTTCTTTTCCGCCTTCGATCACATAACGGTACCACTGATCCCGGAAGGCGTCTTTGTGATCAGCTCCACCTGGGAGACAGCGGCAATACTAGAAAGTGCTTCACCACGGAAGCCAAGAGAGGCAATGTGGGTCAGGTCTTCTACCTTTTCAATTTTACTTGTGGCATGGCGGAGAAAAGCAAGCGGAACCTGCTCTGCATCCATTCCGGAGCATTATCCGTGATACGGATCAGCTTTTTTCCACCGTCTGTGATCTCCACAGTAATAGCGGTAGCACCTGCGTCAATGGCATTTTCCACAAGCTCTTTTACAACAGAGGAGGGGCGCTCTACGACCTCTCCTGCTGCGATCTTATCAATGGTATTCTGGTCTAAAACTGCAATTTTTTTCAAGGGTATCACCACCGGTTCTTAATTTTGTTCTGCAGGTTATAGAGAATATTCAAAGCTTCCATTGGTGTCAGATTTCCAATCTCCAGGTTTTTGATCTCTTCAATGATATCATTGTCCTGTACCGTGTCAAACAGTGACATCTGTGCCATATCTACCTGATCGTAGGTGATTTTCTGCTTTTTCTTTGGAGCGGTCAGATCTTTTACAGCTGCGGTGATATCTGCATCACTGAGCTCCTCTACCAGTTCCTTGGCACGCTGGATCACGGAATCCGGAACTCCGGCAAGCTTGGCTACCTGGATACCATAGCTTTTATCTGCTCCGCCTTTTACGATCTTACGCAGAAATACGATGTCGTCGCCTTTTTCCTTGACAGCGATACAGTAGTTGTTGACACCGGAAAGCTTACCTTCCAGTTCGGTAAGCTCATGATAATGGGTCGCAAATAAGGTCTTGGCGCCGCAGAGTTTGGTATTGCTGATGTGTTCGATCACTGCCCAGGCAATGGAAAGACCGTCAAAGGTACTGGTTCCACGTCCGATCTCATCCAGGATCAGAAGACTTCGGGAAGTGGCATTACGAAGAATGTTGGCAACCTCTGTCATCTCCACCATAAAGGTACTCTGTCCGCTTGCAAGGTCATCGGATGCTCCCACACGGGTGAAGATCCGGTCAACCACACCGATATTCGCACTGTCCGCAGGAACAAAGCTTCCGATCTGTGCCATCAGTACGATCAGCGCTGTCTGGCGCATGTATGTGGATTTTCCGGCCATGTTCGGTCCTGTGATAATGGAGATGCGTTTTTTGTGGTTGTCAAGATACGTATCATTTGGAATGAACATATCGTTTTCAATCATTTGTTCCACAACCGGGTGGCGGCCATTTCGGATATCAATGAGGCCGGTTTCATTGATCTTGGGCCGGACAAAGTTATTCCTCTGTGCAACCAGTGCAAGGGAAGCAAAAACATCCAGAGCCGCTACTGCCTTTGCAGTACGCTGGATACGGACAACCTCAGCTCCAACCTGATCACGGATATCTGAAAACAGTTCAAATTCTAATGCATAAAGTTTATCTTCCGCTCCAAGGATCAGATCCTCCAGATCCTTCAGCTCCTGGGTGATGTAACGCTCTGCGTTGGTAAGAGTCTGTTTGCGGATATAGTTCTCCGGCACGAGATCCTTGAAGGTGTTGGTAACTTCTAGGGAATAGCCGAATACACGGTTATATTTGATCTTCAGGCTCTTAATACCGGTGTGTTCTCGCTCTCTTGCTTCCAATTCAGATAACCACTTCTTTCCATCTGTCCGGGAGCGGCGGAATTTATCCACATCTTCGTTATAACCTTCCCGAATGATACCGCCGTCCTTCTGGCAAGGGGCGGATCATCAGCAATGGAATTACGGATCAGAGCGGTAATGTCTGACAGTGGATCCATGTCTTCGTTGATCTGCATAAGCAGCGGAGATTTAAATTCTGCAAGGATCTGCTTTATATACGGCAGCATTTCCAGGGAAGAGGCAAAGGAAACCAAATCTCTTGGGTTGGCGGATTTATAGCTGATACGGCTTATCAGACGTTCCAGATCGTAGATTGGATTTAAGTATTCTCGGATCTCATCACGTTCCATAGGTTTTGCGTTCAGTTCTTCCAAGGCACCAAGTCTCTTTTCAATTTCCTCTGCATCAATCAGAGGCTGTTCCACATAAGAACGAAGGGTTCTTGCACCCATGGCGGTTTTGGTCTTATCCAGAACCCAGAGAAGAGAACCTCTTTTCTGCTTTTCGCGCATGGTTTCCACAAGCTCAAGGTTACGACGGCTGGAGCTGTCGATGAGCATATATTTTTCAGCAGAGTACGGGCGGATGCTTGCCATATGGGAAAGTGCTGTTTTTTGTGTTTCCTTCAGATACAGGAACAGTGCACCGGAGGCAATAATCCCGCTGTCATAATCTCCGATCCCGAGACCTTCCAGATTTCCTACGTGAAAATGCTCTTTCAGGGTTTTCTGACACAGCTGGTCGTCAAAGTACCAGGGATCCAGAGCAAATACACAGATCCCAAGACGCCCCTTCAGATCCGCTACATCCACACCGCTTAAAAGAAAGGCGTCGTTGCAGATGATCTCTGCAGGTGTAAATTTATTGATCTCATCCAGAAGCTTCTGTGGTTTATCCAGTTCTGTGAGAAAACAGTCACCGGTTGTGATATCTGCAATTGCACAGCAAAATGATCTCCGATGGAGACAATGGACATCAGATAATTGTTTTTGGACTCGTCCAGTGACATGGTATCCAGAGTAGTTCCCGGTGTGACAATGCGGACAACCTCTCGTTTAACAAGACCCTTGGCTTTTTTCGGATCTTCTACCTGTTCGCAGATGGCAACCTTATAGCCCTTTTCAATCAGCCGGTTGATATAAGTTTCCGCAGCATGAAAAGGAACGCCACACATGGGCGCTCTCTCTTCCAGTCCGCAGTCTTTTCCTGTAAGTGTAATTTCCAGTTCCCTGGATGCAGTCAGTGCATCCTCAAAGAACATTTCATAAAAATCGCCCAGACGGTAAAAAAGGATACAGTCGCTGTACTCTTCTTTGGTCTTTATGTATTCTTTCATCATCGGTGATAATGTACTGGTATCAGCCGGAAACCCAGTGTTTATGCGGGTTGCGGATGCCTCATATTCTTTTTTGACCCACTTTTGACCCATTTTTTTTTCTTCTTCAGTGTTTCTTGCTTTTTCCAAATATTTAAACCTCTTCCTAAATTGTCATTTTATCAGTAAAATTAGCTTTCTTTTCCATATTTTTTATCGTACCGTTCGTATTCATCTTTCACATACCCCTGTTCAAGATGCGTATAATATTCTGTCATTTTCTGAGTAGAATGACCACTAATCTTACCTACTGTAGCTGGTCCCATTCCAGACTGAACACATCTTGTTACAAAAGTATGACGAAAACTATGCGGAGTTACCTCTAACATTTCTGCTTCCCGACCCTCTTTTTTGGCCACCAGTGATTCCTGCTTATTTACAATATTTTTGATTCGTTCGCATTCATCTTCAGCATTGACAGGAAGATAGCTCATTCCTGTAGATGTTGTAAATATCAGCCCAGGGTATTTTTCCAGAAGCTCATTTTCAGCACCCCATTTCTTGCCTAATACTTTTTTGTCCTGGTCCTGTTTTTCTTTCCAGTTTCTAAAAGCTTCAATTGCGATATCTGGCAGCGGAATCAGTCTGACACTTTTCTTTTTTTTCGGGGATGTAATCTGCGTAATATAATATGGCTCTGTAAGTCTCTTTCCCTGCTTGTCATAATACAATTTAACTCTGTTCAACGTTTTGTATACACGGAGATATTTTTCATCAAAATTAACATCTCTCCATTGTAGGGCAAGCGCTTCACCTATACGCATTCCCGTATGCATTAAGATCAAGAAAAGCTCCTCGTAACGGTTTCCTTCAATAGTTTCCAGAAAACGGTGGCTTTCGACTGTACTAAGACAATTCTCTTTTGCATCCAAATTTTCTTCTGCTGGTTCTGCCAATGTTTCTCCCGGTACCTCTTTAGAAAGCTTAACATCTGCTGTGGGATCCGATGGAATCATTTTACTGGCAGCTGCCCTCTCAAACATTTGATGCACGACACTTAATGATTGTATTATTGAAGTCCGGGCATATCCCTCGTCCTCCAGTTTCTTTATCATGCTAAGAATATGTTCCGGTTTGACCTCTGCCAGCTTCATATAGCCAATGTATTCCTCAGTTCTTCTAAAACCATCTTCATAATTTCTTATTGTAGTTGCTTTGATCTTAAAAACTTTATAGAGTTCCATCCATTTCTCATACCATTTTGAAACAGACATACTCGAATCAAAGCCCGGGACTCCCGGAAGAACTTCTGTCAAATACATATTTCTTTGTTTTTTCAACTGTTGCAAGTTTGTTCCATAAATCGAAAAAGGCGGTTTGCCAGAACCCTTAATTGTGATTCTGGCCTCATAACGCCCATCTTTTCTTTGGCGAATCCCTTTACCTATTTCTTTACCTTTTAGATTCTTTCCCATAACATCACCATCCTCTTTCCATTAATAGATGATCATGCATGGCACTGGGCTTAATTTTAACACAACCCCTAAAACCTTTCAAGACTGCCGATCAATCCATTTCTGAAATTTTTTCTTATCAATCAGGGTTCTTCGCCCAATTCGTACCATGAAGGTATTATTCTTCATAAGAGTTCTCATGGTTTTCTCTGAAAGGCCTGTGAGTTCACAGGCTTCCTTGACCGATATAAGAATCTTATCGTTATCTGCTGCTTGTGTTTTTTTATGTATCATATATATTACAGCCAATATCTGCAGGCAGATGATATTGCTGTTCCTCCTCTCCTATGGATTCTATAAACGACTGCCTGCTGGTCAATACAATTTTATTTTGTGTGTTGCTTTTTTACATAATATTCCACTGCTTCTTGTAAGCTGCATCCACTTCGACGACTTTTACTTACTACGCTGTTTTTGTTTATCTCCAACTTTTCACAGCATTCCTTAAGCGATGGGTAAAGGATTCCCCGATATTCAAACTCCTGATTGTTTAGCATATACTTTCTTTTTCTAGTCATAAAATGCTCAAAGGATTCTTCCAGGGAACAATTTTTGGTTCCTGGCCCGCTGCCTTACACACGCATCTTCGATGCCATATTTCTTGCAGCAGGCCCTGAGACTAGGATATTCCCTTCCTCTAAATGTAAATTTCTGTATTCTTTTTTTCTATCATTTCTTTATTCTTTATAAAATGTTCCAGAGATTCCTCTATGCTGCACCCTAATCTGTACTTTCTTGAAGATACGCTACTTGCACTCACGCCATAAGCTTTACAGCATTCTTCCATTGTTGCATAACTTTTATCTCGGAATACAAATCCCTTTTTTATCTCTTTCTTTTTCATTATAAAGTGATCCAAAGCCTCTTCTAGGCTACATCCCTTTGATGATGTGCGATTACGAACACTGGCAGCACGAACATCATATTTCCTACAACATTCAGCAACACTTTGATACTCTTTCCCTTTATATACAAATATCTTTTTCAACTTGTTTACACTGCTTTTTTCTATAAAATGTTTTACAGCATCTTCCCATGTGCAATGAGTCCTCCAGGCTCTGGCCCGTACACTGGATTCATTAATTCCATATATCTCACAACATTGTCCCAGCGAAATATATTTTTCCCTTTCATAAAAGAATGCTTCCTTTGCACGATGCCTTTTTTTGGGAATTACATAGTTTCCAGTAATTTCCTTTTTTTCCATTACTTCTTGTGGGATACATCCTTCCACATGAGAGACAATTTTTTCCAGCACCTCTGCATGGGAACGATTCTCCTTAAAAACTGCAGAACTTACTGACTTTGGCTTCAATCCATATGCAAGACAACATTCCGCAAAGTTTTTATATTCTTTTCCCCGAAATGTAAAAGCCCGTCTCTCTTTGGATTTAATGTAATGCGTAATCGCACGTGTGGAAGAAACCCCATTATTGTCCATATATAAACGTACTGATATAGGATTAATGCCAAGTTCTTCACAGCATTGGGGCAGTGATGGATATTTCACTCCATGATATGTGATTTCATGCGTTTTTTTCCATTCGATTGCCCGTTCAATTGCTTCCTGTGGTGTACATTTCCGATTCCACATATCTGTTTTAACAGAAGCTTCATTTAAATCGTAAAATTCGCAACAGGTTTTAATACTGTTCCATTTTCGATTTCTGAATATGATTTCTTTACTTTTTTTCAATTCAATAAAATGTGTAATTGATTCTTCTGTCGTACATTTATGTCTGTTTTGATAACTCATTACACTGCGGTAACAAATTCCATAAAATTCACAGCATTTATGCTACTATCAAAAATTCTACCATTGTATACGAACTTGAACTTCTCCATGTAGTTTGATCTGATTTTTCGTGGCATAAGAACTTCTTTTCTCCTTTTAGCGTAATTGGATCTGATACATGTCAAAACATTTTGCCAAACAAAAAAAGACACTCCAAGAGTCCATTTTACTCTTTTTGTGTCTTTGTCGGTTGATCCGCAGACGCGGTATAAAGTATAAAATTCTGATTTTGTATCAGAATAAAATTTTGTGCAATCTGCCTTGCAAAATGTTCAATTTCATCGTATCATTCCAGATCTTTAATGTCAATTTCACTACAGTCTTTAAACAGTAGCAAGTGGGTAGTATTTTACTTGTATTCCTATGGATATATGCATAAACTGTTGCATACATGTAAATGTCCCTCCAGTCTTTTCACCGGAAAAGGGCACTTACAGAAAGGCTTTTTTACATTTATGTCAGGCAATAATTGCATAAATCAAAATTGGAAATGAAATAAACATAAGCCCAAAATCAACAAAGATCAATATCAACCAAAGCAACTGCAATTTTTCTTCCAAATGTCTTCCCCTTTTTCCGTATATTTAAGGACTTCCATAAATCCCTTATACCTAATAAAAGAGAATTTCAGAGCTGTTTCTGTAAAGATCTCCAAATTTTCACAGGAATTTTATTTTTGCCTTCAAAATTGCTTTTTTGATATATCAAACTGTTTTTATGCGACGCCGATCACAATTCTCGTTCCCTTGTGAAGATATTTCTGTGCAAACTCTGCACTCTTTCCAAATGTGACACAGGAGATAAAATCTGCTTCCTGTTCTCCGTCACGTTTATATCTTCTATTTACCGCAAGTGTATATCTTGCTACTGCCATATCATTATCTTTTCCGGCATATTTGATCTCCGGATTCTTTGTCAGTCTTCCCATTAAAATCACTTTATTCATAATCGCTACTGTCCTTTCCGCAGCTACGCTGCCATTGCATATTCTTCATCATCTGGTTCATTGTCCGGCATAAACATTGCACATGCGTCCGGTGGATTAGTATCATCCGGCGAAAACATTTTCCGAATCATTTCATATATGCTCGGATACCGATATGCGATTTCTTCTCTTGCGAGGAATCTGCATACCTTGTAAAGATTCTTTTTCATTTCTGCATCCGTTGCAAGCATAGCTGCCAGATGGATTCTCTCCTTTGTACAGTTCAGATTCGGGCATCCAAACCAGTGGATTATCTGCATTTCTTTCATTTTCAGTTCTGTCATAAACTGCTCCTTTCCAGGCATTTCGCCCTGTAAACATTGTTATCAGTTTCATTCGTCCGGCGGTCTGGCGTGCGTTTCCCTGTCATCTGCAGTCGTCTCAGACTGCCTCTGCCTGCATCAGCAGGCCACTGACCATAAGGCTTTGGTCAGCCGCCCATCATCGGGAGTGTCATTATGATTCCGCTCACTCTCTGTAAAAGAAAGGTCATGGCAGAACTCCTGGTAGACTTCCAGGGTGCACTTATCGGTTGTCAAGGTTCAGCGAAGGAACATTCCAAAACGTCCTCTGATTACTAAAGTCAAATGACTTGGCATGATGCAAAAAATTCGTGATATTTTTTTGCATTTTTATCATTTTTTCTTTTACTTTTGTTAGTCCCTTTACTTACTCTGTATTAGGAGAGATAAAAGCGGACATGATTTTGAAAAATTATGAGAAAATTTTGTTCCTCTACCTATAAAGCTTTTGAAAGTATATTTACCAACCCCCTTTTGCAAGTTTTTTTTCGCAAAAATGAACTATTCCCACACTAATTGCAAGTTTCAGAGGGTGTTTGGACGGTATTTTCGCAGAAAAAATCATTTTTCTACTAATCACACGTGGGCAATGGGAATCATGTCAGCTGCTTTTGAAAAAAAGGTCAAAAAAGAAGCACCAACTTTTATAGTCAGTGCCTGCCATATGTTTCTATTGATTCTGAAATACTCCTGTG
>ENA-OQAZ01001690-OQAZ01001690.1-human-gut-metagenome-genome-assembly--contig:-NODE-1690-length-10041-cov-3.623058_pt1 | contig 10041 bp, 8 predicted proteins | sample MGYA00242737_ERZ504531 | MGnify/ENA primary metagenome ERZ504531 (study PRJEB26092, sample SAMD00036244) | human gut metagenome | host: Homo sapiens | study: EMG produced TPA metagenomics assembly of...
TGCATAGAATTTAGTCTTTCCAACAGACATGTGGAATTTAGTCCTGCACACTATTTCCAGATGTCCTTTTATCATGCAAAAAACTATGCTGTTTATGCCGTATAAAAGCATTATATACTAAAAAAATCAAGTTGTATATCTCCGAAAATAGAATTAAATCCCGCATAAAATCAAGGTATATTAGAATGTAGAATTTACTTTTTCATTCAAGCTTTTTATAGGGAGAAATTGAATGAAAACCGTTTTGTTATTTTTATTTATTATGAGTGCAGATATGCACAGTTTGCGCTTTCATCTACTACAATATATTTATGGTTAATATCCCTTACAGCCAGTAAGGAATTATCCATCTTGTTGCTTAAGCTGTTAAAATGTATGGAGCAATCGGTATATCGTCTTATTCATCTTGGACTTCGCGTCCGTTGCCGAGACTGATAACCAGCTCCTCATTTGCAGCGTTCGTTTTATGCAGGTTGAACTGCCTTCGGTACGTTCGTGTCACACCACAGTAGATGGAATAGGCAATGAGTAAAACTGGTCTTTATCCATTGCATAATCTGATTTTAAGGAGTGACAAATTTATGAATATGAATGCAGTAGGTATTGATGTTTCCAAAGGAAAAAGCATGGTTGCTATCCTTCGTTCTTATGGTGAGATCATTTCAAAACCATTTGAAGTCAAACACACAGTCAGTGGGATTCGCTCTCTCATTGAGCAGATCCAATCCATTGATGGCGAATCTCGTATTGTCATGGAACACACCGGTCGTTATTACGAACCTCTTGTCCGTGAACTTTCGAAAGCTGACCTTTTTGTATCTGCCATAAATCCCAAACTCATCAAAGATTTTGGAGACAACTCTCTCCGCAAAGTAAAGTCCGATAAAGCGGATGCAGTAAAAATTGCACGCTATACTCTTGACAGTTGGACGGAACTCAGACAGTATAGTCTCATGGATGAAATTCGTAATCAACTGAAAACCATGAACCGCCAGTTTGATTTTTACATGAAACACAAAACCGCTATGAAAAATAATCTAATCAGCATCCTTGACCAAACTTATCCGGGAGCTAACACTTATTTTGACAGCCCTGCCCGTGAGGATGGAAGTCAAAAATGGGTTGACTTTTCAGCCACCTACTGGCATGTGGATTGTGTTCGTAAACTCTCTCTAAACGCCTTTATCGACCACTATCAAAAGTGGTGTAAACGCAGGAAGTACAACTTCAGCCGTTCAAAAGCTGTTGAAATCTATGAAGCATCTAAGGAGCTTGTTTCTATACTTCCAAAAGACGATCTGACAAAGTTAATCATCAAACAGGCTGTAGAACAATTAAATACGGCTTCACAGACTGTGGAACAGCTTCGTACCATGATGAATGAGGCTGCTTCTAAACTGCCGGAATACCCTGTTGTCATGGCTATGAAAGGTGTAGGTAAATCGCTTGGTCCACAGCTTATGGCAGAGATTGGTGATGTCTCCCGATTTACCCACAAAGGAGCCATTACAGCCTTTGCAGGCGTTGATCCCGGTGTAAATGAATCCGGTTCATATGAGCAGAAAAGCGTTCCTGCTTCCAAGCGCGGTTCCAGTACTCTTCGTAAGACTCTGTTTCAAGTCATGGATGTTCTCATCAAAACAAAGCCACAGGATGATCCTGTCTACTTGTTTATGGATAAGAAACGAGCACAAGGAAAGCCTTATTACGTCTACATGACAGCCGGTGCGAATAAGTTTCTTCGCATCTACTATGGTCGAGTGAAAGAATATCTGTCTTCACTCCCAGAATAAATATCTCGTCAATACCTTTATTTTAGACCAGCGAATATCGGTGGTCTTATTTTAATGTTCAAAATCTTGCAAAAATTTTTGCCTGAAATCATCAATTTGCTATTGACTTTTTATTTGCAGGCTCGGTAATTGAATTGCCGAGGATTCCCGCTTATTATCCTAAACAAGGGGCAGTTGTCTGTTTCTTTTTATTTTACCCTGATTCTTCTTCCCCAGGATACCCAGTCTCCGTAAGCTTTCCTTCCGTTAGTTTTGGCCCATGGGCGGACTCTCAGAGTATAGGTTCCGGCTCACTGCCTGTAATCCTTGTATAGGTTGTCCGATTGTTCCGTTTATATACGGTGGTTCCGCCTGTAGATCTCAGTTCCATATCTGCTCTTGCAAATCCTTTTGGTACGCCAACTGTTACAGACACAGCTCCTTTACTTGTTTTTACAGTTTTAATCTTCACCCTCTCTGTGGGAATTCCGTTCTTTACTACTACTTTTACTGGATAACTCCATGCCCCAAACCTTTTCCCGGACACATTTCCATCATAATAATCCCTGTTGTACGCATGGATTCCCAGATAATACGTGCCGTTTTTTACATTTGTGAAGGTGATGGTCTTTGCATCCTGATTCTTCGCCACCTTCACATAATTCTCAGGTCTGTCAACCCAGCTTTTCTTTGTCAGAACCGCATCGAAACCTTCGCTGTTTGCGCAGTCATAAGCCACTGCCTTAATAGTTGACCCCTGTACTTTCACATCTTTTATCGTTGCTCCTTCCGGATAAGGCGGTGCAATATGAGGACAATTCTGGGAAATTATATAAGATAATTCTATTCCTCCTGTGATGGAAACCTTAAAAATATCAGTAGCTACCTGTTCTTCCTTTTTCGGACGAAGATAAACCGTTGTACCTTCTCCGGGCATAATAACCCCCGTTTCATAATCATCAAGGTACGCCCAGAAATGTTCCGTATTCTCAAAATCAACCGTAACAGGATTTTTTCCATTGTTATATATCCATATACTGCGTTTTGGACACATAAACATATCCGGATCCGGATCTGTATTATCCCACCAGTCGTATTCTTCAGGGGTAATTGTGAGAAATCTCGTACCGCTATTCGGTCTGCAGTTCACCTCATAATCCTGATCAGATGCGCCGCGAATAAGAACCCGTATCCTACACTTCGCCTGAATGCCTTCTTCTGTTTCCATGACAAAGGTTTCTTCATGAATTCCCGGAGAAAGATTTTTCTTTACATAAATATCCGCTGCAACAGCTTCTCCGGGCTTAACCTTATTCCCAACTTCCATTGGAAACCTTCCCTGAAACGGATAATCAAACGGCTCAAGTGTAAAATCATTCAATTCTGAGATAGATTTGATATGCCAAGCCTCTGTGCCTGTATTTTTTATCTCTAGCCTTTCCCACCCCCAACCACTGCCGTTTACTCCAGTCTGTCCCAAATCAAGGATTTCACTAGAAACTGTCGCCTCATATTTCTCATATCTCATTTCACTGTCTGAATCCACAGTATCCTCGAAAATAGCTGAAGCTTCCGATACATCGCCTTCCTGCTCTGTGGTTTCCGAAATAAATGTTTCCTCTCCAGCAGAAAAATCGGCTGCCAATACCGGCTGACCGGTAACGATCACAGCAGAAAGAAACAGCGATAAAAATGTTTTGCCTCTCCTTCTCATAATACTTTGCCTTCTTTCCATCATTATACCTCGTTATCATGTTACGTTTATGTTAACATATTGTATCATATATGTAATATTTTTTCAACAATCTTTTTTATTTAACATATTTAACTATGCAGAAAAAGCGGCTTGAAAAGCCGCTTTTTTCTACCTTTGCAGGAACCCAATCTCTGTAAAGATAAGTTTCGTTATTTAAATTCAATGGAAGAAAATCTGTAGATGTAGATTTCTTTTGCATTGTGCGTTTTATTCCAAGCTTCAATAAGCAGTTTTCGTGTTTCATCATGCAACATAATAATCACCTCTTGACTCTATCATAGACCTGTTGTCAAGAATGTGCAGTATTTTTTGGGAGTGCTATAAGAAACATCCTGAATTTACAGACCGTTACCGTCGCATCAAAGCACGCCGTGGTCACAAGAAAGCCGTCATTGCTGCCGTATGATCCTGACCGCTATCTGGCACATACTCACAGATTTAAAGCCATATACACCGGAAGGTTTTCTTGACTCCCGTCCTGTGAATAAAGAAAAAGTGTTAACTACTTCACAGGCACTTAATCTGCTTAAGCAAAGAGGTTATTTTATCAAAGACGATCCTTTGTCAGTTTCCTGATTAGGTGTTGCGTTTATATTCAATTTTTCAGCCACCTAAAGATGGCTTATTTGTGATGTCAAAATTTATTCTCTATCCACTATCCCTTTGTTTCAAACTTTCAGTTTCCTATTATGTAATCAGTCCGTCTTTTTTTGTCCTCCCCTGCTTTTGTCGCTCCGAGATAGCAGGTTCCGAGTTCCTTCGATGTAAGGTAGAGGACTGCCTGCTCTGCTGTGTACCCGGCATTTCGCATGGAAAGGCGGTCGTCACCGCAATATACCGCAAGGTAGTACGGCGCTTCCGTCTTCCAGAGTCCGTGGACCTTCAGCTTTTTGTCGGTGTTGTCCACGATCTCAAATTCTACCGGCTTTTCCTCATCTAAAAGCGCTACGGTTTTCAAATACCGTTTCAACGCTTCCAATCTCTCCGGCTCAATCTTTTCCATCCGGTATTCTCTGACGGAGTATCGGTTAAAAATCGCCTCATAAATACTCATAACTGCTCGCCTCTTCCCCTCATGCCGGATATTATCACTTTTCCCGGCAAACACTGCATCCTGATTTCATAATTGATAAACTGCAACTGCTCAGCAAGCCTGCATACTTGCTGCAATGATTTACATTTTGATACCTTTCAGTCCATACTGCGTCGGTACGAACCAGAAATCCCTGACAAAAAATTTCTTTTTACGCCAGCTCTTCCATCTCATCCAGCAGATCTTTAAACACCTTCACAGCCTCATTCACAACCTCCGGCTCTTCCATGTCAAGACCTACAAGCTTCAGTAATTCCACCGGTGTCCTGGAACAACCGCCTTTTAAGAAGCGGAAATAGCCTTCCTTCGTCTCCGGGTCGCCTGCCAGGATCCGTCTCGCGATGGCCATCGCGCCGAAAATCCGGTGGCGTACTGGTACACATAAAACTGCATGTAAAAGTGCGGGATCCGCTCCCACTCGTGGTCGATGTCGGAGTCGATCACGGTCTCTTTCCCATAATACTCCGAATTCAGCTCATGGTAAAGACCACAGAGCAAATCTTTTGTGAGCGGGGTTCCATTCCAGGAAAGCTTATAAGTCTCCCACTCGAACTCCGCGAACAGGGCCTGACGGAAAAGTGTCGTGCGAACCGTTCCGCAAGCTGGTTCACCAGATAAAACTTCTCTTTTCTGTCCTTTGCCTCGTTGATCATGTAGTTTAAGAGCAGGATCTCATTGCAGGTGGAGGCCACCTCAGCCACAAGATCCTGTATCCTGCGTAGGTGTAGCTCTGGTTCGCGTTGGAATACCAGGAGTGAATGGAATGCCCCATCTCATGGGCCAGCGTGAGGACAGAATTCAATGTCCCATCAAAGCTCATCAGCACATACGGGTGAACGCCGTAAGCGCTGTTGGAGTAGGCTCCGCTTCTTTTTCCCTCATTCTCATAGACGTCGATCCAGCGGTTCTCAAATCCTGTTCTCAAGAGATTCAGATACTCCTCTCCTAACGGCTTCAGCGCCTTTAAGATCAGCTCCTGCGCCTCCTTGTAGGTGTAGGTCTTCTCATAATCTTCCGTCAGCGGCACATAGAGATCATACATGTGGAGCTCAGAGACATTCATATAGCTCTTTCTGAATTTCATGTACCGGTGCATCAGCGGCAGAGCGTTATGGACGGACTCGATCAGGTTGTCGTAAACCTTTTCCGGGATCTCATTCCCCGCCAGGTACATGGCTCTTGCGGACGGATATTTTCTCATTCTCGCATAGAAATTTCCTTGTTTGACATTTCCCTCATAGTTTGCGGCAACGGTATTTGCGAACTGACGGTAGGAGGCGTACAGGGAATGGAACGCTGCCTCGCGGACACTCCTGTCCCTGCTCTCGATGAGCTTTCCGTATCTCGCGTGGGTCACATCCACCAGCTCCCCGTTTTCATCCTTCACCGGCTCAAATTTCAGATCCGCGTTGTTGAACAGGGCAAACACCGATGATGGAGTTCCCGAGATCTCGGAGGCGGCAGCTAAGATCGCCTCCTCCTTCTCCGATAACCTGTGAGCCTTTTTCGCCAGCAGCCGTTCCAGCTGTTTCTTATAGTGGGCAAGCTCCGGAGATGCAAGAAATTCTGCCATCTTCTCATCCGGGATACTTAAAATCTCCGGATCCGCGAAGGAAGATGCCGCCATCGCTTTCACAGTCCAGGGACTGGACTCTCGACACCAGCGCCTGGTTCTCGCTGACGGAGGTATCCTGGTCCCGCCTCTGCATCGCATACGCATAAAGGAGAGAAAGTGTCTCGTCCACAGACTCATCATATGTCAGATAGTTCTTCAGGTATTCCGCGGAGTTTCCAAGTTTTTTCCGGTATGCCTCATACTCCTGGATCCGCTCCTCCACACCGTCCATGAGTTCCTCGAACTTTTCCAGTGATTCGATCATGTCCTCCAGTTTCCAGGTATCCTGTTCTTCGATCTCTGAACGTTTCTTTACACTCTCAGCCATGGCTTTCTCTCCTTCTTAAATCAGATCTTTTTCATGATCTAATTTTTGCACAATCCCGCGCAAAAATCCATCCCATTTTTAATTTTTTCTCAAATTATTGCGTGGCCCCCCACTCCGTTCATCACGAAGCAAAGGTCATGAATGTTCACCAGTGACAGAATTCAATGTTGGTATATTTCGTATGTAAAAGAATGTGCCTGATACATTGATTTGCCCCGCACAGCCACATACAGCAGCTTACACATTTGCGCAGGTTCATGCATTCAGGACACATTTCCCCATTTATTGGTCGGACCAATACAGCTATAAAAATACGTCTAACGATCAGATCAATCCCGACATGATCGGCACGCTCACAACCGTCATAAGTCCTGCTACCGCGATAGACAGGCTGCTCATGGCACCTTCCACTTCACCAAGCTCCAGGGCCTTTGCTGTTCCAATAGCATGGGCGGATGTTCCAGTGCCAGGCCTTTCGCGATCGGCTCCTTGATTCCGATGAGCTTGAACCAGCCGTCCGCAACGATATTTCCAAGAATTCCTGTGATGATGATGCTCACGATGGTCATGGTCACGATCCCACCTGCTTCCTCAGATACGCCCATTCCGATCGCTGTGGTGATGGACTTCGGAAGCAGGGATACATAGTGCACATGTTCCAGCTTAAAGATCATGGACATCACATAGACGCTGACAACGCTTCCGATGACACCCGCGGTGATCGCCGTCGCAACAGCCGTCAAGTTTCTCTTCAACAGTTCCAGCTGCTTGTAAAGCGGGATCGCAAGGCATACCGTCGCCGGGGTCAGAAAATAGCTGATATAGGACGCTCCCTCATTATAATCCGTGTAGGTGATCCCCGTGGCCTTTAAAAACGCGATTACGAGAATGATCGCCACAAGCAGCGGATTTAACACCGGCCAGCCGAATTTCTTCTTTAATTCCATACCGATCAGGTATGCGAAAAGACTGACAAATACTCCAAAATATAACGGCATCTCTATTTCTCCCCTTTCTTCTGTCTCTTGATGATCCACTCTGCCGTCACTCCGGTGATGGACATGACGATGAATGTGGTCACGAAGGTAATGATGAGCATCGGGATCATGACAGCCTTCGAGCTCTTCGATCTTATCAATAATTCCCACAGCCGCCGGGATAAACATCACCGGCATCAGATCCAGAAGCAGGTTTCCCGTAACTTCCACGTCAGAGAGCTTAATGATTCCGCTGCACAGACCGCCAAGAAGAATGAACAGACCATATACTCCGGCAGGTACCGGAAGCGGAATGAACTTATTTAAGAGTTCTCCGACCATTGTGATCCCGAAGATGATCACAATTTCCTTCACGTACTTCATAATGTTTCCTCCTCATTTTGTTGTCTCACGCAAAGACTAGCAACCATTTTAGCACCGCTTATGCGGAACGGCAATAGAAAAAAGCACGGAATTTTTCTTGAATTGGTCGATTTTTCTGTATATACTTATGTTCATGATATTGGAGACAAAAAGCTTTTACTCTCTCCGATACAGGATCACTCCGCACTGCGTGCTCTGGCAATCCGCAAAGCATTCCACTGCCCGGAATCAGTATGGTATTCCAGTAAATGACTTTCGGAAATTTTCCGGCTTTTTCAGGAGGATTTTTTTATGAAATTACACAGGTCCATTCCCTTGATTCTTCCCAGATCAGACAGCTCCAAACCATGGTAAATAAATGCACCGATTCTGACGGAACCAGACTTTCGTTCCCGTTTGATGAGCTGATCTCTTTCTCTATTTTGAACACGACGGTTCCATCGTCTCCGCCATCGCTTTTATCCCTATAGAGGGCCTGCTCTATGAATGCTCTGCTCACGGATCCGGAGTTTCGCGGTCATGGACACTTTTCTGGGCTTCTGGATGCGGGAATCGATGAACTTCCGGAAGATTCGGAGTTGATTTTTTATGCGGATAAGAGAAATTCTGCCGCTGCTGCCGTTCTGGAGGCGATCGGAGCAGAAATGAATTCCGAAGAACATATGATGAAGCTGCTGCCAGAAAACTTTTCCATCATTGACTGCCACTCCAGCCAGACAGGATCCGATGTCAGTGCCCTTGATTTAATTGCTGATATTCACTCTGAATGTCTGAATCTTGACGGCACTCTGACTCTCCGCTTTCACTCTGACCACGCCGTTATCAACTTCTCCGTCTTCCCTTCCCACTACTACCTCTATGGCTTTGAAGTGGAAAAACCCTTCCGCGGTAAGGATATGGGACAAAGTTTTTAAGTACAGTACTTGCACAGTTGCTGAACGGTAACGCAGCCGCCATCGAGCATTCACCACTTTCGCCGGAAACTTCGTACCATATTTCAGACGTGAGAAGCGCAGGTGCCGCTGCTGACAATACTGCCCCACGCCCGGTCCTTCTCCAGGTATCCGGCGGCAACGCCCCGGCTCTCACCCTGTACAAAAAAACAGGGTTCCGTATCACCGAAACCTGTGCTGCTATCTCTATTAAGTTATACCTTATCGGGACTGCTGTGGACTTTACGCTTCCGCAGTCCCCGAACCGCTCCTTACATCGGATCCTTATCGAACTGGAGCAGATTTTCCTTACTCTCCCGGTCCTCGATCTTCCGGCGGAGCGACAGCATCTTTAGATCTGTCTGCGCGATCACCTCAGCGCATTCCTTCAGCTCTTCACTGATCTCACTTGCATCTTCCACATCTTTCTTATACTTCATCTGGTGGTCAAGACTAGCCCAGAAATCCATCGCGATGGTCCGGATCTGGACCTCCACGCGCATATTTTCTTTCCGGTCGGAAAAGAATACCGGAACCTCGATGATCATATGGTAACTGCGGTATCCGTTGACCTTCGGGCATCGGATATAATCCTTTACCATAAGGACATTGATATCATCCTGGCGTGCTAACATCTCAGCCACCGTATAGATATCGTCCACGAAGGAACAGATCACGCGGATCCCCGCCACATCGTAAAGGTTCTCCCGTACCGATTTTACGGAGATCGGGAAACCGCGGCGGTGAAGCTTCTCAATAATACTCTCCGGCTTCTTCACCCTGGATTTGATCATCTGGATCGGGTTTCTCTGATTCCGAATCGCCAGATCATCGTTCAATACCTCTAATTTCGTCTTCACTTCCCGGATCGCACATGTGTAACGCATATTCAATTCCCGGAACTGACGTGCCTCATTTAAAAAACTCTCCGGGATCTCGATCGTTCCCGGCGCGTTGACAGCAGACTGGTACAGTTCGCCGTTTGGGTTCATACTGATGTTCATTGGTAACTCCCTGCACTTTCCTGATTTTATTTATGCGACAGATCTTTTCCAGATATCTGCCGCCATGCCGCGAAAAGCTGCTTTGCTTCCGCCCCGCAAGATTTTCATAATTACGCGTAACCGTTCAGTACCCTCACAGTTACGCGCAAAATCCATTCCAAATCTGCGCGATACGGATTT
>ENA-OQAZ01001691-OQAZ01001691.1-human-gut-metagenome-genome-assembly--contig:-NODE-1691-length-10041-cov-2.125076_pt1 | contig 10041 bp, 18 predicted proteins | sample MGYA00242737_ERZ504531 | MGnify/ENA primary metagenome ERZ504531 (study PRJEB26092, sample SAMD00036244) | human gut metagenome | host: Homo sapiens | study: EMG produced TPA metagenomics assembly of...
TCCCAATTTCGTAATGTCTGAGCAGATACGCCTATAATTTTTGAAAATTCATGTATAGAATAATATTTACTCAAAGTATCAACTCCTTTCAATAATATTCCACTCTAATATCTTATAAAACTCAATATTTACTTATATGATTTTATAATTTATCTTTAACTGTTAATGACCTCCTCATGTTCTCTCATTTATGTCAATTTTAGCATATTCTGATTTTTTTTCAAGGACACAGTGTCAGTCACAATATAAGTTTTTCTTATATCGATATTCATATTATGTATTTCCCATTTACTCCCATTTCTCCTAAATTAAAGATATCGACTTATGGAGGTACTGTCCAATGAATCTTACTGAAAAAAGAAAAGAACAGATCGCTTCTGTTCTCATCATCTGTCTGGGAAATATTCTCAACGCTTTCTCTGCAAGAGTTTTTCTTCTACCCGCCGACCTTGTTGCCGGAGGCACAACCGGAATCGGACTGATCCTGCAACGCATAACCGGTATCCCGCTTTCCTCGCTGGTACTCGCTTTTAACATTATCATGCTGGTGCTTGCCTATATTTTTCTCGGGAAAAAATATACTTTTTCTGCAATTTTAAGTTCTTTTATGTATCCGATCGCACTGGAATTTTTCAATCAGATCCTTGGAGATTATGTTCTGACGGACAACCTGATCCTCTGCACACTTTTTGCAGGGATCGGAATCGGAATCTCTCTTGGGATGATCATTCGTACCGGCGCTTCTACCGGCGGCGTTGATGTTCCTCCGCTGATCCTGAATAAATATTTCCGTTTCCCGGTTTCAGTCGGTCTGTATATTATCGACTTCTTTGTCATCCTGGGACAGGCGCTTTATCAACCGGTTGACAAAGTACTCTATGCAATTTTGTATGTGATCATTTATACACTTGTCATGAATAAGCTGATCGTCAGCGGTACTTCAAGGATTGCCGTCCAAATCATCAGCAAACATTCGGATGAAATCCGCAATTTTGTACTCAGACAGATCGACCGTGGTGCAACCATCATTCCGGTTCAGGGTGGCTATCTGAACCAGCAGCTGAATATGGTGCTCACTGTCATATCTAACCGTGAGCTTGTCCAGCTTGAGAAAAATGTCCACCTGATCGATCCGGAAAGCTTTATCATCGTTTCTCAGGTACAGGAAGTCCAGGGACGTGGATTTAATCTGGACAAGCACTGGAAACCAGAGTAGTCAGATACCTCTGAAATTCCCGGATTTCCGGCTCTTTTTTCTTTGATTTCAGGCAGGCAAAATAAAGACTGTCCTGCCTGGCTGGAACCAGTGGCACCGCCGTAACCCCATAGTATTCTGCAAAGGACTGTGGTCCGATCGCGATCCCGCTTCCGCTTTTCACCATCTTCATCACTGTATCAATACTATCCGATCGGATGACCCTCTTCCATGTGATATTCTGTTCACCATATGTCTTTCTTAGGAGACGGTCTTCCACCGAATGCTCCAATCCTGTGAGCATGGTATATTCCCTGCAGTCCAGAATCGAAGCCTTTCCTTTTTTACTCAGCGGATTGATCCGGTGCTGTCAGTACACACTGTTTCTCACGGATCAGTTCTTTTGCAAAACAGATACATTTCTCCATGCCGATTTCATTTTCCGGCATCCGGTCCAGTGCCATATCAAGAGAACCGTCCTTGATCGCTGCATATGCATCCAGCCCAGCCTCCGTATAAAATGTCACTTCGAGCTCCGGATGCTTCTCAAAATATCCTACAATCCTTGGAAACAGTCTGTTGGAATAGACTCTGGCACCAAGTCCGATTTTTAATTTTTTATGTTCTGTTCCCGAAATCACTTCTTCTTTAAAACGATTCCAGTCTTCCAGCATTTCTTGCGCTTTTTCGTAAAAAAAGATTCCCTTTTTCGGTAAGCTCCAGTCCTTTGCTTGTCCTGCGAAATACGCGGTATCCCAGCTCCTTTTCCAGATTCCGGATCTGCTGAGACAGAGCGGGCTGCGAGACGAAAAGGTACTCTGCTGCGCGGGAAATGCTTTTGCGATTTGCGATTTCTACAATGTAAGTTAATTGTTGTATGTTCATTCAACGCCTCTGTTTTGTTTTTCGGTATATAAAAATCCCCCATACGGGACATTTCTGTTTTCTTGACCTGTATGAGGGGATCCTATTACTATTTTTTAGCAGGAGTGCGTCCTGCAAGCCATCCTCTGACGGTTTCAATATTTACTTTTATAATTTCAGAAATATCCTCAACACTCATTTTCCTGTCAGCGAGAGAATATGCTACATCTTTCTTCTCGTCCATTTTTGCTTCATCGCAAAGCTCTTCCATTTTCTTTTATTGTCCGATCAATATGGGCGATCGGGCATGTTCTTGAAATCCATCTGCACTTCGTTGTCAATAACTGTGAGTTCTTCATCATCCATAATAATTCGAAGAACATACTCACAGGCTTTCCTGTCTTTATACACTTTTGCCTGCTTCTATTATACTGCCTCATTCATCGATGCCAGCTTTGCTGCCTGGTCTGCTGCGATCAGGCTGTCAATGATTTCATCCAGATCTCCGTTCATAATGCTGTCCAGCTTATGAAGCGTAAGCTTGATTCTGTGATCGGTCACACGTCCCTGTGGGAAGTTGTAAGTACGGATCTTCTCAGAACGGTCTCCGGTACCGATCTGGCTTCTTCTTGCCTCAGCCTCTGCAGACTGCTTCTTCTCCAGTTCCAGTTCATATAACTTGGAACGCAGAAGACGGAATGCCTTTTCCTTGTTCTGCAGCTGTGATTTTTCAGTCTGGCTGTAGATCACGATCCTGTCGGATAATGAGTCAGTCGTACAGCAGAGTCTGTGGTATTGACACACTGACCACCGTTACCAGATGCACGCATAACATCGATACGAATATCTTTTTCATCGATCACAACGTCAACTTCTTCTGCTTCCGGCATCACTGCTACGGTAATGGTTGAAGTATGGATACGTCCGCCGCTTTCTGTCTCCGGCACACGCTGTACACGATGTACACCACTTTCATACTTCATACGGGAATATGCTCCCTGTCCTGTGATCATAAATACAACTTCCTTGAATCCGCCGATTCCGTTTTCATTGAGGGAGATCATCTCTGTCTTCCAGCGTCTGCTATCTGCATAATGTACATACATACGGTAGATCTCAGCCGCAAAAAGGGCAGCTTCATCTCCACCTGCACCTGCACGGATCTCCACGATAACGTTCTTGTCATCGTTCGGGTCTTTTGGAAGAAGGAGGATCTTGAGCTCCTGTTCCAGCTCTTCGACTCTCTTCTTAGACTCACTGAGTTCTTCTTTTGCCAGCTCTTTCATCTCTTCATCGGATTCTTCCTCCAGAAGAGAAAGACTGTCTTCAATGTTCTGTTTACAATTTTTATATTCTTTATATGCCTCAACAATCGGGGTCAGATCATTCTGTTCTTTCATCAGCTTGCGGAAACGTGACTGGTCATTCACCACGTCCGGTTCCTGAAGCTCACCCATAATCTCCTCATAACGAATGAGCAGATCTTCTAATTTATCAAACATTTCTTTTCCTCCTGTTATTTGCTATGCCTATTGTACACGCCACATACCACACGGTCAAGACCTGCCAGATCCTTTTGCGTTGAAACCTGTTCAAATCCAGTCTCTTTCAGCAATTTTTCCACATCTGCACTCTGGTCATATCCAATCTCCATCACAAGCCAGCCGCCGTCTGTCAGATATTCCGGAACCTTTTCTGCCAGGATCCGGTAAAAATAAAGACCGTCCTCTTTTCCGTCCAATGCCTCATACGGGTCATGAAGACGTACCTCTGCTTCCAGCTCTTCGATCACTTTTGTCGGGATATAAGGTGGATTCGATGTGATCATGTCAAATGTTCCTGTAATATTTTCAAACATATCAGTCTGGATCCACTTACCGCTCACTCCCAGCTTTTTGGCATTTTTTTCAGCCACTTTCAAAGCTTCTTCTGAAATATCTGCACCTTCTATGACAATCTGCGGATTTCTCAGTTTCAGGCTGATTGGGATACAGCCTGAACCGGTACACATATCCAGCACTTTTACCGGATTTTCCTTTTTCATAAGAAGCAGTCTTTTTTCTGCTTCCTCTACAAGAATCTCAGTATCCTGTCTTGGCACAAGTACATGTTCATTGACTGCAAATTCATATCCCATAAATTCCTGAACCCCGGTCAGATGCTGCACCGGAATCCGGGTTTTTCTGCAGCTTACCAGCTCAAAGAACCGGTCTTCTTCATTTTTCGGCATTCTTTCAAAACCATCCACATAATATCTGGTCCTTGTCATGCCGGTCACATGCTCCAGCAGGATCCAGGCATCACTCTCCGGCTCCGGGATCCCTGCCGCTTTCAATTCGCCTGTGGCTTTCTGATATGCTTCCTGATAGGTCACAGCTTTACTCCTCTTCCTTATATCCGAAATTCTCTCTCAAATATGTTTTCCAGTCAAATACCGCTTCTACCGATGCGATACCAACTTTGATCATCTCATCGTCCGGTTCCTTTGTCGTAAGCCCCTGCAGCCAAAGTCCCGGCTTACTTAAGATACACACGACCGGATTCTCACTGCTTCCTGCCCATTTGATCAACTCATAAGAAATACCAGCAATCACCGGAAGAAGTGCAATTCTCACAATCACTCTCATCAGCGGAGATTCTACCCTTACAAAAAATAAGAGAACGATTCCCACGATCATGACAAACAGCATGAAGCTAGTTCCACATCTTTTGTGTTCTTTAGAGCTCTTTCTAACATTTTCAACAGTCAGTGGAAGTCCATGTTCAATACAGTTGATACACTTAGCTCCGCGCCATGATAACGATACAAACGCTTAATATCGTTCATTACCGAAATTCCGCCCACATAGGCAACAAAAATCGCAATGCGGATGATTCCCTCAATGATAATCCGAACTGTATAGGAAGAAATCCATTTCTTCAGCAGATCTGACAAAAAATACGGAAGTACCATAAAAATACCGATCGCAAGTGCAAAAGATACAACCATCGTCAGCGTCATCAAAAGCTTTTCCGTACGCTCCTGCTTCTTTTCTTCGACTTCGGTCATCTCTTTTTCTTCCTCTTCCTCATAGAAGCTTGCTGACCAGGTCAAAGTCTTCATCCCCAGCACCAGAGAATCAACAAAATTAAAGATTCCTCTGACAAAAGGTAGCTTCGTAAGTGCCGTATATTTTCCAACTACACTTTTATATGTATCTGTTGTAACTTCTATCTCTCCGTCAGGCTTTCTCACCGCAACCGCATAACGGTCTTTATTCTTCATCATCACGCCTTCGATGACAGCCTGACCACCAATATTCGAAGATTTCATATTTTGTTATGTCCTTTTTAATTCATCGTATACACAAAATAGGCTGAGATTTCACAATCCCAGCCTGTTGAATTCTCTTATTACTGAATTCCGTATTTCTTGTTAAACTTGTCAACACGACCTCTGGCCTGAGTTGCTTTCTGCTGTCCTGTGTAGAACGGATGACATTTAGAGCAGATTTCTACGTGGATTTCTTTGCTTGTAGAACCTGTTACGAATGTATTCCCACAGTTGCAAGTTACAGTTGCCTGATAGTAATCTGGATGGATTCCTTCTTTCATGATTTTCACCTCTTCTTGTTTTATTCGTTTTACGCGCTTTCACGCGGCTAATATCTTTAAACAGCTATGTTAGCATAACATAGTTTTTTTCTAAATGCAAGTAATTTTCTAAATAAACTTTGTTTTTTTGACCATTTGGACAAATTCTACGTTATTTTTCGTGCGGTCAAACATATTCAGAATGCTGTCTACCGCTTCATCTGACTTCATTCCGTTTAATGCACGGCGCATAATATCCACTGCTTCCTGCTCCTCTTTCGTAAGAAGCAGATCCTCTCTTCTTGTTCCAGATTTCGGGATATCGATTGCAGGAAAGATTCTCTTTTCAGAAAGCTTCCGGTCAAGCACCAGTTCCATATTACCGTTCCCTTAAATTCTTCGTAGATGACATCATCCATCTTGCTTCCGGTATCTACAAGTGCGGTTGCGAGGATAGTAAGCTTCCGCCCTCACGCATATTTCTCGCTGCCCCAAAGAAACGTTTCGGCATATGAAGTGCTGCCGGATCAAGACCACCGGACAGGGTTCGTCCGCTCGGTGGAACAACCAGGTTGTATGCTCTTGCCAGACGGGTAATGCTGTCCAAAAGGATCACAACGTCCTTTTTGTGCTCAACCAGACGTTTTGCACGCTCGATCACCATCTCTGACACACGTTTATGATGCTCCGGAAGCTCATCAAAGGTCGAATAAATAACTTCCACATTATCCCCTTCAATGGCTTCTTTGATGTCGGTTACTTCTTCCGGACGTTCATCAATCAGAAGGATCAGAAGATGGATCTCCGGATTATTCTTCCTCATAGAAAGCGCCACCTGCTTCAACAGGGTTGTCTTACCTGCTTTCGGCGGTGATACGATCATGCCTCGCTGTCCCTTACCAATTGGAGAGATCAGATCCATAACACGCATTGCAGTGCTGCTCTTTCCCGCTTCCAGTCTGAGACGTTCATTTGGGAAAATCGGTGTCATATTTTCAAAGTTCATTCTGCGTCCTGCTTCTGCCGGAGACATTCCATTGATCTTGGTCAGATACAGAAGCGCACTGAATTTTTCAGACTGTGTCTTTACTCTTGTATTTCCTGTCAGGATATCCCTGTCTTCAGGCTGAATCTGCGGATCTGCGATGGTGATACATATACATCTTCCTCGCCCGGCAGATAGTTCTGGGAACGGATAAATCCGTATCCATCCATGACTTCCAGAATTCCATTCACCGTACGTCCACTGTCGAGCTGTTCAATATCTGCGGTTCCGGCTTTTTCGGATTTTACTTCCTCCTTCGCCTCTTTTATTGAAACTTTGTCATCTTCTTCCAGCATAAGATCGATCAGATCTGCTTTTTCATCGTTGAAATTCCGCGAAGTCCGCGCGTTTTTGCCACCTCTTTTAATGTAGAAAGAGGCAGGGACTCATATTTTTCTCTCGTCATATGTTCTATATTCCTCCTTTATTCCAATTACTTTTCTTATCCAAAAAAATATTAAACTTTTAACATTGGGAAATCTTGTCTGAACTGACTAATCTGCTTTTGATAAACCCAAGTATACAACATTTTGCACAAAATGGAAAGAAGTTTTTTGATTTGCTTTCATATCAGAAGAATGTTATCATAAAAGAGCAGCAAAACTGTAATCAAAGGAGGACGTATGAAAATGTCAGCAATTGAGCAAGCACTTGAAATGCATGAAAAATGGAATGGAAAAATTGAAACTACTGCAAAGTCACACGTAAACTCTCGTGAAGACCTCGCAATCGCATATACACCAGGCGTTGCCGAGCCATGCAAGGTCATTGCAAAGGACCCGGATGCAGCCTACAAATACACGATGAAAGCCAACACAATCGCTGTAGTATCCGACGGTAGTGCCGTTCTCGGACTTGGTAACATCGGAGCCAAAGCCGCCATGCCTGTTATGGAAGGAAAAGCAGTTCTTTTTAAAGAATTCGGCGGAGTCAACGCTGTTCCAATCTGCCTGGATACCCAGGATACAGAAGAAATTATTAAGACCGTTGTCAATATTGCACCTGCTTTCGGTGGAATCAACCTGGAAGATATCTCTGCCCCACGCTGTTTTGAGATTGAGAGCCGTTTAAAAGAACTTCTTGATATTCCTGTATTCCACGATGACCAACATGGAACCGCCATCGTCGTTCTGGCAGGTATCATCAACGCCCTTAAAGGTAACCGGCAAGAAAAAAGAAAACTGTAAGATCGTTGTAAATGGAGCCGGAAGCGCCGGAGTTGCAATCACAAAGCTTCTTCTCACCTACGGCTTCCCGAAGATCACCATGTGTGATATCAATGGAATCATCTCAGCTGATTCACCGAATCTGAACTGGATGCAGAAAGAGATGACCAAAGTGACCAATCTCGACCATGAGACCGGTACACTTGCTGATGCACTCAAGGGTGCTGATATTTTCGTCGGTGTATCTGCCCCGAACATTGTTTCCCAGGAAATGGTTGCTTCTATGAATAAGGATGCAATCCTTTTCGCAATGGCAAACCCGGTACCGAGATCATGCCGGATCTTGCAAAAGCTGCTGGCGCAAAAGTTGTCGGAACCGGACGTTCTGACTTCCCGAACCAGGTCAACAACGTTGTCGCTTTCCCTGGGATCTTTAAAGGTGCATTAGAGGGACGTGCGTCACAGATCACCGAAGAGATGAAGCTTGCCACAGCAAAAGCAATCGCCGGACTTGTTCCGGATGAAGAGCTAAACGAGAACAATATTCTTCCGGAAGCTTTTGACCCACGCGTATCACAGATCGTAAGCGAAGCTGTCAAAGCTCTGATTTAATCTTATGAATACAAGAACTCATGATAGCAATCGCCCGCAGGAAATATCCTGCGGGCTTACTTACAAAAAAGGAACTCCTCAGCGCTGGGGAGAACGGCGCTACTATGCACTGGACTACTATCTGAAACAGAATTTCGGTGAGAAACTGTACAAGATTTCTTTAAACGGAGGCTGCTCCTGTCCGAACCGGGACGGAACCTGCGGCACACGCGGTTGTATCTTCTGTAGCGAAGGTGGATCCGGCGATTTTGCCGCTTCTTCTTCTCTTTCTGTTGCCGACCAGCTTGCCTATGGAAAAGACCTTGTCCGCCCCAAATACAACGGACACAGCTATATCGCCTATTTTCAGGCATATACCAATACCTATGCATCAGCCTGTCATCTGCGCCGGATCTTTACCGAGGCGATTTCTGATCCGGAAGTACGCATTTTATCTATCGCAACCCGTCCGGATTGCCTTTCACCGGAAATCCTTACACTGCTTGCCGAACTGAATGCCATTAAACCGGTCTGGTAGAGCTTGGACTTCAGACGATCCACGAACGCACTGCCAACTGGATACGCCGTGGTTATCCACTTCCCGTCTTCGAGCAGGCGGTCCATTCCCTTCATGCGATTGGGGTACAGATCATCACCCACGTAATTTTATTTCTTCCGGGAGAATCTGAAGCAGATATGCTTGCAACCATCCATTATCTGAACACTCTTCCGATTGACGGAATCAAGCTGCAGCTTCTTCATGTTCTGAAACATACCGATCTGGCAGATCTTTACAGGCAGGAACCTTTTTATATTCCAGATATGAACGCTTATTTTCATCTGCTTGGAAAATGTATCGCTTCGCTCCGTCCGGATATTATCATTCACCGTCTGACCGGTGACGGACCAAAATCTCTTCTTATTGCACCGCTCTGGACCGGCAATAAACGGTTAGTACTCAATCAGATGCAGCGCTATTTAAAAGAGCAGAATCTCTGGCAGGGAAAAGAATATACTACATTTTAAGGAGGCAGCCCTATGGCAGAAGCATTTACACTTTATAAACTCATCATTCTATACATGCTGGACAAAGTTGATTTTCCTCTGACCAACTCCCAGATTTCTGAATTTGTCCTGGACAAAGGATATACCGATTATTTCAAACTCCAGCAGGCTCTTTCTGAACTTGCGGACGGTGGTCTCATTCTGAAAGAATCCACTCACAACCGCACTCTTTTCCATCTGACGGAAGATGGGAAAGGGACGATTCATCTTTTCCAGGATAAAATCTCAAAGCCAATCCAGGACGATATTGACCACTTTTTACAGACAAAACAGTATGATCTGAAAAATGAAGTTTCCGTAAAAGCGGATTATATGAAAAATGCAGGAGAGGAATATTCCGTGCGCTGTCAGGTCTTTGAAAATCACGAACCCCTGATCGATCTGACCCTTTCTGTACCGACTGAAAAAGAAGCGTCGGCAATTGCACTCAACTGGCAGAAAAAAAAATCAAGTCGTCTATGCGTGGCTGATGTCTCAGTTATTGTGATGGATGTGAATGATACGGTTCGCAAATTAAGGCTGTGATTGGACAATGATACACT
>ENA-OQAZ01001695-OQAZ01001695.1-human-gut-metagenome-genome-assembly--contig:-NODE-1695-length-9990-cov-2.261989_pt1 | contig 9990 bp, 19 predicted proteins | sample MGYA00242737_ERZ504531 | MGnify/ENA primary metagenome ERZ504531 (study PRJEB26092, sample SAMD00036244) | human gut metagenome | host: Homo sapiens | study: EMG produced TPA metagenomics assembly of...
TTTTGAAGACCGCTTATCTCATTCGTCGAAGCCGAATCGACCGTTTTCGTTTCCCACCGGAATTCGCCTTTCACCCGCTGCTTCAGCTTCTTAATCCGTGAACTTGAGGCTGTTGCTCATCGATTCCATCTAACCATCGGACATCGGCGATACTCAGGATATCCCCAGCCACCCTGTCGCTCGCACGGCAGATCCCCTGACGAAGGACATTTATGAATCGGTTTTCACCGTGCCGCGTATATCGATCGATCAGATACTTGGCATAAGCCATCCCCATTTCATTGTCAGCTGGGACCGTGAGATCGACCGGCTTGCAGTAAATCTTCAGGCTTGAGCATTCCATGCCGTAATCATAAGCCGGCGTGTTCTTCAGAAATGCCTCTCGATAAGTGTTCATAAGGGCACGGTCGTGCCAGTCAAGGACATATATATCTGCCATCCCGAAAAGCTGCTTGGTCAGATTTTTCAAGTTCCTGACCGGCAGTTTCGATTCTTCGTCGGTGGTGATTAAGATCAAGGAAAGAGTTCGATTCGGATCGGTCAGATCCGGTATGAACTTGCTCGTCAATGTCTCGGAAGTCAGGTATATCGCTTATCGTTCAAAAAGTCGAGCCAACGCGAACGACATTCGCCCCATCACTAAAAAGCATCTTCACGATCCGCGGCGTAGACGGTATCGGCGGCGCAGCCTCCCCAATGAACCCCCTGACGATATAACGGCTCAATTGGATGTTGACGATACAGGAATCGGCATTTCCGATAATACCGATCCTCGTATGCCAACGGCCATAGATCAGCCTGTGATCCTGTTCATCAAGCTCCATCGCCCACACGGCACAGCCCGGGACGCCACTGTTCCGCTTTGATGCAAGGGCGGTCTTTCCCTGTTCAAGTTCAGTTGTCCCATTCCAACCATCAGGTGTCGAATAGGTACCCTCTCGGAAAGAATCACAGTGCTCTTTCGATAGGACCTTTTTTTTCATTAGCCAGGAGATGACAGTCGAGATCACCGACTCACTGGCATTTTCATTATCGGTTCTGGTGATCGTCAAGCGTGTCGCGTATTGTCTATCCTCATCTACGATCGCGTTTACCAGCTGAAGCTGCTGTGCGGCTATACCCGCATCAAGGACGGTTGAATCCAATCCGGCTGTCTCCAGCACAGCTGTTGCTTTCTTTTCCGTTCCATACGAAGCCTCCGCCTTGCCGGGACAGAGGGTGAGCGGCGGTTGCCCTCTCCGCTCCCAATTCCTTCAATTCTTTAAAACGAGATCTACGATACTGTAGGTGGTATCCCCTCCCATTATTCCCGCCGCCTGCTGAAGGCACTCTTGAAAATAAGCTGCATCTTCTCTACTCCGGAAAGCCATGATCGGTTTCGAACTTTCCGGACCGTTTGCCATAATCGAAAACACGGTCTCGTCTGCCGAGTTGATCTTGTTTTCCGTGTCGTTGCGTTCTTTTCCAGACATAACGGAATTCTCCTTTTTCTCATCTGAACTTACAGAATCGGTCTCATGTCCGCATGAGACTTTTGCGGGGCATTTGGGCGACTCTTCATGAACTTTTTCCTGCTCCGCGTACCACTCATTGAAACTGGCGACGATCTCAGAGCGCCGACCGCGTACACTCTTGACAACCTCGTCACTGCCGTCTGCCGGGGCGTAGGTGAAAAGAAACCTACCGTGAGACGTCTGGTGCCTTGTCAAGCGCCCATGTTCAAGCACGCATAGAGCCTCAGATTCCTGTGGAGCAGGAGGTTGCTTTTGTGCCTCCCGTCCGCTCATTTCGCTTTCAGGCAGCCTTTCACTTTGCTTTCGATTCTTTGCCTTATTGCTCATATGGCGGTTTTCCTTTTCAAGCTTCCGGCGCTGCTCTCGATTCAGCTTCACCTCCGGATCTACTCCCTGCTCCTTGGCAACGGACCGCATGTCGTATCCGGCAGCGGACGCGGCAGCGAAAAACTGCTTGAACGCCACGGGTCGATTGGTTCCAAGCTGCAACGTCTTGAATTGCCCATTTGAATCCTTGATGCTCGCCATATATGAACCCTTTTGTTCAAACAGGCAGGCTTTCTGTCGATCACCGGTCACAAACCGCTTTCCATACATAAAGCTCCTTTCCTATAATCGGATAGTACCAATATACCATAGTGCAATATATCGTTAACGAAAAAGGAGCCCGCTCGCCCGAACTCCTTTTTGAATCGATTCTTTCTTCAGAGCCTTACTTGTCGTAGAGGGCCCACTCTTACGGACGTCGCGTTCAGCCTGACGCATAAGGCGTTCGGCGCGGCGCTTTGCTTCGCGCTCGCGACACGCCTTAACTTCGGGAAGCATAAACTCCTGGTAGTACATGAAACATGCAAGGCAGATCTCGGCCGTTCCCAGAAGAAGTAGAAGTACATTCATCTCGAAAAAACAGGAACTACCCACCTGATCTCGCAGACAAGCGTCATGCATCCAAACATGAATACGATAACGTCATTCATGATACGGATCTTCTCAATATGCGTATACGTTCTCGGGGCGCGATGCTTACCGTTCATCATGGGTTCCTTTCTCCCGTTCGCTTAACGTAAGGTTAGTATACCATAGTATCCTAGTACTATTGCAGAAAAAGTTGAAAATCATACTTGATAACTCTCCGCAACAAACCTTGAACGTCACGAGCAAGCGATGCGAACGGCGATTTGCTTACAATACGCTATTCATGCGGTGCCTGACGGCACCTATGATCCGCTCCCTGCGGTCGCTGATTGATTTCTAAAAAAAGGGGATGCATTTCTGCTTCCCCTTCACAAGCTAGGTCAAATATGTACGTAGTGAAACGCACCAACTTCACCCTACCGCGCCGCATCCTAGCTAATCGAACCGTCTTCGAGAACAAACCCGATCGGTTTGCGCAAGGAGTTGTCTACGATGATATTCGGGTAGTGTCGGATATCGTTGTAGACACTCACAGCAAGATTATCGATCGCCCACTTGACCAAAACCGGTTCATATCCATTCAGCTCGCAGAAAGCTTCCCGCGCTAACTTGCTCTCAAAAGCAACCGCGCAATAGTGCTTCCCATCGCCATCTAAATCCTTGACAGCGAAAAAAGTCTTCTGTGCCATATTGTCTCTTTTCTCCAAGCTATCAAGCGCCAGACACCAGATACTTTAGCGCCGGACACTTGACATCTAATTACGCGATGATCCGCTCCTCAAGGTTTTTGCGCATCTCGACACTGAACAACTTGAGCGCTTCCTCCGCATCCCCGCCGTTCTCAAGATACTCGATCGACAGGTTATCCCTAGCGACAACCATGAGATCGTCGAGCAGGATAGAAATCAGCTCCTCACGACTCACGGAATCTGGGGTGAAGTCATCGAACATGGTTTCCAAAAAAATGCACTTATCGGACATGGAATAACCCTTTCTGTAAACCGCCTAACGTAAGGCTATCGTACCACAATACCGTAGTATGACCAACGAGAATAAAAAATAGTTTAAACAAAAATGGCGACCGTCACCGATCGCCATTCAAAATCTTTATTTTACGGACTCTGCTGCATTTGCAAACAGCTAGGAAATGTCATATTCGCCCTGTGCGATGCTTCCCGCGGGACATGGATACGTATCTCGCACTTTAAGAACTTTCGCCGATCACGTGTCCACTCACCTACTATAGGAAACTCGTGGGTTTCACGGATGACCACATATTGATCGACTACTTCGACTCTCGCATCATCGGCTTCCGCATCCTCATACACCACCGTTCCATCGGCAGGGTAGCTCTTTCTACGATAGCCTCCATCATCCTGTCTCATCATCACGACGTACTCATCCTGTTCCGTGAGGTAGCCGAAGGAGAGCGCCGCCTTGCCGTCGAGGTGAGATCCGGTCTTGAGCGAAGCCAGGGAATGGCTCTCAGCGACCTCGGAATCTTCGCTGAGCAATTTGATACTCGTAGGAACAGCTGCATGCCATAAAGCAAAGCCGGCCAATCCTATGATGACAGTCAGGGCGACAGACAGACCGAATCGCCTTGGGAATGACTTGTACTTCACCTCATCGTCACTCAACACGTAAATCACCCAAGCCAAAATAACTACGAAATATATGGCTTTAATCCAATTGGCCATATCAACCTTCCTTTCGCTAAACGCCGCAAACCTCATATCCTGCGGATCGCAGGATATTAACGATTTCTTCGAAAGTCTCCGAATCGGAGCATGAAATCTTTCTTCCAACTGCATCGGCATAACACGTTTTCGTAGCATCGCCGATGCCCTTGCCGTCCTCATGGCTCCTGACTGCCCGCCATTCACTTCGGAGCATCTTCGTGCTTAAACCGGCTTCGATCATTTCATACATCAACTCGTCGCCACGGGAAGGATCGATTTTTGCAATCTTGCGCACGAGGTTAAGATTTAGCTCAGACAGATGTTTTCCATCTTCGAGACTCGGTACACCTGTTTTTCCGCTAGACCACTCATGATAGAAATCGCCGGCACTTTTGCGCTGCCACAACAAGGTCTCCGTTACGCCGCATCGTGCCGCCTCGTCTTTAAGCCAAGCGGAAAATGAACTGTATTCCGGTTTATACAGCTCGTTTTCCGACACGTCCCTCATCAGTAAATAAACCGGCACCCATGACCGACCTCCTTGCCTGAAAAGACTCGCAAGCTCGTCATGAATGGAGGAAGTGCAGGATTCCTCTGATCCGACGGACATCCGTTTCAGGTCCTCACGATATTTCAGCTCGAACCGGATCCAGCTGTCAGATGGAATAGAGGTGACCCGTTCGAGCTGACAGGCAATTTCCCTTCCGATGGCTTCCTTTCCAGTCAGGAGATCTTCAATCTCGGCAACAGTAACGCCCAACTCTACCGCAAACTCCCCAACGGACATTCCGTTGCCATCGATCCACTCCTGTAGATATTCACCGGGCGCGACCGCAAAATTCGTCCCCATCGCCACATCCTTTCTCTTGTTTACGTATAGGTATAGTATACCATAGTACAGTAGTACCGGCTCGCACTATGAAAAAGTATCTGCTTAGAAACGGGACGACCATTACGATCGTCCCGCAACAGAAACCTAATCAAAATGGTGAAAATCATGCTCAATATTCAGCGCATTGAGCAAATCGACTAAAGCGTCATTGTATCCGTTGATATAGCCGGATTCGTACGGACTTAGTCCATCGCTGTCGTTATCGGCATTGGCGTTGATCAGCCGCTCCACGGCTTTCCAAACTGTATTTTCGGTAAACATACCAGTTCCTTTTCCTGTTCTTAACGTGACTAAAGTATACCACAATACCATGGTACTACTGTTCTAAATAAACAATTGGCGCTCCGTCTGTCTGCTAACAGCCCGATGATCAGCTATGAAAGAAACGGAACCGCCTTACCGCTTCCCAGTGGAGACCAGAGGGCATGTCTGCTTCGACAGGCGATGTACTCTATGATCGTCCTTTTTCATTTCCTCCAGCCTCTATTGCTTTCTGCCGCGGTCGCGCGAAGCGTGATCCGTCGGTTGGAGTCTTTTGGATCAAGTCTGCGAGTTTTCGACAATTTCAATGGCGCGGAGAGTCCCTGGGTGAGGCTCATAGCGCTGTTGGATTTGTCGGAAACTCGCCCCTGTCCGCGCTAGCGGGCTCGACCAAAAATCGGCATCGCCGATACAAAGAAGGGCGGCCGTTATCGGTCGCCCTTTCCTCGACAGGCTAGAAAACCATTCCCCATTCCCCTCCTTCCTCGCCTACCCACGTGAGATAAGACCCTTCCTCAATAACGGGCTTCAAGGCGTTGAGAAAAGTTTCCTCGCACCCCGTCTTGTCGTCATACGACAATCCGGAAATGTTTCCGGCGTCGTCAAATTCGACCCCGAAACCGACCATTTCGAGAACTTCAACAAGATTGCCGCACAGCTCGTCATAGTTCCAAGGCATCCACGAGAACCAGACGTCTGGATTGCCGGCACACGACTTGGAATCTGCAGGCTTAGGCGTCGGGTCGCCGCCGAACTTCCCGCCGTGCTTGAGGTAGTCGTGCCTGTTGAGGTCGCAGACGATTTCATAACCGCGTTCGAAATTCTCCTTCTTAATCTTGAAGTTCGAAGCGGTTTCCTCGATGCGAACGTAATAACCCATTTCAGTTCCTTTCCTCCCGTTCGCTTAACGTTCCTATAGTATACCATAGTGGACAGGGGTGCATTGCTGAGAAAACCGGTATTCCTGAAAAGATTTCCCTGTTCAGGTCGCTAAAACCGACCTTCCTTTTCCCTGATGTACCTTTTAAGATTTTCAAGTGAATTACGGATGGTGCGCGCGGTCACGCGAAGCGTGAGCCGTCGGCTGGGGTCTTTCGAAGCAAGTCGGCGAGTTTTCGACAATTTCAATGGCGCGGAGAGTCCTGGGTGAGGCTCGTAGCGCTGTTGGATTTGTCGGAAACTCGCCCCCTGTCCGCGCCAGCGACTCACCAAAAATCGGCATCGCCGATACAAAAATGGGCGACCGTTACCGATCGCCCTCAGATTTCTCTTTAATCTTCCTTACGGTAGAGTATGAACGGATGCATCGCTACTTCCAGCTCGATCTCACTCTCCTGTTCATCCGTAAGCTCTATATTTCCGTTCTCGACTGTGACCTCTATATCAGGATTGCTACCATAAACGGCAGCGATGGAACCGTTCACAAGCTCAATAACAACGCTAGGCATTTATTTCCCCTCAATCCATCAATAAAAATAGCGCCCATAATCTGGGCGCTATCGGTCACTACGCCTCTTCATCGTCTTGATGGTCAGCACGGTTCATCTGCTTGACGATCTCTTCCACCGTGCCATGGGCAATGACGTCAAGAGGAAAACACGCCACCATACGACACGGATAATACCCCTGATCTTCCTCACATCCGTAACGGTTCGTCTCGTCAGGCTTGTGCTGAAAACCACAATAGAATTCGAGCTGATCCGTGTCTAAATTGACAATATATGCGTACTCACAGAACAGCGAATCCTTAATGAAAGACGAGTTGTCAATCATGTAGACCTTCGATCCGCTATCAATAAAGGGCAACCAATTCTCGGGACAACCTTGGTTTGGACGCAAAGTCCAATACCAGTCGCCACCGTCAACACCCAAATCGTGCTCCATGCAATACTCGATCTGCTTCGGGCTCGGCATGGCATCCTCAGACACCAGCTCAATATGGTCAAACAGTGAGTTCATTCCGTCCCTGCCTGCACATTTGCAAAACTCGACAATCTTCTTCCCAAGCCAATCGGGATAGCTGTCAAGATGGTTGTAGGTCAACTTGTCGATCCCGTTCTTATGGAATCCGTACAGACCGCGCGTACCATTGTTAGTTCCTTCCTGTTGGGGCTTAACGTGATACTATCATACCACAATACTACGGCGTCACCTTGGTAAAATTGCGCAATTGAATAAATTTCCCCGTACTGAAAAGCGCCTGCAAAATTGCAGACGCCCAACCTATCCACTTATTCTATGTATGAACCGATAGGTTCAAACTCCCAACGAGTGATACATCCCCCCTCTTCATCCTCAACACGATCTATGAGAATTTCCAGTGATTCATGCGACCGATAAAACTTCTGCAAGATACCAGTCAGCCATTTGCGGTCTGCATCATATTGCCCGTCACCGATTTGTTCAAGCAGTGCTTCATTTTCAATGCCGAAAGTATCAACGTGATACTGACCAACTAGTTCACTGCGATTCGTACAGTAAAAACAGCAGCCTGGTTCCTCAGCATCGTAATGATATTCAAAAGTTTCCTCGGGAAAGGCATGGTTTACCCCACATACAATCGCTCCCAATTGCGGTGCCCAGGCGCTATACACAATACAATGGACTTTCGTCCCCTCTACCCGCACTTCCTCTAACGTACCTCGACAACTGACATCCGAATAATTTGAAAACGCGCTGGAATTAACGGCTATATTCCCAAGCCAGCTATCACCGAATCCGTTTTCTACTCCGCATTCATGGCACCAAGATTCAATCTTATCCGAGACTTTCTTGGCCAAGCTTTCGTCTCCCGTCTCGATCTCAAGAAAAGTGCTGCACCAGTTCGGCATGTTCGGGTTCCTTTCCTCCCGTTCGCTTAACGTTCCTACAGTATACCATAGTACCGTAGTATCAAGACTGAGAATAAGAAAAAGGCACCTCCAATTTTGAAGATGCCCTGATACACAGACTGAAATTAAAAATCGGCTTCGAACCAGTCAAGGAGATCATCGAAATCATCGGTCTCGAAGATTTTCCTATCGGTTAGAGTTCGCTCGTCAAAGGTGTACTTATCATTTTCGCCTGGAATGTGTCCGATAAGGCTCGGAAGATTCCTTTCTTCTGGCGTTTTCAGTCGCTCCACACGCTCGGTGCTGTCCATCACTACAACCCATTCGTGATCGTAGTTGGGATCATTATGCTTAAGCGTCAAGCTATGCGACTTGTCTCCCCAAGTGAAACACATAGCACCGCACGCGCCGTGGCGCGTGCCACTGCTATAGTTGAGACACTTGAACCAAACTTTCGTCCCGAGGGACAGTTTTCCCTTCGGAGCGACCTCTTCGATGAACGGGACAAACTCACGGGCATAACGGAGTGCATCAGGATCCATCCAATCCGCCACACCAGCCTTTTTTGCATGGTCAATACAGTCGAAAACATCATATCCCAGAGCCTTTACAGCCGTCTGAAGCTGACCAAAAGTTGGGATACCGATGGTAGCGTGGTTGATAGACATGTTCGGGTTCCTTTCTCCCGCTCGCTTAACGTTCCTATAGTATACCATAGTACCGTAGTACTAAAACCAGAAATATCAAATTAGCCTAAATAAATAGACAACCTCTCAGACTTATAATCCTCCAGACGGCTGATCGCCGAGCCTTACAATCATTTTCTCGGCCAGATCATCCTTAACATGAGAAAGGACGCAGTGAATTTCCGATTCATTGTACCCAGGTGCAGTACAGGTTTGGTTTTCGTAGCTTGTAATACAGCCATACCGCTCCCCAAGTGTAAAAGGATCCCCATCAGGTTTGCTTTTCATCTTGAAAACTCGAACGGGAGCGTTCTCATTGTAACGCTCGTTCACGGATGCAAAATTTGCATCAAGTAGCATTTGCCCAACTTTCTGACTGCATGTCGCAGCGCTATAGAAAGTTCCATCATCCTCATCGTGCAGACCTGCCGCCCCATATTCAGTTCCAGCCATCGCACAAACAATCGCCGAAATCGTAAGATCTGAAACAATATCGCAACTCATGTTCGCGTTCCTTTCTTCTTCGATCTACCTAAAAATCCCAGACGGCGGCACGGTCTGGATCAATAAGATCGGCAAGACGATTAAAAACGTCATTGACCTTGAATTCCTCTCCAGACGGGAAGCCAAGCACCCGCCATGCGAGAAGTGCCATAGGATCCTCGTCAATAAAATCGTCTTCCTCCCATGCCCTGAGAGACTTTGCAGCTTTGAGACAGTCTGCTTTGGTAATAGACGTCTGGTTGATAGACATATTCAGATACCTTTCTCCCGCTCGCTTAACGTTCCTATAGTATACCATAGTACCGTAGTACCAATAACGGAAAAACAATCTTCCCGAAAAGATTTTCCTTCTCAGGACGCAAAATAGACCCTCCGTCTCCCGGATGTCTCTTTAAGACCTTACAAGAGTTTGTGTTTATCGCCGCGGTCACGCGGAGCGTGAGCCGTCGGCTGGGGTCTTTCGGACCAAGTCGGCGAGTTTTCGACAATTTCAATGGCGCGGAGAGTCCCTGGGTGAGGCTCGTAGCGCTGTTGGATTTGTCGGAAACTCGCCCCCTGTCCGCGCTAGCGGACTCGCAAAAAAATGCTGGCTCCTATTCGGATCGCCCAGTATAATTACCAACTATATGTAGCAAAGAACGGCAATACGTCTTGCGTCCCGATCCGAGAACCACTAAATTCGCAATTCTCCTTATCCGCTCAACC
>ENA-OQAZ01001696-OQAZ01001696.1-human-gut-metagenome-genome-assembly--contig:-NODE-1696-length-9977-cov-1.440305_pt1 | contig 9977 bp, 13 predicted proteins | sample MGYA00242737_ERZ504531 | MGnify/ENA primary metagenome ERZ504531 (study PRJEB26092, sample SAMD00036244) | human gut metagenome | host: Homo sapiens | study: EMG produced TPA metagenomics assembly of...
AGGTTGAAAAAAGGATTCTCGAGTTTTCTACGAAACCGGTCCTGGACGGAAAGAAGGCCAGAAGAACCGCAAGCAGGGCACCATGGAAAAAACTCCAGAAAATACCGCATGACAAGGGAGCAGAATGGGATGTTCATACTCAACAACCTCCTCTCGTTTCTATATGATCCATTATAACAAAGTTTTACTGTTCTGAAAGTATAACTTATGCAGAATTTTGACATCTTGTGCAGGGATGAGAAGTTTTAGGATACACAGAAAAAAAGGTATTCTTTTTTTACGATCTATGCTATACTAACCCCATCAACTTGAAACTTTACAGTGATATAGTGATGTAGCGGCGGATCATGATCGCCCGGAGATATTTATGGTGTCGAAAAGTGAAAAGTCGATCACATCGAGGGAATTTTTTGTTAAGAAGGAGAAGATACATGAAGCTTGAGAATTATGAGGTACATCTTCCGAGCTATTCCATCGGAAATACCATTTACAATAAGATCAGTCCGGTCTGCGAATCCTACGGAAAGACAGTCCTGGTGATCGGCGGAAAGCTGGCTCTGGAGGCGGCTTATGATAAGATCAAGGCGGCTGTGATAAGACGAACCTCACGATCATCGGAAAAGAACTGTTCGGGGAGGACTGTACCTACAAGACTGTGGAGGCGCTCCGGGCGCTGCCGGTCTATCACGAGGCAGACATGGTCTTTGGTGTCGGCGGCGGAAAAGCGCTGGATACCGTAAAGTGCCTCTGCATCACGGACGATAAGCCGGTATTCACATTCCCGACCATCCGCCTCCAACTGCGCCGCGACGACCTCCGTCTCCATCATGTACAAACGATGACGGGACATTCTTAAAACCCGCACTTCTTTATCCGCCCGGCGATGCACGCCTTCATTGATACGGAGATCATCGCAAAAGCTCCGGCGAGATACATGTGGGCTGGAATTGGCGATACTTACGCAAAATATTATGAGGCGAAGATCTCATCCAGGGACGAGCGTCTGGAGCACTTCACAGCGGTAGCGTCGCGGTCAGTGAGATGTGTCTGCAGCCGCTTCTTGAGTATGGTGTAAAGGCGTATGCGGATCATCAGAAAGGCTCTGCACTTACGATGTGGAGCAGGTGGTCCTCGCCATCGTTGTCACCACGGGAATTGCGTCTATCTTCCTCACAAAGGACTGTACTCCGGATTACAACAGCGGACTTGCCCATGCGGTCTTCTACGCGCTGACATCTTATCCGGTGATCGAGAAACGCCATCTTCACGGGGAGGTTGTTGGCTTTGGTGTTCTCCTTGCACTGCTTGTGGACGGACAGGAAAAGGAGTTTGAGAAGATCTATAAGCTGAACCGTGAAATCGGACTTCCGGTATCCTTAAAGGAGATCGAGATCACAGAGGACGAGTGGGAGGAGAGCATGAACCGGATCCCGGAGATGTCCGATGTTGCCCATTATCCGTACAGGGTGACAAAAGAAATGCTGAGAGATGCATGGACCGCTTAAAGGAACGGGCAGGAAAGGACGCCTATGACACAGAAAAATAAAGCCGGTTCCATGATCTTAGGGGTTGCGTTTGTGTGGTTTACGACCCATTTCGGCGGTGGTTTTGCCTCCGGCGCGCAGATTTACAGTTACTATGTGCGTTATGGGATCTGGTGCCTGATCATGCCGGCGGCCGCAATGCTCTATAATACAGTGTTTTTTGCCTACTGCCTGCGGTTTGCGAGAAAACATGAGGTGTACGATTACCGGTCCTACAATAACGCGTTTTACGGAAAGTTTGCACCGGTCTTTTCCAACCTGTTTGAGATCATGTATCTCTGTGTGATGTGCGTGGCCCCGGCGGTTGCCTTTGCGACGGGCGGTGCGACGCTGTCTGCGCTCACGGGACTTCCGTATTTACTCTGCACGTTTGTGATCGGTGTGTTTATTTTTATCGTGGCGATCTTCGGAACAGATCTTGTCCGGAAAGTGGCATCGGTGCTTTCCGTCTGCATCATCGCGGGACTTCTGATCGTGTATATTCCGAACATCGCGGCAGGCTTCGGCGCGATCAAAGAGACCGCAGCCGCAATGCAGGCGGAGCCGGTTCCTTTCGGGAAAGCGCTGTATTCTGCATTCCTCTACGGAACATTCCAGTTAGCGAATGTGGCTGTTTTCGTGCAGCACGCGAAGTCCTTCGAGAAACCGGATGATGCGGTAAAGAGCATGGGGATCGGATTCGTGGTGAATACGCTGATGATGACTATGGTAGTTCTGGGAATCATGACGGTCTGCCAAAACCCGGAGATGAAAACCAGAGCGTTCCGACTTTATTTATGGTTCAGAATGGTGTCGGAAAGGCATTTATGACACCGCTGATCTCGGTCCTTATTATTCTCGGGGCAGTCTCCACGGCAGTCAATATGGTGGCTGCGATGGTGAGGAGAATCTGCAGCGGAATCGAAGCCGGATGTGCTGACAGAAAGAAAACTGTTTTGGCCGGAGAATCCGTGAAAAAACGCAGGCGAAATTCCTAAGAGAAAGATCTCCTGCCACGAGATCATTGCAGCCTGATCTGCTGTCTGGTAGATTTCGCCATCGCCCAGTTTCGGTCTCCTGACCCTGATCCAGCGGGCGTACAGCGTCCTCGCGTACCTCGCGATCCCTGTGATCCTGATCCCATATCTGGTGCATATGCGGTTACGAGATTTGATACGAAATAAATAGGAATTGTATGGATAAAAAGCATCTGTGGTGCATCCGGTATGTCTCTGTCTGGAAGACAGGGGGGATATTGGAGGCGCTGTGGGTGCTTTTTGTTATGGAGTTGGGGTAAGTGATCAGCAATCAGTGAAATAGTGGCGTCAGAGGATCCTGCCTGTTTGGAATGTGAAGAATAGAAAGAAATTTGTTCTTAAAAATATGTGTATGATATGAAGCAGGTATTGATATACTTTATAGTATGATATTCTGCAGTAGTCATATATATGAGACAAGATAACAGTAGGCAAGAAAATAGAAATCATATAGAAATATTTGGAGTGAAAAAGGAATGCTGAAAATCTTTCTCGGAAACATGGGTGGAGTTATTTATCATCCGCCTACATATTTTGACAATCAGTATGAAGACGAGTGGATCACAGATCCATTGACAAAAGAGATGGTTAAGGATGTGGATCAGTCGGAGGTTATAGCTCCAGACTGATCGACAGCCCTGTTCTTGGACCGGTTTCAGTAAAGGAATTGTCAGGTGGTGTGAAAACCTGATCCTGCTTGCATTTGATAAAAATCAGAAGATATTTAATATATCCGTATGTGGAAACAACTGTGCGAAGTGGATTCTGGAAATTGGGAAAAAGAAAGACCTCACGGTCAATCTTCGTCATGTCATGAATTTTGGAGACGGAAATTCGAGATCGAAATACTGAACACGGGTGAAATTGTTTATGACATGGAAAAGTTTGCGGAAATCGCCGGGAAATATGTGTAGGAGAGAGGTATGAAAGGAAATATAAAGTAATTGTGCAGAATAACCGGCTTCACTATGAACTGGAGATCAGACGAAATATCACGATTATTCAGGGCAATAGCGCGACAGGGAAAACTACGCTGGTCAATATGTTAAGGCAGGCAGAAAATCTGGGGAATTCCAGTGGAATCGATGTTCAGTGTGATGTGCCATGCAGAATTCTGGAGGGAACATCCTGGAAACTGATTCTTGAGAATTCACAGAAAACGATCTTCTTTATTGATGAAGAAAATGTGTTTATGAACACAGAGGAGTTTGCATCAGCTGTACGCAAGTCCGATAATTATGTTGTTCTGATTACAAGAGAAAATCTTTATAATCTCCCTTACAGTGTCGAAGAGATATATGGCTTGCATTCATCGGGAAAATACCAGAATACAAGAAAAGTGTATCAGCAAATGTATCAGATTTATTCCAATATGGAAAATGTTCCGGTGAAACCGGAAATGTTGATTACGGAAGATTCAAATTCCGGTTATGATTTTTTTTATGCTGTCGCAAAAGAAAAACATATGGAATGCATGAGCGCAGAAGGAAAATCTAATATTTACTTTAAGCTGAACGGATTGGAGCAAAAAGAAGTCTGTGTCATTGCTGACGGTGCCGCGATAGGACCGGAGATGAACCGGTTATATGAAATTGTGAGGAAAAAGAAGAGGATTCATCTGTATTTGCCGGAATCCTTTGAGTGGCTGGTATTGAGTTCAGGATTGATTGAGGGGAAAGACATTGAAAACATGCTGGAAGAACCAGAGAAATATATAGACAGCAAAGAGTATTTTAGCTGGGAAAGGTACTTTACAAAAGTCCTTGTAGATCGGACGCAGGACAGTTATCTGCAGTATAGGAAAGCAAAGCTTAACGCGGCATATCTGCATGAGAGAAATAAGAGGACGATTTTGAAAAGTATTCGCGGAATTGAATTTTAAGTGTCAAGTATATGTGATAAGCAGAAAATATGATTCTAAATAACGAAAGGAGACGACTGATTGCCGTCTCCTTAATTGTTTTATAAATAAATACCAGCCCATGGTCTGAGCGGGAGGTTCAGAGTTACCCATATGATTAACTTGTTGTCCCAGATAACAGCAAATTATTTTCTTGCGAAGCCAAGAGCTACCGGCATATATGTAAAAATGGAGGTCCGGGAGCATATCTTTGTGCCGCTGGGCAACGGAACCCTGTTCTTAGGAGTTGTGTTTGGACTGGAACATCTCCTCGCCAGCGGCGTGATCGAAAAGATGCCGAAGGTCATTGCGATCCAGAGTGAGCACTGCGCACCGTTTGCGGAGGCGGTAAAACAGGGATTAAAGTCGGATCATTAGAAACTATTTCTCAGTGGAACGCCTCTTTCGCATACTGCTCCAGCTCATCCCTGAAATCCGGTGCGCAATCGCGATCATGGACTCAGCGCGCTCTCTTAAGGTTTTTCCGGAGAGGTTCGCGATGCCGTACTCGGTCGCAACACTCTGGATCATGGTACGCGGTGCGGAGACAGTGGAGCCGCCCGGAATGAACGGGGACGATGTTGGACTTTTAAGGTTCCGTCCTTTGTTTTTTCTCGCAGAGTTGATTGCAGATGTATCCCCTTTCCTCCAACGGAACGGTAAGCGCCCTCAAGGAAATCCATTTGTCCACCGATGCCGGAGAGCTGGCGGGTTCCCGCGGACTCAGCATTCTCCTGACCCATCAGTCAAGCTGCACGCCGCCATTGATGCTGATGACATTCTTCATGGTTCCGATGCGCTGCGGATCATGGACATAATCGAGATCAGCCGGGTGGAAAAGTTTCGGATTCTCCGCGATCCAGTCATAGAACTCCTGGGAGCCCATCGCGAGATTCCAGGTGGAGAGACCGGTGTCAAATTCTTTCTTCGCATTTGTGAGCTTTCCGGCTTTCCAGAGGTTTAAGTAAGCGTCACTGATGGTTCCGGTATGACAGCCAAGGTCTTTTAGGTCAGACTCTGCCAACATGTTTGCAACGGTGAACGGAACGCCGCCGACACCGAGAGAAAGGACAGCGCCGTCCGGAATCTCGTTTACGACGAGCTTCGCAATCTGGATATCTGTCTCAGACGGAGCTTTGTAGGTTCTTACCGGAAGCGGCTCATGAGCGCCCTCCACAATATAATCCGCCTCGGAGAGATGGACACGGTGGGAACCGTCCACACCCTGAAGCTTCGGATAATGTTCATTGATCTCAAAGATCACAGTTCCTGCACTCTCAAACATGGTTCTCCATGCGAAGTTTGAGATGCCGAGACCACAGTAGCCGTTCTCATCCGGAGCAGATACCGGGACGAAGGCAACATCTGTCCGGATATAGCGCTGGCGGTAGAGCGTCGGGAGAAGGCGGAGTACCACAGGCATGAATTTTACGAGACCGCGGGTCTGGAGTTTCCGTTCGTAGTCACCGATATGCCAGCTGTAGTAGGAGAAGCTTTCCTGTTCCGGGTCAGCCTCAACGACCTCGATGCGCGGACGGATCACGAGACCGCCGCGGATCTTAACGTCCTTTAAATGCCCTTTTCTTGCAGCAAGTGCCCTATCAAGAAGTTCCGGGAACCCGCCGCCGAATCCATAATCGACCCAGTCGCCATCTTTTACGGCTGCCGCAACGGCAGCTTCCGCAGTTACGATCTTGCTCTTGTAATTTTCCATATGAATCCTCACTCAATATAAATTTTTTTTTTACGCGAAAATTTTTCGATTGCACCACACATGCTCATTATAGAAGGTTTTTGGGTTTAAAACAAGAAGATTATCAGGAGTTGAGATATGGAATCGATATAGATTGTATCAGAAATTAGTATATGTTATACTGAAATTGCTGCCGAACCTCCAGCAGAAAGGAGGTGGGTCGTATGGAAGATATTCTTTTCACATTTCTTGTCTCTGTTTTAGCAGGTGTAGTTAGCTGCTACATATGCAAATGGCTGGACAGGGATAATTAGGCAGCAGCAGCCTGAACGGAATAGCTCACCGTGAAGAGCGAGAAAACCCCAGAGGATGACGGCCTCTGGGGTTTTCGTTTTGTCGCATGGGATCTTTTCACATTCCTTAGCTGATTACATCATATTCTATTTAGTCAAAATTGTCAATATACATGTGAGGGAACTAAATGGGTGTTCGAGAGGAAATAACTTTATTTTTCATTAGAAATGTAATATAATGAACCTATCTTACAGGCGGCTGGAATTATATTTTCCGCCCCGGAAAATAATGCATGAGGGGAGTCAAAACATGAAGGATTACATGAAGATCTACCAGGAATGGCTTGCCAATCCGTACTTTGACGATAAGACGAAAGAAGAGCTTCGGGCAATTGCGAACGATGAAAACGAAATCAAGGAACGTTTCTATATGGATCTGGAATTTGGCACTGCGGGACTCCGCGGGATCATCGGTGCCGGAATCAACCGTATGAATATCTATACAGTCCGCCGCGCGACCCAGGGACTTGCGAACTATATTATCAAACAGGGCGGAGCCGACAAAGGTGTTGCGATCGCTTTCGATTCCCGCCATATGTCCCCGGAATTTGCCATGGAGGCGGCAATGACACTTGCCGCAAACGGCATTAAGGCGTATAAATTTGAATCCCTGCGCCCGACACCGGAGCTGTCCTTCGCAGTCCGCGAGTTAGGCTGCATCGCCGGTATCAACATCACCGCAAGCCATAACCCGCCGGAATATAACGGATATAAAGTATACTGGGAGGACGGCGCACAGTTCACACCGCCGCATGACAAAGGTGTGACAGCTGAAGTTCTCGCCATTGAGGATCTTTCTACAGTAAAGACAACAACGGAAGAAGAAGCTTTAAAGAGCGGAAAATTCCAGGTCATCGGAAAAGAGATCGATGACAAATATATCGCCCAGGTAAAAGCACAGGTCGTTAACCAGGAAGCGATCAACCGCATGCAGAAGGACATCACGATCATTTATACTCCACTCCACGGAACCGGAAATATCCCGCTCGCCGCGTGATGAAGGAGATCGGTTTTGAGAATGTCTATGTGGTTCCGGAGCAGGAACTCCCGAACGGCGATTTCCCGACCGTAAGCTACCCGAACCCGGAAGCTGCTGAGGCATTTGAACTCGGATTAAAGCTTGCAAAAGAGAAGAACGCGGACCTTGTTCTTGCAACGGATCCGGATGCAGACCGTCTCGGTGTTTATGTAAAAGATACAAAGTCCGGCGAATATATCCCGCTGACCGGAAATATGTCCGGCTCTCTGTTATGTGATTATGTACTGAGCCAGAAACAGGCAGCAGGAACGATCCCGGCCGACGGAGAAGTCGTAAAATCCATCGTTACCACAAATCTGGTTGATGCCGTCGCGAAACATTACGGCTGCAAGCTCGTCGAGGTCCTGACAGGATTCAAATATATCGGTCAGCAGATCTTAAAAGAAGAGACAACCGGCAAGGGAACCTATATGTTCGGCATGGAGGAGAGCTACGGCTGTCTGATCGGTACATATGCCCGTGATAAGGACGCGATCTCCGCAACTGCCGCCCTCTGTGAGGCTGCCGCTTACTATAAGGAAAAAGGAATGACCTTATGGGATGCTATGGTTGCCATGTACGAGAAGTACGGTTACTATAAGGATACCGTAAAATCCATCGGCTTAAAGGGCATTGAGGGACTCGCAAAGATCCAGGAAATTATGGAGAACTTCCGCAAGAATCCGCCGAAGACACTTGGCGGCTACGAGGTGACTTCTGCCCGTGACTATAAGAAGAACACGATCACAGATATCGCGACCGGAGAAGTAAAGGAGACAGGCCTTCCGGAGTCCAACGTTCTCTATTACGATATGAATGACGGCGCATGGCTCTGCATCCGTCCGTCCGGAACCGAGCCGAAGATCAAATTCTACTATGGCGTTAAGGGAACCTCCCTTGATGATGCTGAGGCGAAGTCCAAAGCCGTCGGTGATGAGCTGATGGGCATGGTGGATAAGATGATGTGAGATTCCCGGATGTGGGGATAAAGGCAGCAGATATCAGAACGCTGTGAAAGATATGAAATGAATCCTTGTCTGGACTGGCTGTGTGAAAACAGCGTCCGGGCGGACATAAGAAAAGCTCCCGGAGAGACTGCGGATCAAAAGCAGTTTCTCTGAGAGCTTTTTTAGCTTCCGGGTATTTTTTAGAAACTCGCCTAAAGGGCGATCAGTTACTGTTCACGCCTTGCGCAAACAGTAACTGATTTTGCCGATGCTTCGCATTCCAAATCGGCAAAATCCACTACCACCACTGTACTGTACGGAATTTTCAGTTCAGAAAATTCTACCCGTGTGCAGTAACGGCAATCCTGCAGATTTCAACGAAACAATTCTACAAGCTTTTGTTCTTCGAACATTCTTCCTCATACCCTGAATCCGGACCGTAAAACTGTTCCAGAAACGTGATATACGCCCTGGCTGCCTTCGGCAGCTGGATACCTTTCTGGAAGATATAGGCGCTGATAAAATCGCCATACCGGTCGGCTTCCGGCCGCATCCAGTCCGGGAGCGGGAATGAGACGATATTATAGTTTTCCACCTGCTCCCGCATCGGGATCATTCCGATTCCGAGATAGTCGGAGCGCTGGATCACGTTGTGGAGCAGGGCGCGGCTGTTGACATAGATGACCTGGGAGATCCTGTTCCAGTGGATGAGCTGCAACGTTTCGTCATTGTAAACGCTCTCGGCGGCCCGGGTCTTTGTGCTCTCACTTGGGTAGAGGACGAAGTTGTACTGATACAGCTTTTCCGGTGTCAGGTTATCCAGTTCCTTTAGAATCGGATGTCCGACCCGGCAGAAAAACTGTGTCGGGGACTGGAACAGCGGGCGCGCTTCCAGATGGCGGAAGGTGAGAAGCTCCTGGATCTTGTCTGCTTTATGGGCCGGATATATGATAAATCCGATGTCGGCGCGGTTCGTGTAGACATCCTCGATGACTTCATTTACGGTCATTTCCCGGTAGAAAAAACGGAACGGCGTGTCCGCAAGAGAGTTCACCATGCGGATAAAGGCATCGCTGGCGTGGGAACAGCTGCTGGAGGAGACCCGCAGGCGGTAAGCTTCCGAGTGTTCCTTAAAGGTGGTCTTAAAATGTTTCGCGTGCTCGATGAGGTCCCGGCTCATGTCGAGAAAGAGGCGCCCGGATTCCGTCGGGATAATTCCGTTTTTTCCGCGGGTAAAGATTGTGAGCCCGTATTCTTTTTCTGTCTCCCTGAGGACCTTGCTGAGATAGGCTGGGTCACGAAGAGGCGTTTCGCGGCGGCGGAGATGGAACCGCAGTTTGAGATCTCGATGAGGTATTCCATGTTCTGAAGATTCATAGGGGATAGTCTCCTTTCTGAAATAAAAGCCAGCCGCCCTGTGGATGTAATCCGGGAACATGATCTATAATATCACGGATATATCACAGCCCGGATAAATACTGACTTATAACGTTTTAGTTATAACGT
>ENA-OQAZ01001697-OQAZ01001697.1-human-gut-metagenome-genome-assembly--contig:-NODE-1697-length-9973-cov-1.686370_pt1 | contig 9973 bp, 13 predicted proteins | sample MGYA00242737_ERZ504531 | MGnify/ENA primary metagenome ERZ504531 (study PRJEB26092, sample SAMD00036244) | human gut metagenome | host: Homo sapiens | study: EMG produced TPA metagenomics assembly of...
TTCAGGAAAACGGAAACCGCACGCAGACACAGGTGAAGGGAAATACCACGGTCAGACTTTATTATGACCGGTCGGTATGCACCGTGACCTACGATTACCGCACAAACGGCGGAACATCAGCAGATCAGGAAACCGTAAAGACCTACTACGGTGCGGGTGCCGACCTTTCCGTTGCAGCATACAAAAACGGCTGGGAACATGCCGGATGGAATACGAAAAGTGATTCAGAAACAGGACTTACCCGGTACACCGTCACCGGAAACGTCACACTCTATGCCGTGTACCGCAAGGACATCACCGTGACATTCGTGGACTTTGCACAGACCTATAAGAGGGAAGGCTCCATGTACAACAACGACACCTATGCCCTTATCGATGCGCCACAGTGCAGTACCTATGGCGGATGGGAAAACGTATCGGATGTTACGGCAGTCGGATTTAACAGCAGGGCAGACATTACTGCGGTAGGTGCTGAAAAGATGGAGGTAAAGTCAGGGGAGGAACATTTAAAAATCCCGGACAGCATTACCTACTATACCGTGTGCCGGGCAGACGTAACACTGCCTATGAATTAAACGGCGGAACGGAAAATGACACCACAAAGCCGGTAACGAAAACCGTGTACTGCAATGCGGCTGCCCCGCAGGAAGTAAAGGGCTTTAAATTACAGCTTGGCGAAAGCGTAAAGGAATCCGTTGACCTTGACGGCTATACCCATTCCTATGCATTTGCGACATGGGCCGAAAACAGCCCGGAGAGCGAAACACGCTTCCCATGCAATGCAGATTATGTCTTAAAGGAAAATACGACTATGTATGCCCTCTGGGATGAAACGGTGACACCGATTACCTACTATATCGAATTTGACGGCAATGCAGGCACAGCCGCAAGAAACATTCCTGATAAAATGGAGGTGCAGTACGGAGAGGAAGTCGTTCTTCCGGAGCAGAAGCCGGAAAGGACGGGATTTACCTTTATGGGATGGAATACAAGAACGGACGGACAGGGAACGGAGTACCAGCCGCAGGATACGGTAAAGAACCTTACAACCGTAAACCACGCCACGGTAAAACTGTATGCCCGGTGGAAACAGCGCCGCATTATCCTTGTAAAGGCGGCATCGACCGTCTATAACGACACCATCATTAAAAGAATCCCCGGTGACGAGGAATGGTATGATTCGGTAGGGCATTTAACCATCGATGAACTGAAAAACTACCCGGATGAACTCTGCGAGCAGGTATGGCATATCGACAAGCAGGGTAATATCACACGGGTGAAATAACACCTAAACGGTGTATTTTTCTTGCAGTAAATGAAGAACAGGGTGTATGATTAAACTAAATATAAAATTAAAGAATATCCCCTGTTATGTATATATGAATATTTGTTATTTTAAGGAAGAAAATGGAGAGGTATATGGGGATAAAAGATTTAACAGAAAAGATACTGGAAGATTATAATGACATTTTTGCTGATATTGTCAATGTACTGGTATTCAAAGGAAAACAGCGCATAAAGCCGGAGACACTTGTAAATACCGGTGTGCATTCCCAGTATAAAAAATGACAAAACCGGTGTCTTACACGAGCAGGAGCGGGATGTCGCAAAATACTGGATGAACGGAAAAGTACGGATAGCCCTGTGCGGACTGGAAAATCAGACTGCCGTTGAGCCGAAAATGCCGCTGAGGGTGTTTGGCTATGAGGTGCATCTTACCGTGGACAGTTGGAAGAAAAAAAGTGCCGTGCCGGTGATAACACTGGTACTGTACTTCGGAAATGAACACTGGAGGGCAGAAAAGCATTTAAAAGACCTGCTTGACATTCCGGAGGGCATGGAAGAATATGTTAATGACTTAAAAATTAACGTATTGAAATTGCATGGCTCACAGATGAGCAGATATCCATGTTTAAGAGTGATTTCAGGATAGTGGCGGATTTTTTTGTTCGAAAGAGAAAGAATAAAGATTATGTGCCGGATAATAAGACTGAAATCCGTCATGTGGATGCAGTATTAAAGATGTTGTCTGCGGTAACCGGGGACAGAAGATATGAAAATATTTTATCGGACGGAAAGGGAAAGGTGAGACAATATGTGCGAAGTAGCTGAAAGACTTGAACAAATGGGCATTGAAAAAGGCAGACTTGAAGGTGAGCAGATGACAGTGTACAGTTTTGTGCAGGACAAAACCATAACACCGGAACAGGGCGCTCATAAGCTGAATATCAGTGTCGCAGAACTTGAAAAAAAGATGAAAGAAGCAGGATATACTTATCCGGTATTCTAAAAAAATTCTAAAAATTTTTTGTGAAGATTTTTTAACTTTTAAAATCTTGTCAAGCATTTTTGAAAATCCCCAAAATCTTTGACATCTCCTTTATTATTTGATATGATGTAGAGAAAAATATTTTTAAAGGAGTTGATTTTTTGGATACGGACAGTATCACGCAGTTGATTTTAATTATTATTCTGCTTGCGTTATCTGCTTTTTTTTCATCAGCAGAAACAGCATTTACAACTGTAAACCACATTCGCATCAGAACCCTGATTGACGAGGGGAACAAGAGGGCGGTCATTGTGTCAGACATTATTGCACATTCACAGAAGATGTTAAGTGCGATTCTGATTGGAAATAACATTGTCAATATTTCAGCATCGGCGCTGGCAACATCGCTGACAATTAAAATCTGGGGCAATTATGCCACGGGTATTACAACAGGTGTGTTAACGATTGTTGTATTAATTTTCGGTGAAATTACACCTAAAACGACAGCAACCGTTTATTCAGAAAAGTTTGCGCTGGTATATGCACCGGTTATTAAAGTACTGATGACCGTGCTGACACCGGTTATTTATGTGGTAGATGTTCTGGCAGGATTCTTTTTTACGATTGTTCCATATTGATACGAAGAATCATAAAAAGACAATTACAGAAACAGAACTGAGAACATTTGTTAATGTCAGCCATGAAGAAGGTGTCATTGAATCAGATGAAAGACAGATTATTAACAATCTGTTCGATTTTGGTGATGCAGAAGCTAAAGATGTTATGATACCGAGAATTGATATGGTTGCCGCGGATATTACAACGGGATACGATGAGATTCTGGCACTGTTTAGGGAAACGATGTATTCGAGGATTCCGGTGTATGAGGAAGAACAGGATAATGTTGTCGGCATTTTAAATATAAAAGATTTAATTGTTGCGCCGCATGGCACACAGTTTGAAATCAGAAAAATCATGCGCAAGCCTTATTATGTTTATGAACATAAAAATATTTCCGAACTGTTTAAGGAAATGCAGAAACAGTCACAGGGGATTGCAATCGTATTAGACGAATATGGTTCTACGGCAGGCATGATTACAACAGAGGATTTATTGGAAGAAATCGTCGGGGAAATCCGTGATGAGTATGATAATGATGAAACAGAACCATTTGTTAAAATCGATGATTATACATATCATATTGACGGAACGTATAAATTAGATGATGTCAATGAAAAATTGTCAACAGCCCTGACATCTGAAGATAATGATTCAATCGGTGGTTATATTATTGAAAAGCTGGACAGGATTCCGGCGGCAGGAGAAAAACTGCGCGTGGATAATCTGGAATTTACAGTAGAAAAAGTAGAATCCAACAGAGTTGTATCTGTGATTTTAAAAGTTTTTTAGTATAACCGGGCTTTTCCTTTCATAGGATAGATTAAGAAAAATGAATCTTAAATCTGGAGGGAAAATGGCAGTAAAAGGATTTCAACTTGTAAAAACACTGATTATAGCATATGTAATAACGGCAGTTTTGCTTCTGTTAACGGCCTTCGGGCTGTATCGTCTGCATTTGTCAGACTGGCAGGTAATGGCAGCTGTCGTTATTATTTATGCTCTTTCATGCTTTGCCGGCGGCTATATTTTAGCAAAAGCACAGAAAAGCAGAAGAATGTTGTGGGGCATGGGCTTTGGTATTTTATATTTTACCGTGCTGACGGCTGCCGCCTTTATTCTTACAAAAGGGGCAGATATGGATATGACAGCACTTGTAAAGGCACTGATTGTCTGCCTTTTGGCAGGTGGAGCCGGAGCATTTGCAACGCCTGAATAAAATAACAGAAATGTCAGGATTAAAGCTGTACTGTAAGATGTCCGGATTGCGTCAGTGCTGAAATTTTATTAAGAAAAATTAAAGGAAAATCAGATTCTTTGCAGAATATATAAAGTATAGGCGCTTTTAACAGGATGGACTGTTTACCGGATAGGAGGCTTTGAATGAATATCAGGGAAGAACAGGAAAAATACGAGCATGAGCATTTAAGCAGATTTGCCAGCTTCAGTGATGAATCGCAGGGGCGGGACAGACCGGAAGAACCCTGTACGGTGCGCCCTGCATATCAGCGGGACAGGGACAGAATTTTACACTGCAAGTCGTTTCGGCGCTTAAAGCATAAGACGCAGGTTTTTCTGTCGCCGCAGGGGGATCATTACAGAACGCGGCTTACGCACACACTGGAGGTGTCCCAGATTGCAAGAACAATCAGCAGGGCGCTGCGGTTAAATGAAGATTTGACAGAGGCAGCTGCACTGGGACATGATTTAGGACATACGCCGTTTGGACATGCCGGAGAACGGACATTAAACAGAATTTGTCCGATGGGGTTTGTCCATTCAGAACAGAGTATCCGCATTGTGGAAAAACTGGAAAAAGACGGACAGGGGTTAAATCTTACAAAAGAAGTGCGTGATGGTATTTTAAACCATCAGACATCGTCCATGCCGTCCACACTGGAAGGAAAAGTCGTCCGGCTTTCCGATAAAATAGCTTATATTAACCATGATATTGACGATGCAATCCGGGCAAAAATATTCAGTGAAACGGATATTCCGAAAGCCTTTACAGAAGTGCTTGGAGATACTACAAAATCAAGGCTGAATACGATGATACAGGATATTATTCATAACAGTATCGGGAAGAATGAAATCTGTATGTCTGATGAAGTGCATCAGGCAATGATGGAGCTGCGCAAATTTATGTTTGGCAGTCTTTATCAGAATCCACTTGCAAAAAGTGAAGAAGCAAAGGCAGACAAGCTGATTACGGAACTGTATGGATATTATATGGATAATATAGAAGCACTGCCGGACAATTACAGAAGATTTATTACAGAGTGCGGCGAAACGCCGGAACGTGTCGTGTGCGATTATATAGCAGGCATGAGCGACCAGTATTCGGTTGCCAAATTTGAAGAAATATTTGTTCCGACATCGTGGAAAGTATAAGAGGAAGGATGAATCAGGTTGGTGAAAACAGATGTACGCAAGTGAAGTAATTGATGAAGTTGTATCGCGAAGCGACATAGTGGATATTATTTCCGGATATATCAAACTGAAGAAAAAACGGCAGTTCGTATGTCGGGCTGTGTCCGTTCCATAATGAAAAATCTCCGTCTTTTTCCGTATCACCGGGAAAGCAGCTGTATCACTGTTTCGGCTGCGGGGTGGGCGGCAATGTCATTACATTTGTTATGGAATACGAAAATTATACGTTTCTTGAAGCCGTAAAATACTTAGCAGACAAAGCAGGCATGCAGCTTCCCGAAACGAGTTATTCGGAAGAAGAAAAGAAAAACAGGGACTTAAAGGCAAAGCTTTTAGAGATTAATAAAATAGCGGCAACGTATTATTACCATCAGCTTAAAGCTGAAAACGGTAAAATCGGACTGTCCTATCTGCAAAAAAGAGGGTTAAGCGATACTACGATAAACCGCTTCGGATTAGGATATGCCGGACAGACCGGCAATGCGTTGTATCAGTATTTAAAAAGCAAAGGTTATGATGATGCGTTGTTAAAAGAAACCGGACTGTTTACATATGAGCGGGGAATCCATGACAAGTTCTGGAACCGCGTGATGTTTCCGATTATGGATATTAACAACAAGGTTATCGGTTTCGGCGGTCGTGTCATGGGTGATGCAAAACCGAAATATCTCAATTCACCGGAAACCAAATTATTTGATAAAAGCAGGAATTTATATGGGCTGAATGCGGCGCGCATATCCAGAAAGTCCAATATGATTATCTGTGAAGGATATATGGATGTGATTTCACTGCATCAGGCTGGCTTTACGCAGGCAGTGGCGTCCCTCGGAACAGCGCTGACGCCGGGACAGGCGGCACTTATGAAGCGGTATACGGATAATGTCCTGATTACCTATGACAGTGATGCGGCGGGTGTAAAGGCAGCGCTTAGGGCAATTCCGATATTAAAAGAAGCCGGGCTTACCACGAAGGTTATTAATATGCAGCCGTATAAAGACCCCGATGAATTTATCAAGGCACTGGGGGCGGAAGCGTTTCAGGAGCGGATAGACAAGGCGGAAAACAGTTTCATGTATGAAATCGATGTTCTTGAGAAAGAATATGACAGAACTGACCCGGCAGAGTCTACGAAGTTTGAGCGGGAAGCGGCGGCAAAGCTGGTGACGTTCCGGGAAAAGCTGGAGCGGGAAAACTATATGCGTGCGGTCTGCGACCGTTTCCACATTGAATTGCAGGGCATGCGGGAGCTGGTCGCATCTCTTGGCAGTAAGGAAGGCATTTTAAGAAGAAATGATTATCCGGCGGCACCGGGACAGCAGCGTGCTGCGGCACCCAAGAAGAAAAAAAGAAGACGGTGTCCGTCAGGCAGAGAAAATTCTGCTGACATGGATGATTGAAGATGCCGGAATTTTTGAAAAGGTGAAAGAATACATTTCACCGCAGGATTTGTAAACCCGCTGTTTAAGGATGTGGCGGACAAGCTGTATGCACAGTATGAAAGCGGCAGTTTAAATCCCGCGGCAATTATCAGTACATACGATGCCGAGGAAACGCACAGTGAAGTTGCGGCGATGTTTAGCATGGAACTGGATAACCGGCTGAATCACAATGAGCGCGAAAAAGCACTTAATGATACCGTACTGAAGGTCAAAAATAACAGCATACAGTATCAGATTGACCAGGCGGCAGACCCTGCACAAATCCAGCAGCTTTATACAATGAAAAACAAATTATCAGCAATTCATATTACATTATAAGAGAATAGAAAGGTGACAATCATGGCTAAGAAAAATGAGAATATCGCAGAAGAAACAGTAAAAAAGACAACCAAAAAGGCAAAGACCGAAGGAGAAGCAGTAGAAAAAACAGAAGAAGAAATTGCTGCTGAAATCGCTGCGAAGTTTGATGAAAAATGTAAGGGACTGCTTCAGATTGCCAAAAAGAAGAAAAATGTACTTGATTATCAGGAAATTATGAATTATTTCCTCGATACCGATTTTGAAGCCGATAAGATGGAAAAAGTCTTTGAATTCCTTGAAAATAATAATGTCGATGTTAAGATGGCGGATGATGATACAGACGACGATGAAATTATTTTAGATGATGAAGATGATATTGATATTGAAAAAATTGATTTATCCGTACCGGATGGTGTAGGGCTTGAAGACCCTGTCAGAATGTATTTAAAGGAAATCGGTAAAGTGCCGCTGTTAAGCGCAGAAGAAGAAATCGAATATGCAAAGCGCATGGAACAGGGCGATGAAGAAGCAAAGAAGCGTCTTGCCGAGGCAAACCTTCGTCTGGTAGTCAGCATTGCCAAAAGATATGTAGGTCGTGGCATGCTGTTTTTGGATTTAATTCAGGAAGGTAATTTAGGTTTAATTAAAGCGGTAGAAAAAATTTGATTACCGCAAAGGTTATAAATTCAGTACGTATGCGACATGGTGGATTCGTCAGGCGATTACAAGAGCCATTGCAGACCAGGCAAGAACAATCCGTATCCCGGTGCATATGGTAGAAACGATTAACAAGCTGGTGCGTGTGTCCAGACAGTTATTACAGGAATTAGGCAGAGAGCCGTCCCCGGAAGAAATTGCAGAGGCAATGGATATTCCGGTAGAAAGAGTACGCGAAATCCAGAAGATTTCACAGGAACCGGTTTCACTTGAAACACCAATCGGTGAAGAAGAAGACAGCCATTTAGGAGATTTCATTCAGGATGATAACGTACCGGTTCCTGCAGAGGCAGCGGCTTCAACACTGTTAAAGGAACAGCTGGTAGAAGTCCTCGGAACGCTGACAGAAAGAGAACAGAAGGTGTTAAGGCTGCGTTTCGGCATGGATGACGGCAGAGCAAGAACTCTTGAAGAAGTCGGCAGAGAGTTTAATGTTACCAGAGAACGTATCCGTCAGATTGAGGCAAAGGCACTTAGAAAGTTAAGACATCCAAGCAGAAGCCGCAAATTGAAAGATTACTTAGACTAATGTTAATATAGGAACAATTATGGAAGAACTGAATTTATCAGATAGACTGCGTCTGATTGCCGGTTGATAAAAAAAGGAAGTAAAGTGGCAGATATCGGTACCGATCACGGATATCTGCCAATCTTTCTTGTAAAGAGTGGAATTACAGACCGTGTGATAGCAATGGACGTCAGGAAAGGACCTCTAAAAAAAGCAGAAGACAATACACGGGCATTTTGTGTGTCCGATCAGATTGAATTAAGACTTTCGGACGGACTGGCAGCACTTGAAAAGGGTGAGGCAGATACCGTTACCATTTCCGGCATGGGTGGAAGACTGATACAGTCGATTCTTACAAACGGTATGGAAAGCTGGACAAATCAACACGGCTGATTGTATCGCCGCAGTCTGAACTGCGGGAATTCCGGATATTTTTAAAGGAAAAGGGATTTCTTGTTTTAGAAGAACATATGATGACAGAAGATGGTCAGTTTTATGTCATTATGGAATGTGTATACATGGGTGCGGATTATGCACCGCAGACGATCGAGGAAGCAAAGCTTCGGTACGGAGAATCGCTTTTGCGTGAAAAAAACGAGAGCCTGAAAGCATATTTATATAAAGAAAAGCGGATAGCAGAAGGAATTTACACACAGTTATCAGCACGAAACGGACAAGAAGCGGCAGTACAGGAGCGGTTAGGGCAGTTACGGAAGGATTTGGATTGCATTGATTTTGCATTAGAATATTATAATTTTGCGTAAAATACGCAGGATGGGAGAAAAAATATGGGTAAGACATTATTGAACTGGCAAAGCAGGCACAGCCGGATTATCCGCATCAGATTATTCTGGCAAAGGTTGATGGAAAACTTCATGAATTAAAAGATATGGAAATTGAAAATGAAAAGGTAGAATATATTACAACGGCAGCTGCCGTTGGCAACGAAACCTATCGGAGAAGTGTAGTGCTTTTAATGCTGCATGCAATTTATCAGACGGCACCGGAACATTCAATTGATCGTGTGACAATTGAATATTCTATCAGCAAAGGCTTATATTGCAGTTTAAAGGCAGATTTTCAAGTTACAGAAGAGTTCCTTGCAAGGGTAAAGACAAAGATGCAGGAAATTGTTGCGGCAGATATTCCGATTACAAAGCGCATGATTCAGACGAGCGAAGCAGTAAAGCTGTTTGAAAAATACGGCATGGAGGATAAGACCAAGCTGTTTAAATACCGCAGAAGCTCTTATGTAAACATTTATAATCTGGACGGCTTTGAAGATTATTTTTACGGATATATGGCACCGTCTACCGGAATGTTAGGTGTTTTTGATTTGTTTGTGTATGATGAAGGCTTTGTATTACAGCTGCCGGTTAAGGAAGCACCGGAAATTGTACCGGAATTTGCACCGCAGCAAAAACTGTTTCAGGTATTAAAAGAATCAACAGTGGGCAAATATGACTGGGAATTGATACTGTGGGCGCATTAAATGAGCATATTACAAATAATGATATGAATTCATTAATTCTTGTACAGGAAGCTCTTCAGGAACAGAAAATTGTTGAAATTGTCAACTCTATTAAAAAAAGAAAAGTACAAATTTGTAATGAATTGCAGGACCGTCATCTTCCGGAAAGACGACCTTTGCAAACCGCCTGTCCATTCAGCTTACGTCGCAAACTGGATAAC
>ENA-OQAZ01001698-OQAZ01001698.1-human-gut-metagenome-genome-assembly--contig:-NODE-1698-length-9964-cov-14.327844_pt1 | contig 9964 bp, 19 predicted proteins | sample MGYA00242737_ERZ504531 | MGnify/ENA primary metagenome ERZ504531 (study PRJEB26092, sample SAMD00036244) | human gut metagenome | host: Homo sapiens | study: EMG produced TPA metagenomics assembly of...
GTCCGGTGGGAGAATATCGTAATCGTAGCCGGTGCGGGTTGCGCGTTTCTGCTCGTCGATCTTCGTCTTATCCAGATCGGACAGCTTACGCTTGACAGCTTTCAGCGCCGCGCCATGCTCCAATGCCTTTGCGTGGATGGTGAAAATCTGCAGGCATCGCAGTCCAGCAGTGAATTGAGTAAGGTATGGGAAAGGCGGCTTGCATCGATTTGCAGGAACGATGCCGTGCCATAGGACGCGCCCACGCGGAAATAGCGCCCGTCCTTGAACTGAAATGAGCTGGGCGCGATAAAGTCCTTACTGGAAAGTCCGGTCTGGATCAAGGCATTCCAGTTAAATTTGAACTGCTGGGGCGTATCCAGATGCAAGCACTGATGCAGCGCCGCCAGACGCTCATAGCCATCCATCGGACGGGCGGTGCTGCCAAGTGACCGGAACGCCGCGATGACATCGCTCTCGATCTGATCCAGACGGGACAGTGCCCGCACCAGACCTTCCGCCTGCACGGTGTAGGTCAGGCACATCCGGCGCTCGACCTTGCACTTTGCCGCCTGATGCAGCAGGAAATCGCTGAGTTCCTGCCGCACCGGTCCAGTGCATCGCCACTCGGCGGGATGCTCAGATCACGCTCATAGGTTTTGAGGTCCGGGTAATAGCAGATGACGGACAGCTCCAGACCCACAGAGGTCCGAAGTAATTGAGCAGATCGCAGTAGAGGTCGAAAATGACCACCTGTTCATCGTCCGACACCTCGGTATATGCGCGATCTTCAAACTGGACGCTCTTGCTGTACAGCCCGCCGCCAAGGTCGCACATACCGTTGCGGTACATTTCCACATAGGGAATGGTCTGCTGGGCGGTGGCGGCAATCTTACCGTCGCGTTTTGCCCGCTTTACCGTTCTTGCGAACTCTTTGCGCTGCGCGTTTGTCAGCGGCGTGTCCGGTCGGACGATCAGGTCGCTGCTCCAGCCGACGCTTTTTCGCACAGGCCGGCTGCTTTTTCTGTTCATAGAGAGCAATATGCTCCACCTCCTCGTTGATTTTTGCCTGCCGTTCCAGTGTGGCAAGGCGGTTGTTGGTCTGATACGGACGGTTTCGGGGTGTCAGGAAACGAACGCGGGCATAGTTTTTCAGGCATCGTTCCACCGGCTGACCGTTTTTCCTGTACAGCGCCGTGAAAAGAACGGCAAGGCCGAACGATCAGCAGCACCACGCCGTATCGCCGCCCAGCGGCTTGCGGGTCAGCAGATAGATCGGAACCGACACTACTGCCGCAAGGCTGAAACACACAAGCTGGCGGCGGGTCAAGCCGAATATGACCTTGTTCTGCACCTGCGTCAGATCCTTTGGGATATAAACTTCCGGCAAAATCAATTCCTCCTTTTAATGGGCGTGCAGAATGCTCTTTGCAACGCCGCCGGACTTGAATAAGCTGAAACACAGCAGCATGGTGTAGGCGGCGCATCCCCAGATCGCAGCGTGGATATTGCCGCCTGTAAGGATAGCGTCTTGACCAGTGCGGCGTAGATCGCCACGCAGACCATGATGAGAAACCCCTGTAAGCCTAATGCCGCAAGTCCGCGCACATAGTTCGTGCCGATGTTGCCCCATTCCCGGTTGGCGAAGGTGGCAAACGGCAGCGGTCCGACACTGGCGTAAATGAAGATCTCGATCATTCTGCCATAGAGGATGATCATGATGCACACGCCCATCACGGTGAGGGCAAAGCGCATCAAGAAGGTTTCCATCATGAGGCCGAACAACTCGCCTGTGCCCATCGCTTCCAACTCGGTCGTGATAGACGCAAGTGCCGCTGTAATGTCGATGCTGGCTTGCGCATCTATGACGCCGGTCGCTTTCTGCACCATGTTTTGTGTGACATCGAAAATCGCCATGATGAAGTCAAAGGTATGATTGATAACGAAAATGGCGATCCCAGCCTTGAACACCCACTTGACGAACATCCATGTGTCGATGTCGTGCATATTGTTCTTGTCAATGATCATGCTGATCAGCTCATAGCTGAGGATCGCCGCGATGACCAGCCCGGCAATCGGCAGGACCGCCGTTTGGGACAAGCTGCGGATGATGGAGAAAACGCCGGAGTTCCATGTCTCCGGCGTTTTTCCTACTCGCCCGCGATCTCGGCAACGCGGTGTTCACGCCATCAAACATACCCGACAGATTTCCCTGAATGGCTTCGATCAGGAACTTCTTGATCCATTCATTGATCGCGTCGAATATGAAATCCATAGGCGCTCACCAATTACACGGTGATGAGCGTGGTGATGAGGGGGATGACCTTCACGCCCAACAGCATGATGCCGCCGCCAGCTGCGAGCTGCTTTGCGCCCTGGCTTTTGGACGCAGGGTTATCGCCGCCGTAGCCTTCCATGAGGTTGATAACGCCCCAGATGCCGACCACGCCGCCGATCGCCGTGACCATCGTAGAGAGTGCGGAAACCGCAGAGCTGAAAAATTCCATAAAATTGTCCTCCTATGTTTTGAAAATGTGGATATATGAAAAACTGCCCGCCGATCATGCCAAATTGGTAGATCAGCGGGCAGGTCATACCGCTTCGTCAGCGGCCACCCCAAGGTCATAGACCTCGTAGGTTTCGTCCGGCTGCAAACGCAGCCGGTGAGATAGATATTGCTTGACATTCAAGGTGTATTTCTTGTTGGCATCCGCCGTATAGCGGTACATGGGATGCTGCGTCAGGTCGTACTTCTTGGAGTAAAAGGGACGCACACCCTGCAACTGCATGATGCACCGGCTCGACGGCATGACCGCCAATTCATCAACGCTCATCAGCTCTTTGCCACAATGTCAAGTGATGAATTAAAAAAGCTATCAAAGAAATCCTTCTTCGATAGCAGCGTATTCAACATCTATTCACATTTCCTGCCTTGCGTTCTTCGAGCTAATGAAATATAATGAAAGAAATTGTCGGAGGTATGAGCATGGACTACATGACACTCAAAGAGGCAAGCGAAAAATGGGGCGTTTCGTCCCGTCAAGTCAACTATTACTGCGTCGAGGGGCGTATTCCCGGCGCTGTGAAAATGGCCGGTGTTTGGCTGCTTCCTAAAGATGCTGTAAAGCCGGTCGATGGCAGAACAAAGGAAGGGAGAGCACAGAAGTGAGTCGAATTTTGCTTTTAGAAGACGATGAAGCGCTGGGGCGTGGTATTTGTATGGCACTTGAAACACCAAACTGTACCGTCACACATTGCAGCACACGTCTCCAGGCAATCAAGATTTTGCAGGGCGTAGTTTTTGATTTATTGATTTTGGATATTAACCTGCCAGACGGCAGTGGGCTGGAACTGTTGCGAACACTGCGACAGAATGGCACCTCCACACCTGCTATTTTGCTTACGGCTAATGATTTGGAACTGGATGAAGTTACCGGTCTGGAAGCTGGGGCAGATGATTATATTACCAAGCCTTTCTCCTTGGCAGTGCTCCGGGCCAGAGTAAATGCCCAACTGCGGCGCTCTGTCCCGGTAAAGCAGGAACGGATCGAATTGAACGGTTTCATCCTCGACTTCACACGGATGGAGTTTTCCAAAGAAGGGACAATCATCGACCTTTCCAAGACAGAACAGCGCCTGTTACGCCTGCTGGTGGAGAACCGGGGCCGCACGTTACCAAGAGAATTGCTGCTTGAAAAGGTGTGGGACGGCGGCGAGTTTGTGGATGAAAATGCCTTATCTGTGGCGGTGCGGCGCCTGCGCGGGAAGCTCGGGAATGCCCCGATCAGAACTGTGTACGGGGTTGGTTACACTTGGGAGGTAAGCAAATGACAGCTTTGACCTGGGTGTTGCTGGCTTTCGCTGTCATTGGGCTTCTATTTGGCTCTGGCAGTGGACGGCCCGGCGCAGAACCGTTCAGCGGCTGGATAATATGTTGGAACAGTCTATTTCCAGTGGTTTTACCGAGGAACATTTTGATGAAACAGAACTGTCTGCGCTGGAGACAAAATTTGCTCGCTTCCTGCGCGGCTCTGCTCATACGCAAAAAACGATGAAAACCGAACAGGAAGCGGTGAAAACACTGATCTCCGATATTTCCCATCAGACGCGCACACCCATCGCAAATTTACTTGTATACGCTTCGCTTTTGACGGAAAGCGATCTGTCGCCGCGTCAGCGGGAACAAGTCCAGGCGCTGCTAACACAGGGGGAGAAACTGTCATTTCTGATTCAGACTCTGGTTAAGGCTTCGAGATTGGAAACAGGTATTGTGGTTCCAACTCCCACACTGGGTCCTGTGGCTCCTATATTAGAGGCGACTGTCGAACAGGAAAGACCTGCGGCGGAAAAAAAGAAAATCACCTTGCAGAACCTTCCGTTTGTAGGCGACGCCTCCTTTGACCCGCGCTGGACAAGCGAAGCCCTTGGCAATGTTGTAAACAACGCGGTAAAGTACACACCCGCTGGCGGAAGGGTTACCGTATCTGCACAGATGCTCGAAACCTTTTGCCGGGTGGACGTGACGGATACGGGCCCCGGTATTCCAGAAGAAGAACAGGGCGGGATTTTTAACCGCTTCTATCGTGGTACGTTAACGCACTCGGCGGAGGGGCTTGGCCTGGGACTTTACCTGGCACGGGAAATTCTGTCCCTTCAGGGCGGTTATATCAAAGTATCCTCCAAACCAGGAAACGGAAGCACTTTCTCACTGTATTTGCCTCGTGCGTTGAATCGGATATGAAGAACAGGAAATCTTTCAACTCTGTTAGATTTGAGAAAGGCTCAGGAAAGAATTATGTGGTAAAGTCTGTATTGTCAAAAGGCAATGCAGACTTTTTTGTGGAGGTATACAAGATGACGATTTTAGAAACCAAAAACTTAAAGAAATATTACGGAAAAGGAGATACGCAGGTAAAAGCACTGGATGGTGTCAATCTCAGCGTGGAGGACGGGGAGTTCGTAGCCATCGTGGGCACCAGCGGCTCCGGCAAGTCCACCCTGCTCCACATGCTGGGGGGCCTGGACCGGCCCACTTCCGGCTCCGTCACCGTGGACGGGAAGAACATCTTCTCCCTGAAGGATGAGGCACTCACAATTTTTCGCCGCCGAAAATTGGTTTTGTATTTCAAAGTTTTAACCTGGTGCCGGTGCTGACGGTGCGGGAAAACATCGTTTTGCCCATCCAGTTGGATGGTGGTAAAGTAGATGAGCGCTATGTAGGTGAGGTAGTCACCGCCTTGGGGCTGGAAAAGAAGTTGAACAGCCTGCCGGGGCAGCTTTCCGGCGGCAGCAGCAGCGGGTGGCTATCGCCCGTGCTTGGCGACCAAACCGGCCATTCTCCTGGCCGACGAACCGACCGGAAACTTGGACAGCCGTACCAGCCAAGATGTACTGAGCCTGATGAAGGTGACGGGCCGGAAATTTTCCCAAACGATGGTCATGATTACACACAACGAAGAAATTGCCCAACTCTCTGACCGAATTGTCCGCATTGAGGATGGGCGGATTGTGACACAGTAAGGGGGGAGAGCCATGAAAGTTTCAAATCGAAAATGTGTTCGCTGTTTGGCGTGGAAAAGCCTGCTGGCAAGCCGCACGCGCAATCTGATTGCCATTGTGGCTATCGCCCTGACAACGATGCTGTTTACTTCTCTATTCACCATCGCCTTGTCCATCAACGATGGGTTTCAGCAATCCAATTTTCGACAGGTGGGCGGCTTCTCCCACGGCGGATTTAAGTACATGACCCAGGCGCAGTTTGATGAACTGAAGGATGATCCTCTCATCGGCCAGTGGGGCGAACGGAGATACCTGGGTATGCCTAGGGAGCGCCTTTCAATAAAGCTCATGTGGAGGTGAGCTTTGCCGACGCCAACGAGGCCCACTGGATGTACTGTGACCCGGTGGAAGGCTCTTTGCCGCAGGAGGGCACCGACCAGGCTGCTACCGACACCCATGTACTGGAACTGCTGGGCATAAAGCCGGAGATCGGGGCCGAGTTTACCCTCACTTTTGATGTAGATGGACACGAAACCACTCAAACCTTCACCCTCTGTGGCTGGTGGGAATACGATGAGCCATTGTGGCGAACCATGTCCTGATTCCCGAAAGCCGGGTGAACGAAATCCTGGCGGAAGTGGGCGTAGATCCTGACAGCCCTGATGACGGCATGACAGGCCGGTGGAATTTGGACGTGATGCTGAAAAGCGACTCCCGACATATCGAGCGGGATTTGAACCAAATTTTGGAAAACCACGGCTACCAGAGCGAGACCGCTGGGGACAATTACATTGATACCGGCGTCAACTGGGGCTACACCGAGGCCCGGATGTCCGACATTGTGGACCCCATGACGGTCATGGCCATTGCGGGGTAATCCTGCTTATCGTTTTCACCGGGTATCTCATCATCTACAATGTGTTCCAGATCTCGGTGGCCGGGGATATCCGGTTCTATGGCCTTCTGAAAACCATCGGCACCACCCCCCGGCAACTGCGGCGGATCATCCGTCTGCAAGCCCTGACCCTCTCTGCTGTTGGTATCCCCATCGCTGGTGATCGGCTGGCTGATCGGCGGGCAGCTAACCCCGGTGATTGTGGCCCGGCTCAACGGGATTATGCCAATGACCTCTGTAAGCCCCTGGATCTTTGTCGTTTCCGCGGCCTTCGCACTGCTGACGGTGCTGATCTCCTGCCGGAAGCCGGGACGGATGGCGGCCAGGGTCTCCCCGGTGGAGGCAGTGCGCTACACCGAAGGCAGCAGCGAAAAGACCCGTGTTAAGGCCGGAAGGCCCGAAAGGTCAGTCCCTTCACGATGGCCTGGGCCAACCTGGGCCGCAGCAAGGGAAAGACCGTGGTGACGGTGCTGTCGCTGTCACTGGCGGTGGTGCTGCTTACTGTGACGGTGAACTTTGCCGGTGGCTTTGATATGGACAAGTATGTGTCCAATTTCACCGCCAGCGATTTCATTGTGGCCAATGCTGGAAAATTCCAGACCAGCACCCTGTTCAGTGCGGAACAGGCCGTGCCCCAGTCCGTCATTGATGACATCGACGCCCAGGGCGGCATCACCGACAGCGGCGTGGTGTACGGCCAGACCTCTCCTGTGCTGGAGTACGTCACCGAAGACTGGTTCCGGCAGAACAAGCAGAACTTCTACACCCCGGAGGAGATGGACAACCTGATACGCCTGACTGATAAGAACGAGGCGGGCCTGCTGGCCGACGGGGTTCAGATCTCCGGTATGAGCGATTTTGCCCTGGACCACCTGACGGTGCTGGAGGGAGATTTGTCCGCCCTCTACGAGCCGGGCAGCCGGGCTATCGCCGCCGTATACTCAGAGGACGATTATGGAAACGCAGACATGGCCTCCCACTGGGCCCGGTTGGGGGACACCGTCACCCTCCGCTATGTGGAGGAGAGCGAGTATTACGACCCAGACACCGGCGAGGTCTGGGCTTCCCTGGAGGATGTGCCGGACGGGGCCAACTGGGTGGAGCGGCCGGTGAAGTACCGGGACGTTGACTACACCGTGGCGGCCTGGTGACGGTGCCCTCCGCCCTCAGCTACCGCTACTATGGTAGCGATGAGTTCATCCTGAACGACGAGACCTTTGTCCAGGACACCGGCACGTCGGATGTGATGTACTACGCCTTCGACACCACCGACGAGACCAACGCCGCCATGGAGTCCTTCCTGGCGGATTACACTGAGAACGTCAACCCGGAGCTGGACTACGAGAGCAAGGCCACCTATGCTGGGGAATTTGAGAGTATGCGCTCCATGTTCCTGCTGCTGGGCGGTGCGCTCAGTTTCATCGTTGGGTTGGTCGGTGTGCTGAACTTCTTCAATGCCATCCTGACTGGCATCATTGCACGTCAGAGGGAACTGGCGGTGCTCCAGGCCGTGGGCATGACCGGACGGCAACTGCGCGCTATGCTGATCTGGGAAGGATTGCTGTACGCTCTGGGGGCGGCAGGGCTGGCTCTGATTTTGACGCTGACGTTGGGCCCGATTGCCTTCCAGGCGGTGGAAGGACTATTCTGGTTTTTTACCTACCATCTGAACCTCACGCCCTTCCTGTTCATCATCCCTCTCTTTGCCTTGCTTGGGCTGGTATTCCTGTTATCACCGGCCATGAGATGGCAAAACGCACCGTAGTGGAACGGTTGCGGATGGAGTAAACCCAATCAATATAATGCTGCCGGACGACGGCAAAATAAAAGCCCCATCCCTCAATGGTTGTGAGAGATGGGGCAAACTATTTACGCTGCAATCTCCGGGATTTCCCCGACAAAGTTATACACGATCTTGACTTCCTGCACCTTCTGGCCGTCCACCTTTTTGACCTCGCCAATCAGGATTTTGCTGATAAGCCGGTTCAGTACCGCCTCGTCCAGTTCCTCAATGGCGGCATAGCGCCGGATTTCCTTGATAAAGGTGCGGACTTCGCTTTCCTGTGCGTCCGCCCGGCTCTGCATCAATGCCAGATCGTGCAGGCGTTTCTGGTTGGCTTCCTGTTCCTGTTCCAGCGCCGCCGTCAGCTTCATAAACCGCTGTTCAGTCAGGACGCCTTTGGCCTTATCGGTGTACAGGCTTAAAAACATCCCGTCAATTTCCTGATTCCGGGCTTCCAGCCGTTTCCGTTCCTTCTCTGTCTGGGAAGCGTCCACCAGATACCGGCGCTCCATCCGGCTGCTGAGCCGCTGGTAAAACGCATCGGCGTCCTTCATGGCCTGCGCCGCCAGTTCCTGTATATCCTTCAGCACCAGATTGTACAAATCCCTGGCCTCGATCTTGTGGCTGGAGCAGACCTTGCAGCCCATGCGGTTGTAGGTCTGACAGATATAATACGCCTTGTCGATCGGCTCCCGCATCTCGCCGGTGAAGCGGTTCTTCCCGGTTCTCCCGACCTTCTCATACCGCACCTGCATGGACTTCCCGCAGGTGGCGCAGTAGACCAGCCCGTGGAACAGATTATAAAAGGGGCAGGAATTTCCCTGAATGGTCGGTCTGCGGTCAATCAGTTCCTGCACCTGTTGCCATTCCTCCGGCGTCACAATGGCCTCGTGGCAGCCTCGATCACTTCCCACTGGTCACGGGGGATAATATCATAGGTGTTGGAGCGGATGCTTCTGGTGCGTCCGAAAGACCAGATGTGCGCCTTTATAGAAGGGATTCCGCAGGATATGGCTGATTCTCGCCCCTCCCCAGGAATAATAGTTGGCGTCAAACTCCGTGTTGGCCTTGACACGGGTGATGGGGATTTTTTCTTCCATCAGCGTTTGGAAATCCTCATGCAGCCCAGCCCGTCAAGGGCATAGTCATAGATTTTGCGGATGATCGGCGCTGTCTCCGGGTCAAGGATAAGATGCCCTTTGTCCTCCGGGTCACGCATCAGACCAAACGGCGGCGTCCCGCCGCAGAACTTTCCCTGCCGGGAGCGGGTAGTGATGCCCGCCAGCACCTTCTTGGAAATATCCCGGCTGTACATATCGTTCAGGATATTCTTAAAGGGTGTGATGTCCATCTCCTGACGGGTCAGGCTGTCCACGCCGTCCGTGACGGCGATATAGCGTACATTGTGTTTGGGGAAAAAGATTTCGATATAGCTGCCGGCTTCGATATAATTCCTACCAAGCTCGATAGGTCTTTCGTGACCACGCAGCCGACCTTTCCCGCCTCAATGTCAGCGATCATGCGCTGGAACGAGGGACGGTTGAAATTGCGGCCCGTGTAGCCGTCATCCACATAATACTCATACTGGAACATCCCATGCTTTTCTGCGAAGTCCCGAAGCATAAGTTTCTGGTTGCTGATGCTCATACTCTCATTGTCGCCGCCGTCATCCAGAGAGATGCGGCAGTAGAGAGCGGTGATTTTCTCATAGACTTGTTTTTTCCTGCTCATAGCGTTCTCCTTCTATGAACAGGGACACGATACCATTATAGTACCATGTCCCTGTCCCTGAATCAACCGTTTTTACG
>ENA-OQAZ01001699-OQAZ01001699.1-human-gut-metagenome-genome-assembly--contig:-NODE-1699-length-9961-cov-2.425971_pt1 | contig 9961 bp, 13 predicted proteins | sample MGYA00242737_ERZ504531 | MGnify/ENA primary metagenome ERZ504531 (study PRJEB26092, sample SAMD00036244) | human gut metagenome | host: Homo sapiens | study: EMG produced TPA metagenomics assembly of...
CACTGGCATGGACAAAGAAATTTCGATCCAGACCGTATCACTCAGTATGAAAGTGCAAGATACCGTAATTATGATGAAACATATGATTACAGCAATCTGGATGTGTACAGCCGTATGTACCGGCACTTTCCGAGATTCAGGAATATCTGGATAAGGACGGAAGTAAGCCATTTCTTTTGGTAGAGTATTGCCACAGCATGGGAAATGGTCCTGGGGATTTTGAAGATTACTTCCAGATGATACAGGATAACGATAAAATGTGCGGCGGCTTTGTCTGGGAATGGTGTGACCATGCGATTGCTCATGGCACTGCTGAGAACGGAAAGACAATCTATGCCTACGGAGGAGATCATGGAGAAGATATCCATGATGGCAATTTCTGTATGGATGGATTGGTATATCCAGACAGGACTGTACACACAGGACTTTTGGAATACAAGAATGTTTACCGCCCGGCACGGGTTGTTTCCTATGATAGAGAAAGCGGAGAACTGGTGCTTCACAATTATATGGATTTTGATGATCTGGAGGATTATGTAAAAATCAGCTATGAACTGACACAGGATGGACTCGTGATCAGTAAAGGAAAACTTGCAGAAGTTTCTGTGGCACCACATAGTGAGGGAAAAACAAGCCTGAATATCAAGGTTCCGGAGAATGGAAAATGTTATTTGAAACTCATTTACCAGCTGAAAAAAGAAATGCCATTGTTGGAGAAAGACCACATTCTGGGATTTGATGAAATCGAGGTAAGTCAGAAAGCCGCAAAATGCCAGCTGGCAGAGAAATGGATAGAAAAAACAGCAACGAACTCTGAATTACAGGTGAATGAAAATGATACACAGATTCACATTAAAGGTCGTGAATTTGCTTATACCATAGATCGACGTACAGCACTCTTTACAGAAATGAAATTTGCAGGACGGGAATATCTGAACCATTCGATGGAGTTGAATATCTGGAGAGCTCCAACAGATAACGATATGTACATCAAGTCTGAATGGAAGAAAGCTCACTATGATCAGGCTTACACAAGAGCCTATACGACAGAGGTTGTGCAGGGAAAACATGGTGTGAAGATTACAAGCCATGCTTCCGTTGTTGCAGAGACGGTACAGAAGATTCTTGATGTGACGATTACATGGAAAATAGATGCCGCAGGAAAGATTGATGCAGATATAGCAGTAACAAAAGATGGAGAGTTCCCAGATCTTCCGAGATTTGGTGTGAGAATGTTCCTGGATAAGAAACTTGCAGATGTCAGATACTTTGGAATGGGACCGCAGGAGAGCTATCGTGACAAGCATCAGGCAGCGAGTCACGGTCTGTACCGGGCAAATGTAGGGGATTTGCATGAGGACTATATCCGTCCGCAGGAAAATGGAAGCCATTATGATTGTGAATATGTAGAGCTTAACAATAGCCGATATGGAATTGTAGCATCCGCAGAAAAGGCATTTTCCTTTAATGCTTCTTATTATACACAGGAAGAACTTGAGAAGAAAACGCATAATTATGAATTGACAGAATCAGACAGCGTAGTATTTTGTGTTGACTATGCATTAAATGGAATAGGTTCTAACAGTTGTGGTCCGGTTGTCTTGGATCAGTATCGATTTAATGATGTATTATTCCGGTTCCAGTTTACTCTGGTTCCGTATGTAAAGGGATAATAAAGTTTTAGGTAACCCGTTAACAAGGAGGAGAGTCTGATTGTTTTGTAAAGTCCGGATATACAGAACAATCAGACAAAAACAAAGCGAAAAAATTTAGAATTAGGCATCATACTGTTAGGCATCTTGAGATTCTAAGTGCGATGAATATGAGGAGCAAAAGAATTCTATGGAAGAAAAAAAGTATTTAAAATGGTATAACAAAATAGGATATGGTTCGGGTGATATCGCAGGTAATGTAGTTTATGCGTTCCTGACATCTTTTATGATGGTCTATCTAACAGACTCAGTAGGACTTGCTGCTGGTGTCGTAGGTACCCTGATTGCCGTATCAAAATTATTTGATGGTTTTACAGATATATTCTTTGGATCAATGATCGACAAAACACACAGCAAAATGGGAAAAGCAAAGCCTTGGATGTTGTATGGCTATATTGGATGTGCCATTACATTAGTCTGCTGTTTTGCAGTACCAGTCAGCTGGGGAACAACTGCTAAATATGCATGGTTCTTTATCTCTTATACACTGTTAAATGGTGTATTTTATACCGCAAACAACATTGCATACTCAGCACTTACATCACTCATTACTAAGAATAGTAAAGAACGTGTGCAGATGGGATCTTACCGTTTCATCTTTGCATTTTCAACAAGCCTTCTGATTCAGGCAATTACAGTTGGATTTGTAGATAAGTGCGGGGGAGACGCAGCTGCATGGAGAACGGTAGCAATTATTTATGCAATCATTGGTCTTATCGTAAATACAATTTCTGCTCTTTCTGTTAAGGAGCTTCCTGAAGAGGAACTTAATGAAGGAGAAGTAAAAAATGAAGATGAGAAGTACGGAATGGTACAGGCATTTAAGCTTCTTATCAAAAACAAATATTATATGATGATCTGTGGAACTTACATTTTACAGCAGTTATACAGTGCTATGATCGGAGCAGGTATTTATTATATGACATGGGTACTGAAGAATAAGAATCTGTTCGGACAGTTTGCGTGGGCAGTTAATATTCCACTGATCATTGCCTTGATCTTTACACCAACCTTAGTTGGCAAGTGGAAAGGTATGTATAAGCTGAATTTAAGAGGTTATATCTTAGCAGTTATCGGTAGAGCACTTGTTGTTGTTGCCGGATATATGGGTAGCGTTCCGCTTATGATGGCATTTACAGCTCTTGCAGCATTAGGACAGGGACCATGGCAGGGAGATATGAATGCAGTTATCGCATCCTGCTCTGAATACACTTATCTTACACAGGGAAAGAGAATTGATGGTACGATGTATTCTTGCACTTCTCTTGGTGTAAAAATCGGTGGAGGTATTGGAACTGCTGTTGTCGGTTGGATGCTTGAATTCAGCGGCTATGTTGGAACGAATGCAACACAGCCACAGTCTGCACTTAATATGATGCAGTTTATGTATCTGTGGCTTCCATTGATCTTTGATGTGTTGATCATGTTTGTGCTTTCAAGAATGAATGTAGAAGGTGCAAATGAAAAACTAAAAGCAGAAAAAGGAATCACTGCAGATGAAGTGACAGATGCATCAGACATGGAGTAAAATTTGAAGGGAAAAGCATTGTCTGATTGAATCTTCAATTAGGCAATGCTTTTTGTATAACATGAAACTAGAAAACAGCTTCAAGAACGAGGGGATGGTATTTTGAAAATAGAAAAAGCAATCGCACTACTTAGCGGAAAACTTTTTGATGAGAAAATGGTGGATATATATGTTGATAAAACGAAAATAGCGTATGAGAAGGAACGCTATATCAAAGCAATCAACAAATACAGGACATATTTTGATGGTGAAGAAATTGAAATGTTCAGTGCTCCTGGAAGAAGTGAAATCGGAGGAAATCATACAGATCATCAACATGGGGAAGTGCTGGCGGCATCTATTAACAATGATGCAATCGCAGTTGTAAGAAAACTTGATGAGCCGATTGTGAAAGTGATGTCAGACGGATATAGTGATTTGATTACTCTTTCTCTAAATGATTTGGAGAAGAAAGTCGAAGAAGAAGGTACAACAAATGCACTGATTCGTGGTGTACTTGCGAAGATGAAACTGGATGGTCATGCAATCGGAGGATTTCAGGCATATGTGACCAGTGATGTGCTGATTGGTGCAGGACTTTCTTCCTCAGCTGCTTTTGAAACACTTATCGGGACAATACTTTCCTATATGTACAATGATGGTGAAGTTGATCCGATTGAAATTGCTAAGATTGGTCAGTATGCAGAAAATGTATATTTCGGGAAACCATGTGGCTTAATGGATCAGATGGCTTGTTCGGTTGGAAGCCTGGTGCATATTGATTTTGCTGATCCGGAAAATCCGATAGTAGAGCAGTTGGAATTAGATATGAATGCTTATGGATTCAGCTTATGTATTACTGATACGAAAGGGTCTCATGCAGATCTGACACCAGATTATGCGGCTATTCCAAAAGAAATGAATCAGGTAGCTACATGTTTTGGAAAGAATTTTCTTGGAGAGGTATCAAAGAAAGAGATTATGGATAACATTCCTTTAATACGTGAACGTGCTGGTGATCGTGCAGCACTCAGGGCATTACATTTTGTATGTGAAAATGAGCGTGTGGAAAAGGAAGTAAATGCATTAAGAAAACATAACTTCCCGGAATTTTTGAAAAATGTAAAGGAATCCGGTGATTCTTCTTTTAAGTATCTTCAGAACGTATACACCTGCCATGATGTACAACACCAGACGTGTCCGTTGCGTTGGCATTGAGCGATGTTATATTCGGAGAAAAAGGTGTATGCAGGGTTCATGGGGGAGGATTTGCAGGAACCATACAAGCATTTGTTCCGAATTATCTGGTTTCAGATTATCGAAAAGAGATGGATATAATTTTTGGAGAAAATTCCTGTGAAGTATTAAAAATCCGTAAGTATGGTGGCATTAAGGTATTATAAGCATTGAAACTGAGAAAAGGAGAAATGATCTATGAGTAGTATTTTAGTATTAGGCGGAGCTGGTTATATTGGTTCTCATACCGTGTATGAGCTGATTGCGGCAGGAGAAAATGTAGTAGTTGTTGACAATCTCGAAACAGGATTTCGTAAGGCTGTTCACCCGGATGCGAAATTTTTATCAGGGAGATATCCGGGACAGGGCGTTTATAGATTCTGTATTTGAAAAAGAGGAGATAGATGGAGTTATCCACTTTGCGGCTAATTCACAGGTTGGAGAGAGCATGGTAAATCCACTCAAATATTACAACAATAATCTGTGTGGAACAGAAGTATTGCTGGAAAGCATGGTGGCACATGGCATTAACAAGATCGTATTTTCATCAACAGCAGCCACATATGGAGAACCGGAACGTATTCCAATTCTTGAAACAGACCGTACAGTTCCAACAAACTGCTATGGGGAAACCAAACTCTCCATGGAAAAGATGTTTAAATGGACAGCTAATGCCCATGATTTACGTTTTGTATCCTTACGTTATTTTAATGCTTGTGGAGCACATCCAAATGGAAAAATCGGAGAAGCCATAATCCGGAAACACATCTGATTCCACTGATTTTACAGGTACCGAATGGAAAAAGAGAGTATATTTCCATCTTTGGAAATGACTATGAGACAAAAGATGGCACATGCGTAAGGGATTACATCCATGTGAACGACCTTGCACAGGCTCATATTCTTGCCATGGAATATTTAAGAAAAGGGAATGAAAGCAATATTTTCAATCTGGGTAATGGTGTTGGATTTACGGTAAAAGAAGTTGTAGAGACAGCCAGAAAAGTAACTGGACATCCGATTCCGGCAAAAGAAGAACCTAGGAGAGCAGGAGATCCGTCAACCCTGATCGCATCCAGTGAGAAAGCAAAAGAAATCCTTGGATGGAAACCTCAATTTGATGATCTGGAGACGATTATCACAACAGCATGGAACTGGCACAAAAATCATCCGAATGGTTATGAAGCATAATATGAGGGGAGAACAGTAAAATGATTGATCAGCTGATTTCAGAACTGGTAGCTTATGGACTGCAAAGCGGACTGGTAGATGATGCAGATAAAGTGTATGTAACAAATGGTTTATTGGAATTATTTCAACGGCAGGATTATCAGGAACCGGAAGAAGTAGGAAAACCGAGAGAATTACACTTTATTTTAGAGGATATGCTGGCGTTTGCAGTAGCACATGGAATTTTAGAAGATGATACAGTAACAATGAAAGATCTTTTTGACACAAAGATCATGGGTATTTTGACACCGGCTCCGTCCGTGATAAGAAAAGTTTTTGAAGAAAAATATCAGGTATCTCCTAAGGAAGCAACCGACTTTTATTATCATTTCAGTCAGGCAACAAACTATATCCGCACAGACCGGATTATAAAGGATGAAAAGTGGACAACAGATACAGAATTTGGTCAGATGGATATCACGATTAACCTGTCAAAACCGGAAAAAGATCCACGGGATATTGCCAAAGCCGGTGCAGCAAAGAAATCCGGATATCCGGCGTGTCTGCTCTGCAGGGAAAACGAAGGTATGCAGGTCATTTTTCACATCCGGCAAGACAGAACCATAGGATCATACCAATCACTCTGTGTGGAGAGCAGTATTATTTACAGTATTCACCATATGTATATTACAATGAACATTGCATTATCTTTAACGAAAAACATATTCCGATGGCGATTAACAGGATGACTTTTGATAAGCTCCTTGACTTTGTTAAGCAGTTTCCACATTATACAGCAGGCTCCAATGCAGATTTACCAATCGTAGGAGGCTCTATTTTAAGCCATGATCATTTCCAGGGCGGCGGTTATGTCTTTGCTATGGCAAAAGCACCTTACGAACTGGAATTTGAATTAGAGGGATACCCAGATGTACATGCAGGAATTGTAAAGTGGCCAATGTCAGTGATCCGTCTGCAGGGGAGAACAACGGAGAGCATCGTAGAGGCTGCAGATCATATTCTTACGAAATGGCGTGGCTATTCAGATCCAGAGGTTGACATTTTCAGCGAGACAGATGGGATTCCGCATAATACGATTACGCCGATTGCAAGGATGCATGGAGATCTGTATGAACTGGATCTGGTTTTGCGTAACAACATCACAACCGATGAGTGTCCGCTTGGACTTTTCCATCCACATGCAGAATATCACCATATCAAGAAAGAAAATATTGGATTGATTGAAGTTATGGGACTGGCTGTGTTACCTGCCAGATTGAAAAAAGAAATGGCAGAACTGGAGCAGGCAATTTTGCATCATGAGGATCTGAGACAGAATGTGACTATGGCTGCTCATGCTGATGGCAGAAGAGTGGATGCCGAAGTATGAGATTACAGAAAGTAATATTCACTCTATTGTACAGAAAGAAATTGGAATTGTATTTACGAAAGTCCTGGAGGATGCAGGAGTTTATAAGAAAACAGAAGAAGGGAAAACTGCATTCAAAAGATTTATTGAAAGTTTATAAAAAAGGACCACTTCATTTTTGTGAAATGGTCTTAAGAAAAAATATTCAGTTTTCACAAAATAGTCCTTTTAGTATTTATACATGATATGGATGCTCAAAATACTCAGTGTAGAATACTAAAAGGTCGTTCAGATATTTTTTAAGATTGCTCATTTGCGATTCCTCCTTTCCTTATTTACAAGTTGATTATAGGATAGATGAAAAAGGATTGCTTGCCAAATTGAAAGAAGATATAGACAAATGTTGCAAAGGGGAGTATTTCATGCAGTTAAAATATGTTGACACAAAAGAGGAGATTATAGCGGTAAATAAAAAGTCAAAACATATTGAACCACATCTTCATAATGCACTGGAGATTGTTTGTGTAACAAATGGAACATTAGAGCTTGGTGTCGGACAGGAACTATACCATATGGAAAAAGGAGATATAGGCTTTGTATTTCCGGATATTATTCATCACTATCAGGTACTGACACCCGGTGTAAATAAAGCGACTTATCTGATTGCATCGCCATTTACGATTGGTAAATTTGCAGATATCATGCAATCCATGGCTCCTGAATACCCAGTTATCAAAGCGGAAAAGGTTGAGCCGGAGGTATATAGGGTTATCAATGCGATTTTAGAGACAGAGCAGTCGGATATTACTGTTGCACAGGCATATCTTCAAATTGTGTTGGCACGCTGCATAGGAAAACTGAATCTGGTAGAAAAGAGTCAAGTGGGGAGCAATGACCTTATTTACCAGACAGTTTCCTATATATCAGCAAATTTCAAAAAGAAGGTTTCACTGGAAGAGATGGCAAAAGACCTTGGAGTGAGCAAATATGTCTTATCCAGACTCTTCTCCAAAACATTTCATAGGAATTTCAACCAGTATCTTAATGATGCGAGGCTGAACTATGCATGTCATCGTTTGGAAAATACGAGTGATTCTATTACCAATATTTGCCTGGATAGTGGATTTGAAAGCCAGAGAACATTTAACAGGTATTTAAGGAAAGATACAAAATATCGCCGAGTGACTACCGGAACACTTACGTGAAAGATATGCTGTTATAAATGTTCTGCAGATAGGAAAATTTACTTCAATTTCACACTGTTATGTATTTGATTTTATGTGCGTATGATACGATATTACAATGGTCGTGGAAAATAGATTTTTCAGAAGGAAAAGAAAGGCAGGGAACATATGAATATGGGAAATTCCATAATTGATTTTAACGAGAAAAAAGGTTTCATCTGCGATATGGATGGCGTGATTTATCATGCAATCAGATATTACCAGGTGTTCCAGAATTTATTCAGTGGTTACATGATGAAAAGAAGGAATACTTATTTTTGACAAACAATAGCGGGTATACACCACGAGAATTAAATCAGAAACTGGCAAGGATGGGACTTGATGTGCCAGAAGAACATTTTTATACCAGTGCATTGGCAACAGCTGCATTTTTAAAAGAACAGGCGGCAGGCTGTTCGGCATTTGTGATAGGAGAAGCAGGTCTGTTAAATGCACTTTATGATGTAGGTATCACAATGAATGATGTGAATCCGGATTATGTTGTTGTGGGAGAGGGACGATCCTATTCATTGGATACATTAACAAAAGCAACGAATTTGGTTCTAAAAGGTGCAAAACTGATCGGAGCAAACTCAGATGTTTCCGGACCGATTGAGAACGGCATTGCTCCTGCTTGTCGTGCATTGGTTGCACCTATAGAAATGGCAACAGGTACACAGGCATATTTCTGCGGAAAACCGAATCCACTGATGATGAGAACCGGATTAAATATGCTTGGCTGTCATTCCGCAGAAGCAGTGATGGTTGGAGATCGGATGGATACGGATGTAATTTCTGGTATGGAAAGTGGTATGTCTACCGTATTGGTTCTTTCTGGATGTTCAACGAAGGATACGCTCAAACTTATGCGTATCGTCCAACTATGGTTTGAAGGTGTGGGGGATATTGCTGCGATGGCGAATTCAAAGGAGAAATAAGTACAAGATAACTGGAAATGTTGCAAGTAAGATGCCACGCATCTTACCTACAACGTATGAGTATGCTCATGAGAAGCTAAGTGTGAAAAATCAAGTAGTGAAGTAAAATTCTGTTGAATTATATTCAGTGTTTTTTGCTTCTTATGCAATTCCTGTTTTTCTTTAATAGTGGCAGCATATTCAGTTTCCAGATTCTTGATTTTCTTCTGAATTTTCTCAGAGCTTGGGATTTTGGTAACACCGAGATCCTGAAGCTCTTTTTTTAGTGAATCATGGAGCTGGTATTTTGCTTGGTGCTTGCTTCGATAGGCTTTCTGGTTTGGTGCTGATTTTCCATCTTCGATAACTTTACGACAGAGCCGGTAAGAATCGCAATGCTTTTGGATGACTTTCTGTGTGTTTATTTCATTTCCGATTTCTTCAATTCGATGTTCAGTTGCTTTAATTGAATTTTCAACATCAGAGATATGCTGTTGGAAATCTTCATAGTTCAGCAGATTATTTTCAGAGAGGTAATTAAATGTCTTGGCAGCTTCTTTGAGATTATTCAGTTTTGCCCAACGTTCAAATCCTTCTCGATTGCCTGTGGTGACATAGGTGGAAATATTGATATACAGGCGAGCTTCTCTGGACAGATTCTTCGGAGCTTTTGCCTTATAGCGATTTTTCTCTAATCGGAGCCGGACATTTTCTTCTGTGTAGTAACTCCCCAGTGATTTCATATAAGTGAAATTTTTCTGCTCTGGTGCCCGGAACGATAAATTCTTTCCCTGCCGGATTCATATCCAGCCAACTTGCATTTTCTG
>ENA-OQAZ01001700-OQAZ01001700.1-human-gut-metagenome-genome-assembly--contig:-NODE-1700-length-9960-cov-2.924336_pt1 | contig 9960 bp, 8 predicted proteins | sample MGYA00242737_ERZ504531 | MGnify/ENA primary metagenome ERZ504531 (study PRJEB26092, sample SAMD00036244) | human gut metagenome | host: Homo sapiens | study: EMG produced TPA metagenomics assembly of the...
GAACCCATACATGTTACCTTGGTCGCCCATGGCGTGAGTATGCAAAAGTAGTCATTTTAAATTCCAAGATAGGTGATCATATCAAACCTGAGGCTGGCACGACTGGTCAAAGATTGATGCTCACGATACTGTCTACTTTGCAGAATACAAAAATTACGGCCCCGGTGCCGCTGGTGCGCGCCCGTCATGGACACATACACTAACTGACACAGAGGCCGAAAAATATACATATGCTTCTGTTTTTAATTAATCCCATATTCATATTTTTGTTCGTCATTTTGTGATGACTCATCATTTTTTTGACGCATATCATAATGAATATCCTGATCCATCATTTTAAGCATTGCTCTTGCGGCAGGCGGCCAAAACTGCCTGCCTATTCCATTTACAATTTCATCATGAACACGGTCTTGCGTTAATGCCTTCCTATATGATCTGTTTGAGGTCTATCGCATCATATGCATCAGCAACTGCAATGATGCGCGCCTCTTCTGGTATCTCTTCCCCTTTTTAAGCCTTTCGGATATCCACGTCCATCCCAGCGCTCATGGTGATATAGCGCACCATACTGAAGTTCTGGCATTGAACTGATGCGCGATAAAATCTGTGAACCAATCACGGTATGCGCCTTAATTGCCGCAAACTCTTCATCAGTCAGCTTACCAGGCTTTCTTAAAATTGCATCATCAACACCAATCTTTCCGACATCATGAAGCAATGCCATGTAATACATGCCATCGGCTTTCTCATCATCATATCCAAGCAGTTTTGAGATCTGTCTTGTATACTTTGCCACACGAGCAGAATGACCATTTGTATAACTATCCTTTGCGTCCACGGCACGCACCAGTGATTCAATCGTCTCGATCGACTGCTCATGACTTTTCTCAGCCGCCAGCTCATTTATTCTTGCCGATTTGATATTCTGCACAATAATAATAATCGCCGAAAAAACAAACATCAGGACAAATACTGCATAGATAAAACTGTAAACAGAAAAATATACATCAAACTTCTTTAGTTCCACATGTCTTTCAATAAATAAAAAACCTGCGATTCTAAGCAAAAACAAGCATTCTGCAATAATCAAAATCGTAAGCAATACACCATTGATACGATTGCAGTCTTCCCGAAGCTCCACGATTGGGTGGCAGACCCATTTGCAATAAATAAAATTAACAATGAGCGGCATCAAAAGATCAATCAGCACTGTCATGGTAAGTGAATCATATATAGCTGTAAATGGCATGGACAGCAGATACAAGCATAGATACAAAAAGCGTGCCGCACTGCCCACCGGCTCCATCATGCGTCCATAAAAATACATCAGCAAAAAAGAGATGCCAAATACAAAAAAGTCTACGCCATAAATGATGTCACATGATATTTTTCCGGGCAGAAGCCGATAAATCAGCCCCATACACAAAATCGTATAAATGTATGCCATGGGCGGGCATACCAAAAGAAAGCGCAGGAAGCTGGCCGCACGAAGCTTTTCTTTCTTTAATGTCTTTGTCATATAAAAATATGATGGAATAAACAGCAGCTGTCCAAGCAAAAAACAAATGGATCGAATTGGCATATATATCCTTTCTGAATACAGAAAAAACTTGTTTTTCTTAGTTATGTGTGATATTGTAAACTCAGCAATGAATCATTGACTAACAAAAAGGAGGAACTATTATGGATTTCTATTTTGCATCCCCGTGCCGCGTTTGGTGGGGCGAGATCTGGGACTGGATCTGTGGTCGCCTGTAATTGGCATCTTAAATTCAGCATAATTTACGTCTGATCCCCAAAAACCTGCTCCTTTTTATCTGGAACAGGTTTTTTGTTTACATGCCCGTTCCGCTGATTATTATGCCAAATTTTAGCCTAAAAATCAAGCAGAACGTCACTCATTGTCTTTTTTCTTTTTACTTGAACATTTTTCTGCGTCGATTGATATAATCCTCAAGCTCATTTACTGTCTCATCAAATCCCAATCGGCTGCTGTTAATGCATAAGTCATATGCTCTTGAATCGCCCCACTTATCCTTGCAGTAGTAGTTGTGATACTGTTTTCTGTACTTGTCATGACGCTCCATTTTAAACTGTGCATCACGCTCAGACAAATCATAGACCTCCATAACACGCTTGCACTTTACTTCGCGATCACCAAGAACAAACAAAGAAATCACATTCGGACGATCACCCAAAACAGTCTCTGCGCATCTTCCAACTACGATGAAAGACTCTCCCTCATCTGCTTTTTTCTTCAGATACTCAAACTGTAAAAATGCTACATTTTCTTCTGCAGAACTTGAAAAACCATTCTGGCTTCTTGAAAACAGCAGTTTTCTTGGTTTCTCATCGTAGCGTCTTAAAGTCTCGACATCCACGTTTTTCTCTGCTGCTACAGCGTCCAACAAATTATGGTCATAAAGCTTAATGCCATATCTGTTTGCCAGCTCTACTGCAATTGCATGTCCGCCGCTTCCAAATTCACGTCCTAATGTTATTATCAATTGATCACTCATTGCCATTCCTCCTGACGACAAAATTAATTTACCTTATTATATAACTTTGAAGTCAATTTGTAAATCTTTTTATAAAACCTTACATATATCTGGCAAATATGAACAGCATAGAAATCAAAACAACAATGATGGTTGCCGGTGCTGCATATTTACAGTACTTGCCCCATCCAATCGGATGACCATTCTTTGAAGATACGGAAATACCTACTACATTTGCGGAAGCACCGATTGGTGTCGCACTTCCTCCGATATCAGTACCCATTGCCAGTGCCCAGGAAAGTGTCTCCAAATCAACACCCTGCAGTGCTGACAAGCTTCTGACAACTGGAATCATGGTTGCTGCAAACGGGATATTATCAACGAATGCACTTGCAAGTGCTGAGATCCATATGATAATTGCTACCATCAACTTTGTGTTGGAACCACTTACCTTACTGATAAATTCAGCGATTACTGTAAGAACACCAGTCTGCTCCAAACCACCAACAACAACGAAAAGTCCAACAAAGAACAGCAGTGTTTTGTAATCAACCTTCTTTAATAGCTCTGCTGCATACTTATGCTCTACAATCAAAGTAATAATTGCAATAAATGTACCGATGAAAGCAACTGTCAGTCCTGTATTTGCATGTGAAACAAGAAGAACAACTGCGAATCAAAAAGATCACTACGCTGCTAATAAACTCCTTCTTGTCTGTAATAGCAGAATTTGGATCTGGACAAGAGGCTGGATCAACAGGCGCTGTTCCCGGTGCAACAAGCTTCTTTCTGAAGCAGAAATAAAAGTAAACTACAACCACAACAAGTGAAATTGCTGCAATGGCACCTGTGTTTGTCAAGAAATCAAAGAAGCTGTAGCCCATGGAGGTTCCGATAATGATGTTCGGCGGATCTCCGCACATGGTTGCTGAGCCACCAAGATTTGCACAGAAAATCTCTGCGATAATCATTGGCACCGGATTACTCTTTAACAAAAGACAAAGTTCAATAGTAACTGCTGCCAAAAACAGAATAACTGTGATACTGTCAATGAACATAGCCAGTACAAATGACATGATCATAAAGGTAACAAATACAGCCGTTGGCTATAGTGAACAAGTCTTGCAATCTGCAGACAAAGCCAGCGGAAAAATCCTGCCTTTCCCATACCTTCAACCATGATCATCATACCTGCGATAAAAATGATCGTTGACCAGTTAATTCCAGATGAAGACTCTCCGGCCTCACTGGATGCATGCCAGAAGTCCGCTGTGAAAATACTTCCAATATTCAGCGTCTCTACGATTGCGCTGCCGCTATGCATTGTGATACCAAATACTAAAAGGATCATAAGCAGACCGCAGCCTAGTGTTACAATGTGTCTCTCTATCTTCTCAGTAATGATCAGGGCGAACATCACGAGAAAAATAAGGACAGCTAAAATCTGTGATACCATAATGTATCTCCCCACTTTCATATAATAGCAAATGGTAGCCGCAAGCGTCTGACCTTTGCGGCTACCATTATAATGCGATCTTCAAGAAATTGGAAGATCAAATTTCGTTTTTTTGAAAATTTCTTTCAATTAGCCCTTTGCATCAAGAATTTCCATCAATGTCCATGCTGTGCGAATGTTATAGTTTGCGAATGCAAAAAGTCCCTTGCCTTCTGTATTCACTGCAACAGCATATGGAAGACGCTCGTCTCCGACATGAAGTGCCTCATGCAGCTGATACAAATATGCATCATTCTTTACTGTCACGCATACAAGATTTAATCCTGCATGAAGTACACGCTGTAATGTCTCGTTCTTTAAAACATCCGTATTCTCAAGTGCAATTATAACTCTGTATCCCTGACTCTTGTAAGCTTCCTTACACTCAAGGATCTCCTGGAACAGATGCTCTGTCGGCTCTTTTCCTGGATCTGCAAAAACAAGAATTGATTTTTGTCCCCGATAAAGTGAAGTCATCAAAACAGGATCACCAACCATCATTCCCTCTGCTGTCACCTGCTGTACTGTCGCATCACTAAGCTCTGCCTCATGGCACTTTTCGGCAATCTTTGCCGGTGCCTGACGAAGCTCAAATACACGATCTTCGCTCATAACAAAGCTACTTGCGATACAGCTGACGCCACCATCAATCTGACGCTGTGTTGTGATGATGCGGTAAGCACCTTTCGCCAAGGAAAGTTCCTTTTCTTCTCCCGGCTCAATTGCAAGATCATCATAGTTTTGCGTCTGATAAACATCATTTTCAAAACGGGCAATCGTCATATGAAGCCAGTACTCAAGCTTACGATCAGATTTATTTACTAAAGTCAGTGTTACCTGCTTCTCTGGCTCATCTATCTTTTGAACTTCCTTTTCCATAGACTCAAAGCAAATCTCACCGTTCTTTTCGCAAACGCCCTCTGCCTTTCCTGTTACTGGATTTAAGCGTGCCAAAATACCAATAGCACGGCAAATCTCAACAAAGACAACTCTCTTTGAAACCTCGGTAATGATCTCACACTTTATACAGCCATCTGCCTCTGCCGGCCAGTTTCCTGTTCCATAATCCGGCACTGTATTTAAGCCATGATTTACATACTCCCATACCATCTTTGCAGTCACTGTGCCATCCTGTGGGAATACCTTTTTTTCAGATAACAGAGAAACAATACGGCTTCTGCTTCCCATAAGCTTTTCATGACCAGCACGCGGTGCAAGCAAATATTTCTGGTAAAGCTCTGTACAGAAATTGTTCTTATATGGCAATGCAACACGCAAATATGATGCAAGTACCTCTGCTGTAGTATCAAGAAAATCCTTATCACGAAGCGTATCAAGCATCAGACGCTTATCCTCATCTGTAAACTCAGTCATCTGTCTGAATTTTTCAAGCTCCTGTCTGTTTCCTCTTGCATTGACAAAATAGCGATTCCACGGATCACTGCTGTCTTTATCTTCCTTCACAAAGCCTTCCTCATAATCAGCGCGAATCTTCTCACACTCAGCAAGGCGAGCCTCATGCACACTCTTCATCTGTGCACCAGTACTCTTTGGCATAGCTTCAATCGGCGGGTTCAAATCAAAGCGCTCCTCGATTATGCCTTCCATCTTCTCTGGATCTGCTGCCTGCTCCATCTTTAATACAACAGACTGCTGCTCTCTCATATCAATTTTCTGACCAAGATATTTTCCATTGTAAACGGTGCATACATACAGATCACCCTTACCTGTCATAAAGGACACACTGCCATCAGATGCTGTTTTTTCTTTATGAAGTGGGAAAAGCTCACTATAATTGACAAGACAGAATAAAACAGAAACATTCTGCACTGGTACGCCATGATCAGTTACTATTACAGTCAGCTTCGCACAATCTGCATAGCGCTCTGTTACATTCATCAGCGCATAAAGCGGTGTCTTATAAGCTATTTCTGCAGAGCTTTCCAGGTCTGAAAATGCCTTTGCATGAACAAGCATTGCCTTTGATGCAGCTGCAGTAAACCAACCCTTATCAAGTACTGGTTCTGGCTCACATGCTCCAAGATAATGCCAATCGCCATCTGCCCACACCTCAACCCATGCATGGTTGTCATCACAGTGTGCCCAACGCGGAACATAACACTGTCTTGCTGGAATACCAACACTTCTCATAGCAGATACAGCAAGTGTTGATTCCTCACCACAGCGTCCGCGTGCGGAATTGCACATACCAAATGGTGCCAGAGTACGATCATCAGACGGGATATATGTTGCCTTTTCATAGCACCAGTAGTTAACCTCAAGTGCGGCCTCTACCATTGTCTTTTTATCCTTAACGCGATCAACAAGCTGTCTGTAAATCCACTCACGGCTCTTATCAAGATCCTCGTTGTTAACACGCACGCACAATACATATGTAAAGAACAGCTCTGCCGGCACCTGTTTTGCATATGGAACATTCGCATACATATCGAGTGTTGCCTTTACATAGGATGCAATCACTTCTACATCATAAGATACAATATCACACGGATGCATATATGCGTAAAGGTACTTCATGCAGACTGCCTCGTCCTCATCTGCGCTTTTAATCCACGCATCTATCTCTCTCTTTTTGTTCGGACAGCAAGCCATCCACTCTTCATACTGCTTTTCAATTTTTTCCTTCAAAGACAGCTCTAATGCTAACAGCATTTCTTATCTACCATTCCTTTCTCATTAAATCTTTATTCTGTCAGCTCAACCTCCAGCACGGTATCTACTGCATCTGGCAGAACTGGATCTGGTCCAAGATTTGCAAACACGATATCTGGGTAATCGGTATGAACCCAGCTGTCAGAAATCGGTACCTCACTTCCATCACATAGAAGACGTATCTTCTTTATAGTACCTGGCTTAATTCCTGTAAGCGGCACTGGTCCCATCGTATTTTCAAACATGTGGTAATACAAAAGATTTCCATTTCTTGTCACACGGCCATAATCTGGCTTTTCGATCCCTGCCATTCCACAGCCATAAACACTCTTACTATTTTTCTTCATCCATGCACCGATCTCGCTCAAAATCTGCAGCGATTCAGGCGGAATGTTTCCATATGCATCGGGGCCAACATTCAAAAGCATGTTGCCTCCCTTTGATACACACTCTACCAACTTTTTTATGATCATTGAGGATGGCTTAAAGAACTTGTCTCTAGCACAATATCCCCAGTTGTTGTTCATCGTGATACATGCTTCCCAGTTCAGCGGATCACCGTTTACATCGCGAATACCATGTGGCGGAATAATCTGCTCTGGGCTTACAAAATCACCGTGATATGGAGTTGGTTTTCCTGTTGCCAGTGAGCCATAGCCCTGTCCACTTGCTTCTAATCGGTTATCAATAATAACCTGCGGCTGAAGCTCTCTTACCATATTTACAAGCTTTGTAGCACCCCACTTTTCGCCCATCATATCGTCATAAGAGAAATCAAACCACAACACATCAATCTGGCCATAGTTAGTACAAATCTCTCGCACCTGATTATGCATAAACGTTACATAATTATCCCAATTACGATTTTCATTCGTGTAGGCCGGGTTATTTCTCATTGGGTGCTGACGATCGCCATAATGTGGAAAATCATCATGATACCAATCGATCAAAGAAAAATACAGACCAACTTTCAAGCCTTCTGCTCGAACTGCTTCTACGTACTCTGCAACAAGATCGCGGCCGCATTTTGTATTAGTAGACTTGAACTCTGTATACTTACTGTCAAACAGACAAAAACCATCATGATGCTTAGCTGTTAATACTACGTATTTCATACCGGCTTCTTTTGCCGCTCTCGCCCATTTCTTTGGATCATAATCCTTAGGATCAAACTCATAAAAATATTTCATGTAGTCTTCCTTCGGAATTTCCTCAACACTGCGCACCCACTCGCCTCTTGCTGGAATTGAATACAGTCCCCAATGGATAAACATTCCGAATCTGGCATCTACATACCATTCCATTCTCTTGTTGTACTCTTCACGATTAAACTGGTACATATATCCTCCAATCTGCCAGAGCCTTTTTGGCTCTGACATTTCTCATTGATTTAGCCCTTTACAGCACCGATCATAACACCCTTTACGAAGTATTTCTGAACAAATGGATAAATTATCATAACTGGAACTGACGCAATAACGATAACAGAGTACTGAAGAAGATCCTTCAAACCTCTCTGTCTTGCCAGTGCATCGGCATTGCCCATCATCGTCTCATCAATATCATTCATAATAAGGATCTCACGAAGGATGATCTGTAATGGCTGTAAATAATTTGCCTTCTGTAAGTACAAAATTGCATCCTGATAGGAGTTCCATCTTGCAACACCATAGTACAGAACAAGTACTGCGATAATAGGTTTTGACAGCGGAACAACAATACGAATCAAATACTTAAATGGTGTACATCCATCAATCTCGGCTGCCTCATACAGCTCATCTGGAATGGAGTTGATCATATATGTTCTTGCAATGATCATGTTGTATGTAGACATTGCGCCTGGAATAAGCATTGCCCAAATGGTATCTACAAGACCAAGTGCATTTACAAGCATGAAGCTTGGAACCATACCACCAGAGAAATACATTGTGAATACGAAGAACATTGCAACCTTATTGCGCGCGGTAAACTCTTTTCTTGAAAGAGGATATGCACAAAGAAGTGTCATTACAATGTTGATAAATGTTCCGAATACCATGTAGAACAGGGAATTACGAAAACCTGTCCAGAACTTTTTATATGTAAATACTGCCTCATATCCTCGCAGTGTAAAGTCCTTCGGCCAGAAGGATACCTTGCCGCTGATCATCGCCTGCGGATCAGAAAAGGATGCCGCAATGATATGAAGTACTGGAAGAAGCACGATCAATACAATGATCGTCATAACCACATACAGCAAAATTGTAAAAAACTTGCCTAGTGGGCTTTCCATTCTAAACTTGCTAAAACGGTCGTTTGATTTTACCTGTGTCTTACTCATTCGTTTCTCCCTCCTTTACCACAGACTCGTCTCTGTTACCGTCTTACAAATCTTGTTTACTATAACAAGAAGAATAAAGCTTACAAGAGACTGGAACAGACCGGCCGCAGTTGAGAATGAGAAATCACCTCTCGTAAGACCAACCTTGTAAACGAATGTTGAGATTACCTCTGCACGGTCTATATTCATATCATTCTGCATCAGATAAACCTTATCGAATCCGATGTTCATAATGCTTGCACAGTTAAAGATAAGCATTGTGATAATTGTTGGAACGATTGCCGGCAGATCCACGTGAATAATTCTCTGGAAACGGTTTGCACCATCTACGATAGCTGCCTCTTGAAGCTCAGGCTTACACCGGCAAGTGCTGCTATATAAATAATAGAAGAATAACCAGCACCCTGCCAGATACCACTCCATACATAAAGTGACGGGAACAGATTAACTTCACCAAAGAAGTTAATAGGACCAATACCGATTGACTGCAGTGCGCGGTTGATAATACCAGTACGCATATCCATCATACGCATCATCATACCAACCATAACAACGGTAGAAATAAAGTATGGTGCATAAGTAACCATTTGGATAAATTTCTTATACTTCTTGCTTCTCATCTCGTTTAACAGAATTGCCAGAAGAATCGGAATCGGGAATCCTGCAATTAAACTATAAATACCAAGATATAATGTATTGAAAATAATTTTTCTGCTGGATGGTGTTGTAAAGAACTGCTTAAAATACTTCAGTCCAACCCACTCACTTCCTAAGATTCCCTTTCTTGGGGAATATTTCTGGAATGCAACGATAATTCCACCCATCGGAATATAGGCAAAAACAAATGCATAGATCATCGGCAATGCAATAATTGCCCAGAACTGCCAATTATAGCTCTTTCCGAGCTTCTTTTTCTTTTTTGGTTTACTTATTTCTTTCAAGATCAGGTGACCTCCTTTTTTTGTTTTTTTCAT
>ENA-OQAZ01001701-OQAZ01001701.1-human-gut-metagenome-genome-assembly--contig:-NODE-1701-length-9956-cov-2.527215_pt1 | contig 9956 bp, 12 predicted proteins | sample MGYA00242737_ERZ504531 | MGnify/ENA primary metagenome ERZ504531 (study PRJEB26092, sample SAMD00036244) | human gut metagenome | host: Homo sapiens | study: EMG produced TPA metagenomics assembly of...
CTCATTGTTTCTGCTGATTCGCACATACCACGTTTCAGCCATTCTTCAATCCACCGAGGATACCGTTAGCAACAAAGACAACGGTGTAGGCGGTCATATTATCCATTGTTTCAGAAGGTCCCCAAATGGTAAGATAGCTTTCTTTGAATAAATGGAATAATCCGCGCTTCTGGATTAACATCATAATATCACCATGTTGTTTTAGATGCATAAAAAGATGCCCGAATAATTCTGCATTCGAGTCAGAGTTTTTTTGTTTCCATTCATTATCCCATTCGGATAGCAGCTTATAGAGATATTTTTTTATAATATCTTCTTTGTCAGCATAGTTCCTATAGAAGGAGTTGCGGCTTACCTGAGCTTTTTTTGTTATTTCCCCAATATTGATATCGGACAATTCTTTCTCCTTCAGTAATTCCAATAATGTAGTTGTAATTTGTTGTTTCACATAAGTGTTCTTATCTTGATTATTCATGATGGTACAAATCTCCCTGTTTTGTGCCATTTTTTTGAATGGCTTGATTTTAGCAAAAATTGATGATACATTTGTTACAACATAGATGGTACAAAAGTTCCATCAAAATGTCAAGGAGGAAGCATGAAAAAAGTACTTAAAATGATAGGAAAAATATTAGGAATCATTCTTTTAGTGATACTTGTGATTGGAATTATCGTTTATGCATTTGTATTGCAATATCCAAAGTTAAAGGATGATCCAAAATTGGAAAATGGTATCGCGTGACAACTAGTGAAATGAAAACTTCAGAAGGTGACAAGTATCGTGACTTTATTCAAAAAAGGAAGTGAGAATAAAGTTCTCATCTATTTTGCCGGCGGTGGGGTGAGTTGCAATGAAGATATGGCAAGAGGATACTTACAATACAAAGGAAGTTGCCATTGATATGCTTGCAAATCTGACTATGAATATGGGTGGAATTGCATCTGATGTAGAAGAAAGTCCTTTTGAAGACTGGAGCATTATTCTTTTCCCTTACGCAACCGGAGATTTTCATGCCGGTACCGGAGAATTTCATTATACGGATACCGATGGAAAGGAAAAGATTTTGTATCATAATGGTTATGTGAATTATACAGAGACCATGAAAAAAGTGATGGAACAGGCAGGGATTAATGATGCAGATACCGTTCTTGTGACAGGGTACAGTGCTGGAGGATTTGGTGCTGCCCTGCTAGCTGATGATGTGTTTACAAATTATTTCCCAGATGCAAAAAGCAAAAATGTGCTTGTAGATGCATCCTTACTTCTGAATAATGACTGGCATAGTATTGCAACCGATGTCTGGCAGACACCAAAGGAGATATCCAACAAACTGGTAAGTAACAATCTTACTTTAGACTGCTTTGCTTCATTACATAAAAAGTATGGAGACGATATCCATCTTCTTTTTGACTGTTCAACCAGAGATGGTGATTTGGCAAAGGTGCAGAATTATTTTGATGATGGAATTATGGATGTGGATGAAAAGCAGGCGGATGAGTTCCAACAGATACTAAAAGAGGCAATACCTGAGTTTAAAGAAGCTGGAGTAAGCCTGTTTATCTGGGATGGAGTACCGTGGTATGATGATCCGAGAAATATGACAGCACATACAATCATTGCAACCCCGGCAGTATGGATACCATTTGAAGAACAAAAAAAATCTGTTGCAGAATGGCTGACAGATGCAATTGAGGGGAAAATGTCTGATTATGGAGTTGAACTGATTGATAAAAAATATGATTAGTACGAGAAGGAGAAAGAGATGTCACTTACAACAAAACAAGTAATACTTATTGCGATTATTGTTATTGTAGCATTCATTTTAGGAAGATTAGCAGTTAGAGCATTTATGAATTTCCTCTTGGGAGGAACCTTGTTTGGAGGGAATATTTTATGATGGAAATAAGTAAAGAAAAGAAGGAGAAAAAGAAAAGAATTGTGTCAATTTGGGTTTGTATTCTGATATTTATAGGTGCTTTTTTTGCTGGGATGATTTCAAAGGTTGCTATCAAGCCTGCATGGAGCACAAAGTACACAGCTACCTGGTCTGAAGAACTTGGAACAAAGATTACAGATATTTCCTATGGAGATGAAGAGGCTAACAAATTTGATCTTTATTTGCCGAAAGATTCGACAAAGGATACCTATGGATTGGTTATTTATTTGCATGCAGGTGGTTTTACATCCGGAGATAAGGCAGACGATGAAAATATGCTTGCATGGCTTTGCAGTAAAGGATATGTTGCAGCCGGTATCAATTATACCCTCCGCACCGATACAAACAATGCAAGTGTATTGTTACAGTCCAACGAGATTAAGGAAGCTATTCCTATAGTAGTTGAGGAAGCGAAAAATCGGGGTTATAACATTGATAAAATGACCGTAGCCGGCGGTTCTGCTGGACATGCTTTGGCAATGATTTATGCATACAGAGATGCGCAGGATGCTCCGGTACCGGTTGTATTTACTTTTGGAGCTGTAGGCCCATCTTGTTTCTATGTTGAAGATTGGGGTGTTTATGGACTTGATCAGAATACGGAAGAATCAAGAATTGCAGCAGCAAATCTGTTCAGTGTTATGGGTGGTGTAGAGATTACTCCGGAGGAGATACAGAACGGAAGTTATACAGAAAAAATGAAACCAATATCCGCAGCAGAATGGGTGAGTGAGAATCCAATCCCAACAGTAGTTGCATATGGTACGTGCGATAAAGTTCAGCCATTCCTGGCATCATTAAGATTGAAGGAAGCATTAGAAGACAATGGTGTGGATTATAAATATTATGAGCTGCCACATTCAGGACATGGGCTTCAGAATGATGATAGGATTTCGGAACAATGGATGGAATCAATTGATGAATATTTGAATAAGTATATGCCGGTGAATTGATATGAAAAAGAAAGATATCATATTTTTGTTTGTGATAGTAATTATCGCCATTATATTAGGAGCAGTATGTGGCAAATTATTATTGGATAATATCATATGAAAAAGAAAACCAAAATCTTAATATATGTCATTACATTTATTGTCGTATTTCTAATCAGTGCCCTAATAAGGATTATGTTATTAGGGAGTGCTCCGGAAAGACTGATAAAAGTGGAATGGGACGAAAGTGTAGGTGAGATATATAGTAATCTTGATTATGAGAATGACAACGTGAATCAGTATGACCTGTATATTCCGTCAGGCTTAGATAAGTCAGAAAACCAGTATTTGATTCTGTTCATTCATGGTGGCAGTTTCAATTCCGGTTCCAAAGAAGACGGAGAAAGCTGGTGTAAATATTACGCTACAAAAGGGTACATTACAGCTTCTGTTGATTATACGTTGCAGAATCAGGGCAAGGACGCATCAATCTATTTAATGAATGAAGAAATTGAAAATGCAGTAAAGGCAATAAAGCAGAAAACAAAGGAATTGGGATATCATATTGCAGGAATGGCACCTTGCGGAGTGTCTGCGGGTGGAACGCTGGCGATGAATCTTGCATATAATGGTAATTCTGCGATTCCTGTCAAGTTCGTTTTTCAGTTGGCTGCGCTACATACTTTGCCCCATCTGAATGGTCATTACTTATGAAGGTTGACCGATTGGATTCAGAAGAGGAATTTTGCAAAATGATGACGGGAAAAGAGTTGGAGGACTATGATACAGAAATTCGGAATATTTCCCCGGCGTGTATTGTAAATGAGGATTCCGTTCCATCGTTAATTGGATATGGACTTATCGACATTGTGTGCCATTAAGCCAAAAGTATTATTTGATGGAGGCATATGATAGGGACAATGTCATGTATGACTACATTGAATTTCCAAAGTCAAATCATGGCATGTATAACGACTTGGACAAGCTGCAGGAGTTTTTGGACAAATCCCTTGAGTATGCAAAAGTATATTTTACAGATTGATTTCATGATTAGTTTTTCTATTGCTAATGTATTATTTTCATGATTTCAATTATGTGAAGAAGAGACGGTATCACCGATTTACCCACATTTGCATCGTTCCATCAAGATACAATCTTGCATATTCAAGTGGTTCATCAATAGCAAGTGCATTTAATGCACAATCTGATCCATTGTCAGAGAAAGAGCCGTACACAAATAAATCTGCAAAATTAATGTCTATATCAATTTTGCAAACTCAAACGTACAACCTTTTTACTCGTGGTCTTCGACTTTTGCATAGGAACACACATAGTAAAAGGCATTCAATGACTTTTTGGTAATGCCAGATAAAAAGTGTCGATACAAAAAACGAATGGAATGAGCTGATTCCAAAGCCAGTATAGAAAGTATAAGTAGGAACAATGTTTCAGCACTTGGCGATGAAAAAGTTTCAAAATATGCTGAAAAATATTTATAAAGTCTACCAATCAATGTCTTTTTGTTGTATAATGAGTTTGTCGTACAGGATCACTTTCTTAATGTTTTGTAGCAAATCCATTATACATCAGAAAGTCCTGTACGATTATTTTTTTTTGAAAAAGTTGTAAAGTGGTGTTATATTTTTTTATTTTAGAATGGAGGTTATTATGGCAGATTTTATTTTACTTGATGAAGATTTCTCTGATTTTCCTATTGGTGAATTTCCTTATGATAAGAATCATTCAGCAATGGGTGAGTATCATTTTATCCATTATCCTGGATATTATGGTAAATGGTATGACCCAGTATGCAACCACACTTATAACGGTCAGGGGGCTTCCTGGATTATTTCTGAATATAATGGAAAACATTTTATGGAGCAGATGCGTATCCGCAATGACAAGCCACACCGCACATTTCCTATGCTCACAAGCGGTGACAGATTTTGGCGCGATTACACTATAACTGCAAGTGTGCGTATGTTTACTACCAAATGGGGCAATGCCGGCATTGGTTTTTGTTGTCAGAACTCTGCTAATCTTCTTGTCCTTGTTTTTGAAGAGCATGAGTTAAGACTTGAGTATCGTCATAAGGAAGAGGTTAGTATTATTGAATCTGCACCTTTTGATTATAATTGTGATGATACTTATGTACTTAAGGCTGAGATTAAAGGCAGCCATGTTATTTGCAGCGTTGATGATAAGGTTTATTTTGACCTTGACACTGAATATGCAAAGCAGGGTGGCAAGGTTGCCATTACTGCAACTATCCCAACACAGTTCGGTTTTGTAAATGTTACTACTTCTGAAAGTACTGCTGCTTCTATTGATGCTGCAAGAAATGCTTATAAAGCTGAATGTGAAGATGCACAGGCACATTATCCTAAGATGAAGCTTCTTAAGAAAATTGACCTTAAAGGCTGCAGCACCGGAAGACAGCTTCGTTTCGGTCATCTGCTTGGCAATGGCGAGTATCAGATGGTTATGGCTCAGTGCCAGAAAAGAGTAAACCGTGATGCTTATGGAACAATCAGCTGTCTCACCGCATTTGACCTTGATGGCAATATATTATGGCAGCATGGTGAACCTACTGATAATCACGACATTGGAACTATATCAGCAGATATGCCTATGCAGATATATGATATTGACGGTGATGGCTTTGATGAGGTTATTACAGCCAAGAATTTTGAAGTGCTGATTCTTGATGGCAGAACAGGTGAAGTGAAGAAACGTGCCAAAACACCTTTCTCTACACCAGAAGAGGACGGAACTATTATCGGTGTTCCTGATAAAATCTACGCATTTGACAGAATTAATCCTGATGGTATGCGTATATGTAATTTCCGTGGTCTTGAAAAGCCACGCGATATTCTCATTAAGGACCGTTATTGCAGGGTGTATGCACTTAACGATGACCTTGAGGTTATGTGGCATTTCCAGAGTGATAAGAATACTGGACATTTTCCTTTTGCAATTGATATTAACGGGGATGGACATGATGAACTTTTAGTTGGTTATAACATGCTTGACTACAACGGTAATAAAATGTGGACTATGCCTGTTAATGAAGACCATATTGATGAGATTGTTCCAGGCAGATTTGAGTCAGGACCACACAAAGGTACTAAATTCTTTGCCTGTGTTGCAGGAAAGGAAGGCTTCCTGATATCTGATTTTAACGGAAAACTTCTTAAAAAGGATGGCATAGGCCATGCCCAGCGTGTCAGTCTTGCTAATTATCTTCCTAACCGCCCAGGCTATGAAATAGTTGTTGTTAATTTCTGGGGACATCAGGGAATTATATATTTCTATGACAGCGAGGGTAATCAGTTATGGGAAATGGAGAACGAGCTTAATGGTAATCTCTTAACTCCTGTAAACTGGACTGGTGACGGTCAGGACTTCATCCTTCTTAATGCTGATGTAGAGCGCGGAGGAATGATTGATGGCAATGGTATCCAGGTTGTTAAATTCCCTGATGATGGTCATCCTACATGTGTGCTGAAGCTGTAAACCTCTGCGGCGATACCCGTGATGAGATTGTCACATGGGATTATGATTCAATGTACATATATACACAGGATGATGCACCTAAGGATAATGTATATGCACCTTTCAAGTATCCTGATTATAATGCTTCTAATTACCGCGGAGAATATTCTTACCGTGAGAAATGGTGGTAAATTAAAGAATATAAAAGCAGCAGGATTGCAGAGTATATCACGCTTTGCAATCCTGCTGTTTTAATTTTATTGTTTCTTAATCACTCTCTGGTTGAAAGCATAGCGTAAATAACTGGCAGAAATATAAGTATAAGCTGTAATGGCGACCCTTTCATTAATAACCTAGCGTTGTTTGAGGAATACCATCGTCGCTATCCTTCTCACGGATACCGATGGCTAAACGCAAAAATTCGTCTGGATACAGGTACAATCATGTCTGCCCCATATGCGCATAAATGTTGCAAGAAGCTCGGAGTCAAGAGTGAATCAAAAAATTATAAATACAAGAGACCCGGAAGCCCGTTCAAGATTTATCCAAACCTGCTTATGACTGAAATGCAGATTGACAGGCCATTGCAGTGCGTTGCAAGCGATATGACCGCTTTCTATGTGAAAGGTATTTACTATGAGCTTACACTATACATGGATCTTTGGAATAATGAGATAGTTGCTCATGCCCTTTCGTGCAAGCGTGGTGACCGTATGACGTACCTAAGTGGTTTAGATGATTTGATTGAATTAAAGAAGCAATACCCACAGTATGAGATGAATCTTCACAGTGATCAAGGTGCCGTCTATGCATCCAAAGCGTTTAACGAGTTGTTGCCGATGTACGGTATTAGCCGATCTATGTCGAGAGCAGGAACACCAACGGACAATGCAGCAATGGAAGCCATTAACGGTTGGATCAAAGCAGAAATCTTCATGAATTTTCATGTTACTGGAGAAAGTCCCGTTGAGGAAGAAGTTGCTGCATACATTACATTTTTCAATACTGCCCGCCCAGCCTATTCATTAAAGTATCTTACACCACAACAGTATAAGGTGGCTTATGCACCAAAGGACTGAGTTGCAAATGTTAATGCTGATGGATGTTATTGTCTGAATAGACTCTGCCTTGCTTGGCTTGAGTGCTGGATATCAGGTATGGAGTGATTGTCAAGCCCGAAGCCGCGTAAGCGGTGGACAGCAGGCTTGACATTTACGAAAGACCTGATACACTCCACTTAGCCAAACAAGGGAGTAGCACGAAATTTATGATGTTGAACAAGGAATCCATTTCTACTGTAAAAAAAATTTAAAGTTTGTGTCCAGTTTTTTGTTGGCTAGCGTAAACTTTCTTTTTTTTCAACAAGCTTAGTAATCGCTTCAGGAAGTACATCTCTTACCTCTTGAAGCGATCACTTATCTGTTTCTATTTAATTTTTATCCACGTTTTCTTCCTGCATTCTCTTTTGAAACTCTTCCAGAGTCAGCCCTGCTCGCTCTGCAGCCTTCTTAATATCAAGAAGTCCATCATCGACCAGATCAACCAAAGTTCTAATTTGTCCAGTCTGAATTGCCCTCTTTGTAATCCTATTCTCTTTCCCTGTAATTCTCCTTCTCTTCTTGCTGAATTAATCGAATCATTCCAATCTCTTATTGCCTCCTCGCGACTTCTGTACATTGCCATTAGTTTCTCGTCACTACTTGCTTTCTTCAAGCGCTCGTATGCTTCCTCAAATGTCTTATCTTCCTCTACCAATTTTTCGTAAACCTCCTTCCTGCCGGAATTAATAAAGGTTCTAGCCAAATGCTATCAATACATTAACTTGCGATTTTTCAATCAAGCAAACTGGAATTTGTCACAACACAACTTCTTTTTATTTGCTGCAACTCCTTACTTTGCTAAATCCATAATACGTTCTGCCATGTTTTCTGGATATAATGTCGCCATACTGGCGTGTCCCATATTTTTCATTTCTATAAACTTTACATGTAGAAAATGTTCTTTTACATATGCTAAATCTTTTGCTCTTTCTTTACGTTCTTTATCACCGTACCAATATTCTAATTTACCCAGATATTCTATAGTACCTTCCGGCATCCTGTAGTTGTTGCATGATTCAAAAGTTCTCCAGATGGTCTTATAACTGATAAAGCGGAAAACTTTTCGCCATATATTCTAAATCTTCCTTGCTATATTCATCTGTTGCAAACACCTTTTCCAGAAGGCTAAACCCGCCTGTTTTTCCCATAGAAATCAGCAGAAAATCCTTAACCGCAATGAATCGAGTAAGTAACCATGGTATCTGATATGGTGTGATTCCGCCATCGCATATTGTGTTATTTACGGTAATTTTCTTATCTGCAAGCATTCTTAAAACAATACTACCTCCCATAGAACAGCCATATAGAACATCAATGGTGGTAATCTTATTTTTTACTAACCACTCTGCCAATTCCCCGGCGATATTTTCCACGCTGGTAAAATTTTGCTGTGAATCATTTTCATCATATCCCGCAATGCCGGAATAATTACATGACAATCCTTTTCCAATAAAGGAATTAGATATTCAAAAAAATCCCACATCACTACAGATGGATGTACCAGAACCACTGTCTTTGCATTACTTTTTCCATATTCATGAATTGTCATTCCTTATCTCCTGTATACTTCCCAATCAATTTGATAACTTCCGATTTGTCACTCATCAATATTTATTCTCTCAATCCATTTGCGTAGAATCAACCTGATTAACTGCAAAAGTACCTGATACTCCTACGTTACTATCAACATATAAAGACTTAAGCAAAAAATCTACGATACTCTTTTCATATTGACCCTTAATGATATTGTCTTTGCTTTCGCCAATACTTCCATCAACAAAATATTTGCCAGTTTCGTTATCAATTGATAACGAATCAAGAGGCCATCCTTCAAATCTTTTTGATGAAGCTTTATCAATCATATCGAATACCCCTGTTTTTTGAGCTGCCTCATTGTCCATGAACGAAGAAATTACACCGTGATTATAAACTGCAATTCCATCCAGATAATATGCTGTGACTCTACCACCAAGCTTTGCAATCAGTTTTGAATAGTAGGCAATCATCTCTTCATCCGACAGTCTATTCATATTCATAGGCGTTCTGATATTTAATCCCGGCTGCCGCGAATCCTCTAAATCCAGTTCTTTAAAATACAATCCCACGTCGTTACAAATCACAATGTCAAAATATTGTCCATAAAACTTTGCCTTTATGATTGCATTTTCTTCTGGTGAAGTACCCTTTTCCTCAGGTTCTTCTGTAATTTCGATATCATTCAAAGTAACAAATTCAATGTCATACCCTTTTAACAAATCCGAAAATCTTTTGACCTTTGATGGATTCGTTGTTCCTAATAAAACTTTCATTTTCTACCTCTTTTCCGTTGGAACATAGACGTAAGTTCAACCAGATATTTTTCCATTTGATCGAGTAGGAGGCGGCTTTCGCCGCCGACCTCTCACACCACCGTGCATACCGTTCGGTACACGGCGGTTCAGTTAACTTGACATTTCATAAAGTACTCTTCAGCGGATAACAGACCAAATTTT
>ENA-OQAZ01001702-OQAZ01001702.1-human-gut-metagenome-genome-assembly--contig:-NODE-1702-length-9953-cov-4.268471_pt1 | contig 9953 bp, 12 predicted proteins | sample MGYA00242737_ERZ504531 | MGnify/ENA primary metagenome ERZ504531 (study PRJEB26092, sample SAMD00036244) | human gut metagenome | host: Homo sapiens | study: EMG produced TPA metagenomics assembly of...
CTCATCAGTGAAGGCACGTTCGGTCAGTTTAGCTCAGCTGGTTCAGAGCATCTGCCTTACAAGCAGAGGGTCGGCGGTTCGAATCCGTCAACGCCCACCGAAGAATGAAGCCTTGCACACAATGATGCAAGGCTTTTTTGTTTCAGTAAGTTTCCCTAGTTAAAATGTATGGGCATGAAAACATTGCTACTTATCGATAATCAGGATATTACCCGTGAAGGTATGAAAACGGTGGCCGGTCGGATAGGAGGGTTCGCCGCAATAAAGGAAGCCGGCAGTCAGAGTGAATTAACCGGGCTTCTTGTCGATAATCCCAATGCCGTTGCAGTGTTGGACTATACATTGTTTGATACTTCGGCTGAATATTTGCTTATATTGCAGGAACGGTTTAAGGAGGCACATTTTGTTCTGTTCAGCGATAATCTGAGTGAGGATTTCATCCGGCGTATGGTTTTTAGCGGAACTTCATTCAGCGTGGTGATGAAAGATGCGCCGATGATAGAGATAGAGGAAGGGCTGCGGAAGGCAAAACAGCATTTACAATACATGTGTACGCGTGCAGTCTGGCTGTTGCAGCATAAAGAAGACAAAAAAGATAAGTTAGTTTCACCGCTTACGGTCACGGAGCGTGAAATTCTGAAACTGATGGCATTGGGCAAGACTACGAAAGAGATTGCGGCTGAGCGTTTCCTAAGTGTATATACGGTAATGACTCACCGCAAAAATATCTTTCGCAAGCTGGAAGTGAACAATGTGCACGAAGCAACAAAATATGCCCTTCGTGCAGGGATTGTGGATGTGGTGGAATATTATATTTAGGATAAAGTGATTTCACCGCTTCCCACACAGATTTCCGCATTCTTGTCATACAGCACACCGAACTGTCCGGGGGCTATACCCTGTAAGGGACGTGGCTGTGGATTCGGAACAAGTTATCTTCCCGTGTCAATATTCCTTTCATGAAAGTGTCTGTATGCCGGATCTTGAAAGAAACATCTGCGGAAGGTGCTCCCTTCCATAAGTCCTCTGTGATGAAATGAAAATCATGCAAGGCAAAGTCTGTCCCATATTGTTTGTCTGTATCATAACCGTGTGAGACATAAATGATATTCTCGTCTATATCTTTGCGGATAACAAACCATGGTCCTCCACCTAGTCCCAATCCTTTGCGCTGTCCGATGGTGTGAAACCAATATCCTTTGTGAGTGCCAATCCGTTTTCCTGTTTCCATTTCAATGATATCTCCTTCTTTTTCACCCAAGAAACGGCGGAGGAACTCATTATAGTTGATTTTTCCTAGAAAGCAGATACCTTGACTGTCCTTGCGTTGTGCACTGGGCAGTTTGGCAATGCGGGCGATATCCCTGACCTCATTCTTCATCAGACCTCCCAAAGGGAACATCAGTTTTGAAATTTGCAGATAATCTATTTGTGCCAGGAAATCTGTTTGGTCCTTGACGGGGTCTTGTGCGGTTCCCAGCCATATTTTCCCGTCTTTTTCAAGAATACTGGCGTAATGTCCGGTAGCTGTCTTGTCATATAAATGCCCTGCTTCCTGCTCAAACATCCGAATTTGATGAGCTTGTTGCACATTACATCCGGGTTGGGAGTAAGACCGCGTTTCACTTTATCGATGGCGTATGCCACTACATTATCCCAGTACTGTCGGTGCAGGTCAATGATATTCAGGCTCAGACCGTATTTGCGGGCGGTGGCGGTACATAGTTCAATGTCCTCTTCTGCCGTGCAGGTGAGATCTTCGTCACCGTCCATTCCGATTTTAATATAGAAAAGATCCGGTTTGTATCCTTGTTCGCAGAGGAGATGTACAACAACCGCGCTGTCTACTCCTCCTGAAATTAATGCAGCTATGTTCATCTCATTTTATGATAATGGGTATTCTTCAAAAGCATAAAGCACGGTAGACAAATATCGTTCCCCCGTATCGGGCAAGATTACTACAATTTGTTTTCCTTCATTTTCGGGGAGTTTGGCCAGTTCCAATGCGGCATAGGCGGCTGCTCCCGAAGATATTCCGACCAATAACCCTTCCGTCAGAGAGAGTTCGCGTCCTGTGCGGATGGCGTCATCGTCTTTCACCCGGATTATCTTGTCTACTAATTTTTCATTGTAGGTATGAGGGATAAATCCGGCTCCGATACCTTGTATCTTGTGCAGTCCCGGATTTCCTCCCGAAAGGACGGGGGAGTTATCCGGCTCTACAGCTACAATCTGTATATGGGGATTCTGTTTTTTTAATCCTTCCGCTACTCCGCTTAAAGTGCCGCCTGTACCGACTCCGGCAACAAAGATGTCTACCTTTCCGTCCGTGTCGTTCCATATTTCCTGTGCAGTGGTACGTGCATGGGCGGCGGGATTCGCCGGGTTTTCGAATTGTCCCAGAATGACGGCTCCCGGAGTCCGGTCACGCAATTCCTCCGCTTTTTCTATGGCTCCTTTCATTCCTTTTGCACCTTCGGTCAGTACCAATTGTGCTCCCATGGCTTTTAACAGGTTCTGGCGTTCCTCGCTCATGGTTTCGGGCATGGTCAGTATGGCTTTGTAACCTTTCACGCTGGCAACCCATGCTAACCCTACGCCGGTGTTGCCGCTGGTTGGTTCAATGATAACCGCTCCGGGTTTCAAGATTCCTTTGGCTTCTGCATCCTCTATCATTGCCAGGGCTATACGGTCTTTTACACTTCCTCCGGGATTGAAGTATTCCAGTTTGGCAATTATTTGCGCTTTCGCATCGTGTTTTTTACTAAGGCGTGACAGTTCCAACAAGGGAGTTCCTCCGATGAGTTCGGTCAATTCTTTTTTTATTCTTGCCATAATCTTTTCATTTAGTGGGTTCTGATTTTATAATGCAAAGATAGGGGAAGATGTTCATGGCGGAAATACCTATTTAGGGTATATTTTATAGTGTTGTCTCCTGAATAATTCACTATCTTTGTCCGGAATTAACAAGTCTAATCTATGATGATAACAAGAAATTTTATTGGGGTACTAGCCCTTTGCTTGTGTGCATTGGCAGCTTGCACATCTTCAAAAGAGTCGAAAAAGACGCTGACTGTCCTTTCATGGAATGTATGGCATGGCGGTCATTCAAAAACTTATTCCGGAAAAGGGTGTGAGGGAACTATTGATATTCTGAAAAAAAGTGAGGCTGATGTGGTCTTGATGATTGAAACTTATGGAGCTGCCCCGATGGTAGCCGACTCATTGGGATATTCGTACAATCTCATTTCTGATAATCTTTCTATTTATAGCCGTTATCCCATTATTCGGAAATATGCTTTTGCCGACAGCATAAGTACCTTTAATTTTGGCGGAGTGATGATAGATGTGGATGGGAAACCTGTCCGTGTTTTTAATACTTGGTTGCATTATCTTCCTGATATGCGTTTGGTCCCGACGGATAAATCCAAGGAAGAAATATTGGCTTGGGAGATGGAGGGAACACGTGATGAGGAAATACATAAGATTTTGTCTGTTCTTCAACCCTTGTTGGCAGAGGCCGACAGTATTCCAATTATAATGGGCGGTGATTTTAACGTGCATTCTCATCTGGATTGGACGGAAGCTACCCGTAACCTGTATCTTCATGGTGGTGCAGTGTGGATTGGCCTGTTTCCATTGCTATGGAAGAGGCGGGATTTAAAGATAGTTTCCGTGAGATGAACCCCAATCCGGTGGCCAATCTGGGAGTAACGTGGCTGACAGATGCGGATTCGTTGGAAACCGAGTGTCGTATGGACCGCATTGATTTTATTTATTATCAGGGAAAAACCATTCAGGCAATAGCATCTGAGTGTTATGACAATAGTTTGGGTAAAACTTTTACTTTTAAAGGAGAAGATTTTTTCTATCCTTCAGATCATGGTTTTGTCCTTTCGAAATTCGAACTTGATTAAAATAAGAGTTGATAAAAATAGATATTCATGAAAAAGACCTTTTTATTATCGTGCCTGATGTTGGCCGCAATGCCGGTGATGGCTGCTTACACGGGCCATGTATATGTAGATAAAAACAAGAATGGCGTATTTGACCAAAGTGAAAAACCGCTGGCGGGCATCAAAGTATCCGATGGCTTGAATGTGGTTGAAACGGCTGCCGACGGTAGTTTTACTTTACCCGGTCATGAGCGTGAACGTTTTATTTTCATTACCACTCCTTCGGGGTATAAAACATTTAACCGTCATTATCATAAAATAGAAAAGAAACAGTCCGGTTATGATTTCGGTTTGATCCCTTACAGTGGACGGATTCGTAAAGACGGCTCCCACAGGTATATTCATATTACTGATACAGAGATATTTAATACGGAAAACCATGCAGACTGGGTGAATAATGTGCGTGACTATGCCAGGAATGAACAGGCGGCTTTTATCATTCATACCGGGGATATCTGCTATGAAAAAGGCTTGAAGGCTCATATCAAACTGATGAATACGGAAAATATGACTGTCCTGTCTTTTATTGTATCGGAAATCATGATTTGGTAAAGGGAAAGTATGGCGAAGAACTTTTTGAAAGCATTTATGGGCCGGTATATTATTCTTTTGATGCAGGTAATGTGCACTATGTTGTTACGCCGATGTCCGGAGGAGACCATGCTCCAGGCTATACTTCCGATGACGTATGTCGTTGGTTGAAGAACGACCTGGCTCATATCCGCCCCGGAACTCCTGTTGTTGTTTTCAATCATGATTTGCTGACATACGAAGATACCTTTATTTTTAAGAGCAAGAATGCCGGAAGCATTAATCTGAATGAGTACAACTTGAAAGCATGGGTATATGGTCATTGGCATATTAACTATATGAAGAAACAGGGAGATGTTTACAGTGTTTGTACCTCTTCATTGGATAAAGGAGGCATAGATCATTCCACTACTGCTTTTCGTGTGATGCACGTAGATAGTAAAGGAGATTTCACTTCCGAGCTCCGTTATACCTATTTGGACAAGAATATCTGTATCGCTTCGCCTGCCGGAGTAATGGCTTCGGGTGTCCTTCCGGTGGCTGTCAATGTGTATTCTTCCGTGTCGCCGGTGAGAGAAGTGCTCTATACTTGTCTGGCCGACGGGAAACCTGTGCTGAAAAACAAGCGATTGCTGCAAAGTACTGACTGGTCATGGAACGGGGAGCTTCCCTTGTCTCATAAATATGTGGGTAAGGAACTTACTTTGCGGGTAACAGCCCGTTTTAATAACGGAGAGATAGCTGAAGCAGAAAGTAATTTTATCTGCCGGACTGAAAAGACCGTTCCTTTGTTTTCTGCTGACTGGGATAATCTGTCAGGCAATGCGAAACATTCCGCCCCCGTTTCCGCTCCATTGAATTTGCCTTTGCAGCTGGCATGGACTAACAATGTCGGAGCTAATCTTTATATGACTTCTCCACTGATACACAAGGGAAAAGTAATTGTTGCCTCTGTGGATGAGGATCTGAAAGGTGCAGGCCATGTGTATGCTTTGAATGGGAAGGACGGTACAATTCTTTGGAGTTGTCCTGTTCGTAATTCTATTAAAAACTCCATTGCGGTTGATAGTGACATCGTGTTTGCCCAGGATGCCCAAGGCTTTTTGTATGCCATTGATACCGAAACCGGTAAATTGTGTTGGGAAAAGCAATTGCCCGTAAATGGCTTGCCGGCCCTTATTGACGGACTGGTGGCCGGTGAAGGAGTGGTCTATGCGGGAACCGGAAAGGGGCTTTGTGCTTTTGAAGCCCGAACGGGCAAACAACTTTGGAAAAATGAAGGCTGGGGACAAGGAGAAGGGACTACGAGCACGCTGACTTTGGGTAACAACCTGCTGGTTGCCGGTGCACAATGGAATGCCCTTTACGGCAATGATGCCAAAACAGGTGAGAAACTTTGGGCGGTCAGCGATAACGGTTTGCGTAATCGGGGAGCATCTCCTGCCATGCATGGTGCCTTGTTGTATCTGATCTCAGATAAGTCTTTCTTTATATTAGAGGCTGCTACCGGAAAAGTGATAGTCCGTAAACCATTACCTTATAATGTGGACGTTACTTCTACTCCTTTACTCACTGACAAGGAGATTATCTTTGGTTCTGCACAGAAAGGGCTGATAGCCTTGGATAGTGAGACATTGGAAGAAAAATGGACTTGTCCTGTGGGGGATGCTTTGGTTTATACCTGTCCTTATAGCCGTCAGCCTTCCGCTACGATTGAAACCAGTGCGGTATGGGCGGGAGATATTGTTTATGTAGCCGCTTCGGACGGTACGGTATACGGAATTAATAAAGAGGATGGCAAGGTGGTATGGAAACATGCTACAGGAGCTCCTATGTTCGGGTCGGTAGCCCTGTCGGGTAATGCATTGGTGGTTTCGGACTTTGGTGGAAATGTTTATTTGTTCTGTAAGTAGAAGATTCGATTAAAATAGTATGATTATAGAAGAAAGAGTAGAACGTAGTCAATATGTCAAGTTGATAACTTGGATAGTTTCTTTTATTATTCTTATGGCCGGAATAGTATTTCCTGTCCTAATACTTTGGGTAAATCAGGATATGATGTCAAAGGTTATTGGTGCCTCCGTTTTATGTCTTATCTTTTTTACTTTGATTTTTACTGTTGCCTATCAACCACGGAAACTTATCTTGTCAGAAACGCATATAATTATGGAACGTATATTGGGGCAGGTGTATATCTCTTATTCCGATATAACTGATATTTCCTTATACCATAGGGAAAATGTAGCAGAAATTCGTATTTTCGGCATAGGTGGATTAGGTGGGTATATAGGAAAATTCTATAATAGTAAAATAGGGTTTTATACAGCATATGTAGGAGATTATAGTCAAGCCTTTTTGATTAAAATAAATAATAGGGAAAAATATGTAATGAGTTGTCGGCATGCCGAAAAGATAGTGGAGGAAGTAAAGTCGCGGTTGAAGCAATAAGAAAATCTTATGTATTCGTTAACATTTCCGATTCCAAATCTTGCGATTGCTACCTTTGGCAGTGACACCTGGATGTCTTTGTCGAACTGGAAGAAGCAGACCTGTTTATCATGTTTGATATTCGGGAAATTTTGGAGAAGAGTTGTGAGTGTAAGATTGATGTGTTTCATTTGCGTGACAATCTTCGTGATTTACTTCTTAAAAGAATAGAGCAGAATGGAATTTACGCTTAAAGAGGAAATCATAGATAAACAGAACTTGATAATCGCATCTATAGGTATCATTCAGGTAGTTGTAAAGAATATCATTCGGTGTAGTTAAATAACCATAAAGTCTGCCCGGAAATACTTCCGGCAGAATCATTACTGTACCTTTGTTCCCATAAAATAGATACAGGCCGTGAGGCCCAATTTAATTATTTCACATGACATTTAAAGAATTAGATCTTATAGAGCCTATTTTGAAGGCTTTACAACAAACCGGCTATACAACGCCGACCCCCATTCAGGAACAAGCAATTCCTGTATTATTAAAAGGTAAAGATTTGCTGGGATGCGCCCAGACAGGAACAGGAAAAACAGCAGCTTTTGCTATCCCCCTTATACAACGACTTTATCAATCAGACCATAAAAAAGGTATCAAAGCATTGATACTCACCCCGACGCGTGAGCTTGCTATACAGATAGGCGAGAACTTTGACCAATATGCCGGATATACCGGAGTGAAGCATGCCGTCATTTTCGGTGGAGTGCCCCAAAAGGCGCAAGTTGATGCTTTGAAACGAGGTGTGCAGGTATTGATTGCCACTCCCGGACGTTTGCTTGACTTGCAGTCGCAAGGTTGTATTTCATTGAAGGGATTGGAGTATTTTGTATTGGATGAGGCAGACGTATGCTCGATATGGGCTTCATACACGATATCAAAAAAGTATTGAAACTGATTCCTGCCCGGCGACAGACTTTGTTTTTCTCGGCTACCATGCTTCTGAAATAGAGAAGCTGGCAGATTCCATGCTGACTAATCCGAAGAAGGTAGAGGTGACTCCTGTTTCGTCTACTGTTGATACTATTCAGCAAAGTGTTTATTTCGTAGAGAAGAAAGAGAAGAAGGACTTGCTGCTGCATTTGTTGAAGAATCCGGAGATAGAATCTGTATTGATTTTCACCCGTACCAAGCATGGGGCGGATAAATTGGCAAAGATATTGAATAAGAGTGAGATCGGGGCGGAAGCTATTCATGGAAACAAATCGCAGAACGCACGCCAAAGGGCGTTGACGAACTTCAAGGATCCACACCACAAGAGTGTTGATAGCCACAGATATTGCAGCCAGAGGTATTGATGTGAACCAGCTTTCTCACGTTATCAACTATGAGTTGCCCAATATATCGGAAACTTATGTGCACCGCATCGGCCGTACCGGGCGTGCCGGACATGACGGAATAGCCATCTCTTTTTGTGAATCGGAAGAATTACCTTATTTAAAAGATATCCAAAAACTGATAGGACTACAGATTCCGGTTGTGAAAGACCATCCTTGGGTGACTGTGGAAGGAGTGAAAGCGCAGGCTGGTAAGACGGAAGAACTGAAGGAAAAAGCAAAAGCCAATAAGGCATACCGGGGCAGTAAGGGCAATGGTGATTATTGGCGTAGGAAGAAACAGGTTCAAAGCAGGCAAGGGCAAGGCAGGCAGAGTTCGGATAGAAAGGCTTCCGGCAGGCAAGGATAAAGAATGACTTGCCTGGCTGTATTACAAAATAGCATGGACTTAAATGGATGTTTTTATACATTTCCATGAGTCCATGTTTTTTTTCGTTTTTATATGCTCCGGTTTAAGTTGCGATTTTTATTGTGTGGTTTTAATTATGTTCTTCTTATTTTTTGTTGATTTCTTGCTCTTAAGAATAAACTTTAATTTCAGTGTTTACGGGTTTATAGCAGCGAAGACTTCCAATTTAGGTAAAAATAAAAGCTTTATATGTCCATAAAAATGAAGTATCTACCCTTTTTCTATAATCATTGGATTTATAAAATGTAATATCTTGATAATTAGAGATTATTGAGATATATGCAAAGTTCCATTAGAACTTATGCTTTTCGATAAAATTTAGATTAAACAGCTGCAAATATATAAAAAATGTTGTAGACGACAATTGAAATACTTATTTTTATTATAATCTTAATGAAATATATAAAATTACCTGTTATAAGATGCTGGGTATATGGAAAATATTTTATATATATGATTTTCAAAAATACACTCTAAATTGGTAGTAATAGTCTTTATACTAGACCTCAAGCACTTATTTTCAATAAGTAATAGTGAATGACGAAGTTCTAATGGTACTTGGTACTTTAAGAGTTTTTGCTTTTCTAAAACTTTTAAAAATCACTATATGATTAAGTATCTAAAGTCCGTGGGTGTTTTACTGTTCTTGTCAACAGTCTGTAATGGAACGGTTTACGCCAATCAAGAAGGAAGAAAAACAGACGTGAGAGTGACTCAGCAAAATGGTACTTGTACCGGAGTTGTAAAAGATGCTACAGGCGAAACGATTATCGGTGCATCTGTGGTAGTAAAAGGTTCCACGAATGGAACCATTACAGGGATTGATGGAGATTTCTCCCTGTCTAATGTGCCCAAAGGAAGCACGATTGTCATTTCATTCGTAGGGTATCAGACGCAGGAAATAAAGTGGACGGGAGTGCCATTGAATGTTATTTTGAGTGATGATACAAAAGTCTTGGATGAAGTGGTGGTAGTGGGATATGAACGCAGAAAAAAGTGAATGTGACGGGTGCGGTAAGTATGGTCGGTTCGGATGTGATAGAGTCACGCCCTGTTGCCAACGTAAGTCAGGCATTACAAGGGGCGGTTCCCGGTTTGAATCTTTCTACCAGTTCAAGTGGGGGTGACCTTAATACCAGCATGAATATCAATATTCGTGGTACAGGTTCTATCGGCGACGGTTCTGTAGATAGTCCTTTGATTTTAATTGATGGTATAGAGGGAGATTTG
>ENA-OQAZ01001703-OQAZ01001703.1-human-gut-metagenome-genome-assembly--contig:-NODE-1703-length-9949-cov-2.304215_pt1 | contig 9949 bp, 11 predicted proteins | sample MGYA00242737_ERZ504531 | MGnify/ENA primary metagenome ERZ504531 (study PRJEB26092, sample SAMD00036244) | human gut metagenome | host: Homo sapiens | study: EMG produced TPA metagenomics assembly of...
AACAACAAAGAAAAAACTCAAAGCCAAAGACAACTAAAAAAACTACGAAAAAAGAAAATACTACAAAGAAAAGAAATACAAAAGAAACAACCAAGAAAAATACTACAAAAAAGAAGACTGAAAAACAAACTGAGAAGAAAACAGAAAAAATAACAAAGGCTCCAACAAAACCAACAGCCAAAGCAACCGAAAAAGTTACGGAGGCTGTTAAAGAAACAAATTCTCAGGAATAAATTTAATCAAATAATTACGAAACACTACTTAATCTCCTAGCAGTCAAAAATTTGTATAAGCAAACAATAGGCAGATTTTTGAAATTTTGCGAGCATAGTGTAAGGCGCAAAACCTGCTGTTTGAGCGTAGCGAGTTTAGGTTTTCGCCTTACAATAGACGGCGGAGCAAAATGATAAAATCAACGTGTTTGCGTACAAATTTTTGACGGCTAGGAGTATAAACAAAATAATTTTGCAATTATTTGATTTATGTACAGGAGGTTCTTTATGGCAAAAAAATTTTATGCTGTAAAAATGGTAAGACTCCCGGAATTTTTGAAACGTGGGACGAATGTAAGAAAAGCGTTGACGGCTATTCCGGCGCAGTTTTCAAAAGCTTTAAAACTAAAGATGAAGCTCTTGCTTTTTTAGGCATTGAAAGTTCTTCCAATTCAGGAATCCCTATTGACGTTGATGGCAGCATTGCCTCTGATTCTTCCTGCGCCACTGCCTATGTTGACGGAAGCTACAATATTGCCACCAAGGAATTCGGCTACGGCGTCGTAATGTTTCACAATGGCGAAGAACTTCATATGTCAAAATCTTTCTCCGATGCGGAAATGGCTTCAATGCGTAATGTTGCAGGCGAGATTTTTGGTTCAATGGCAGCGATGGAATATGCAGTAAACCACGCATCACCAATCTTTCAATTTATTATGATTATATGGGAATCTCAAAATGGTGTACCGGAGAATGGAAAGCCAACAAGAAAGGCACAATAGCCTACAGAGATTATTACAACAAAATCAAAGCCAAAGTAAACGTACAGTTTGAAAAAGTCAAAGGTCATTCCGGTGACAAATACAATGATATGGCTGATATGCTGGCAAAGAAAGCCTGCGGAGTGCTGTAGATTATAATTATTAAGTAAAAAAAGAAACCACAGTGGTTTCTTTTTTTTACACTTTTATTTTTCTATTTACTTGTCTAGCCTTCTAATACTTCTATAAGTTCTTCCGGCTTTGCAATTATGCTCTTTGGCTTCAGGCTTTCCAGCAATTCTAAGTCTCTAAAACCCCACTGGCATAGTACACAGTCAAGCTGTGAGTTGTCTGCTGTGGCTTTGTCTACGTCGGAGTCTCCCACGTAGATTGACTCAGCCTTTGTGCTGTCAAGTTGTTCAAGTGCTAAGTTTACTTCATCAGGTGCCGGTTTCTTGCCAATGCCACCGGCTTCGTTTTCGCCAATTGCCACGTCGATATATTTCTTAAAATATATTTCATTTAACTCTGACACTGCACACTGAGCCTTGTTTGAAACAATTGCCATCTTGTAGCCCTTGTCCTTTAGGCTTTTTAACAAATCCAATATTCCGGGATATGCGTCAGTCTTTATCTGGCAATGTGCCTGATAGTATTCCATAAAAGTTTCATAGGCTTCCTCAAACTTAGGATTGTTCAAGCCATCAGGTACGGAACGCTCCACAAGCTTCTTAATTCCATTTCCAACATCCATTCTAACTCTGTCTATTGTATGTTCTTCCCAGCCAAACTTTCTAAGCACATAGTTTAACTGCATCTGCCAAGTCTTCTAATGTGTTTAACAATGTTCCATCCAAATCAAAAACTACTGTACTGTACTTTTTCATTTCAACCATCTCCTTGCTAAACAATATTACTGTCTTACTTTAATGTGAACTTCTCTTAACTGCTGTTCGGTTACTTCTCCAGGTGCTCCACACATAAGATCCTGTGCATTACCATTCATTGGGAATGGAATAACTTCACGAATGTTTTCTTCATCACGAAGAAGCATAATCATACGGTCAACACCAGGTGCCATTCCTGCGTGTGGTGGTGCACCAAACTGGAATGCATTGTATAAAGCTCCGAATTTTTCCTTTAAGTCTTCTTCTGTATAGCCTGCAATTTCAAATGCCTTAACCATAATCTTCATATCATGGTTTCTAACAGCACCTGATGAAAGTTCTACACCGTTACATACAATATCGTACTGGTATGCAAGAATTTCTTCAGGATCCATTGTTTCAAGAGCTTCCAGTCCACCCTGTGGCATTGAGAATGGGTTATGAGTAAATTCCATCTTCTTTGTTTCCTTGTCATATTCATACATTGGGAAATCATTAATATAACAGAACTTAAATGAGTTCTTTTCAATAAGGTCAAGTCTTTCGCCTAATGCTGTACGAATCTGACCTGCATATAAAGCAGCATTCTTTTCATTGTCAGCAATAAAGAAGATTGTGTCTCCAACTTCAAGACCAGCTGTTTCTCTGATTTCTTCCTTCATGTCATCAGGAATAAACTTATCGATTGGTCCCTTGTATGATTTGTCTTCCATTACTTCTAAGTAACCAAGTCCACCCATACCAATGCTCTGTGCAAACTTAAGTAATTTCTCGTGGAATCCCTTAGACATATCTGCATGAACCTTAATAGCTCTAACAGTCTTTCCGTGGAATGGTTTAAATGTACATCTCTGGAAAAAGTCTGTAAGGTCAATTATTCTTAATGGGTTTCTAAGGTCAGGCTTGTCTGAACCAAATTCAAGCATAGCCTGTTTATAACTGATAATAGGGAATGGAGCCTGAGTAACTTCATATCCTTCAGGTGCAAACTTATTAAATGTGTCCGCTAAAACTTTTTCACCTACTCTAAAAACATCTTCCTGAGTTGCAAAACTCATTTCAAAGTCTAACTGGTAAAATTCTCCAGGTGAACGGTCTGCTCTTGCATCTTCATCTCTAAAACATGGTGCAATCTGGAAATACTTATCAAAACCTGACACCATTAATAACTGCTTATACTGCTGTGGTGCCTGTGGTAATGCATAAAACTTTCCTTTAAACTTTCTTGAAGGAACGATATAATCTCTAGCTCCTTCAGGTGATGATGCACAAAGGATAGGTGTCTGGATTTCTAAGAATCCCATTTCTACCATCTTTTCTCTTAAATATGAAATAACCTTTGAACGGAAAATCATGTTATCCTTAACCTTAGCATTTCTAAGATCTAAGTAACGATATTTAAGTCTTACATCTTCACGTGTTTCCTTTGAAGTCATAATTTCAAAAGGTAACTGTTTATATACTTTTCCTAAAATATCTACGCTTTTTGCTTCTAATTCAATTGTTCCTGTTGGAATCTTTGGATTGTATGTTTCTTCGTCTCTGTGTTCAATTGGTCCCTCTACTGAAATACAATCTTCCTTGTTTAATCCTTCAAGAAGAGAAGTGTCACGCATTACAACTTGCATAACTCCATACATATCTCTAAGGTCAATAAAAGAAACTCCGCCGTGGTCTCTGATATTCTCAATCCAACCGGCAATTCTTACTGTTTCGCCAACATTCTTTTCTGAAATGTTGTCCATTGTTACGTCACGATAAATGTTATTTGTGTTCGTGTTCATTAGTTTTCTCCCTTCAAAAATACGAGTATCCGATTTCAATCAGGACTTAAACTCAAAAAGAGTTCATTTGCGAATTCTCTCGCTAAGACTTACGCAACAAAAAAGGTCCGTCCCAAAACGAAATCGTTTCAGGACGAACCATAAATATCTTTAAGTCCGCGGTACCACCTGATTTACTGCTCTGCAGCCACTCATCGGTTTAAAAACCTGCTGTTTATCGTTCAGCTACGGCTCACCTACTAATCAAATATCAACTCTTCTAATATTACTACCTATCAAAAGTGCTATCTAAACAACTATTAAATTCAACTTTCGGATTGCAGCTCTAAGTGTTATTCACATTAATTCATTCTACAGTACTTCCACCTACGCCTGCTCTCTGAAAGCGATAATTAATGCTACTTCTCTTCGTCGTCGCCATTAGAACTGATTATATTATAAGAAAAAACACTTGTCAAGCAAACTTAAACACCTGCAGCTATAAGAATCAGATTAACCAGAAAAGCTATTATCCAAGCCATTCCACACTGTAATGCCACAACTCCAATAGCCCATTTTCCACCCAGTTCTCTTTTTACTGAAGCAATGGCTGCAACACACGGAGTATACAAAAGTGTAAATACTAAAAATACTATTGCATTATGTGTATTAAACATTGTTGCCACAGGACTTCCTCCTAAAAGCACTGTCATTGTACTTACAACACTTTCCTTTGCTGTAAAGCCTGTTATAAGAGCTGTTGATGCTCTCCAGTCTCCAAAGCCTAAAGGTGCAAATATTGGTGCGATAACACCACCTATTAATGCCAAAATACTATCCTTAGAATCTGATACAATATTAAATGTAATGCTAAATGTCTGAAGGAACCATATAATAAGTGACGCTATGAATATAACTGTAAAGGCTCTTGTTATAAAATCCTTAGCCTTGTCCCATATAAGTCTTAGTACACTTTTGGCTCCCGGCATTCTGTAGTTTGGAAGTTCCATAACAAAAGGAACCGGTTCACCTTTAAACTTAGTTTTGTCTAATACTAATGCGTACAATATTGCAACTATTATTCCGTAAAATAAAGACCAATCATTACTATTGTTCCATTTTGTGGGAAGAATGCTGCAGTAAAAAACGCATAAATTGGAATCTTTGCCGAACAACTCATAAACGGTGTCAGCATAATAGTCATCTTTCTATCTCGCTCTGAAGGTAAAGTTCTTGTTGCCATAATAGCAGGAACTGAACAACCAAAACCTATAATCATAGGTACAAAACTTCTTCCTGATAAACCTATTTTTCTTAAAAGCTTATCCATTACAAAGGCAATTCTTGCCATATATCCACTATCTTCCAACAATGATAGGAAGAAAAACAAAACAACTATGATAGGTAAAAAACTTAAAACACTACCTACGCCTACGAAAATTCCGTTAATAACTAGTGACTGCAAAACTTCATTAACATTGGCACTGACCATTGCACTGTTGCATAAATCACTTAAATAACTTATTCCCATATCCATAAGTGCCTGAAGTCTGTTTCCTATAACACCAAATGTTAACCAGAAAATCAATGCCATTATTACTGCAAAAGCAGGAATTGCTGTATATTTTCCTGTAAGGATTTTGTCTATTTTTTGACTTCTTAAATGCTCTTTACTCTCCCTTGGTTTTACAACAGTTGACTTGCATACCTTGTCTATAAATGTAAAACGCATTTTTGCAAGGGCTGAAAGTCTATCCATTCCACTTTCATTTTCCATTTGAACAATAATATGTTCAATCATTTCTTTTTCATTTTGATCAAGCTTTAAACGTTCAATTATATCTGTATCACCTTCTATTATTTTGCTTGCTGCAAATCTAATAGGCACCAAATTGCTATGTGCATGATCATCAATAAGATGCATAATAGAATGAATGCATCTATGAACTGCACCATGGTCTTCTCCATCAGCATCACAAAAATCCATTCGTCCCGGTCTTTCTCTATGAACTGCCACATGCATAGCATGTTCTATTAATTCATCAACACCTTCATTCTTTGCCGCTGAAATAGGAATAACCGGAATTCCAAGTGTTGCCTCCAGCTTGTTAACATCAATTGTTCCTCCGTTAGCTGTCACCTCATCCATCATATTAAGAGCAAGAACCATTGGTATATCAAGCTCTATTAGCTGCATTGTAAGATACATATTTCGTTCTATGTTAGTTGCATCTACTATATTAATTATTCCCCTGGGTCTGTCATTTAGAAAATATTCTCTTGATACAATTTCTTCGCTTGTATAAGGTGACATGGAATAAATTCCCGGCAAATCCACAACCATTGTGTGTTCCTGTCCTCTTATCTGACCATCTTTTCTGTCTACCGTAACTCCCGGAAAATTCCCCACATGCTGATTAGAGCCTGTAAGTTGATTAAACAAAGTAGTCTTTCCACAATTCTGATTTCCTGCCAATCCGAAAGTTATTAACTGTCCTTTTTCTATTGTTTCCCCACGCTGTTTTACGTGGTAAATTCCTGATTCACCAATATGAGGATGGTTAGTAAAATTAGAAGATTTATGTTCTCCTGTTTCTTTTTTACCTTCTCTTTTTTCCACTAATTCTATTTCAATCTTGGCCCCATCATCTTTTCGAAGAGTTAATCCATATCCCCAAATTCTATATTCTATAGGGTCACCCATAGGTGCAGCCTTCATATATGTAATCTCAGTTCCCTGTATTAATCCCATATCAAGGAAATGTTGACGTAATTGACCGCCTCCACCTACCTGACGTATTATTCCCGTCTGTCCCTGTTTCAAATCTGAAAGTCTCATAATGTAATATGCCTCCTAGCCCTGTAACCTTAATGCGTTCTATGGCTACTTGCTTTTTCCTACACTGGTGTAAATACACTCCAATTAGGATTATGCTGATTGTAACCTGATTTACACTCTCACAATCCCTCACGGATATTATTCATTATAGACCATATCGAGAATTTTTATCAATAAGTTTCTTGTTTATTCGACAATAATTTTTCCATTACTGTACTTTATTATTCCGCATTCATTCTTGAATTAAATGCCTCATCCCATTTATCTTTATCATCAATGTATTTCTGATTAAGCCAGTCAATGCACTGGTCCACGCCTTCGTGAGTATAAGGGAACTCCACTTTCTCCTTATTTTCATCCTTAGTATTTTCAAAATTATATGGCTCAGGATAAACGAATACGCTAATATTTTCTTTGTCATAAGTTTTCATAAAAAATCTCATTCCCTTATAACTTCCTGAAAAACCTGCTCCTGCCAAGCCATTAAAAGGTACACCCATCTTTGTAATCATTACTGTTCACCCTTTCTATAATCTGCCACATCCTGCTTAAACTTTTTCCACGCATTCTCATGAGTAACAAAATACCTTGGACACTCTTTTCCTGTAATGTCATAATGCCTTATAACGTCCCCATCTTCCAAACCACACTGATCCTCTAGCCATGCCACAAGCTTAACCAATGACTTGTATGTCTTCTTGTTAAATTTTCCCGTATCATCAGGATGACAAACCTCTATTGAAATAGTGTCATTGTTTCGCCAATTACTTGCTGCAGACATTTCAGACAAAGGAATACATTGAATAATCTCTCCCTTTAAACCCACAACAAAATGGGAACTGACATTAGACTGGTCCCCTGCATAAAAATTTCTATTTTGTTCTGCCGTACTTCCCGGATTGCCAACATAGTGAACCACAATATCCTTTACGGAACTTAGCTTTTCACCGCTTCTTGAAGTGCCGTCCACCTCAATAATTTCCGACTTAATCCAGTCCGGCATTTCAATCTCATCCAGTTTTACAACTTTCTGTCTGTTAATAAAGTACCTTGCCCCTATAAGTGCCACTGCGGCAACTGCCACAATTAAAAGAAAAAATAAATATTTTCTTTAATAAGCTTTTCTTCTTTTTTCTTCTTCTGTTTTTCATTTTAATCTCCGTTGTTATTTACACAACATAAGAATTGTTAAGTACTAACATTGTCCTAAAACTTTTATTGCCCCATGATGTAGAAACCCAACCATCATATTTTTCTGCAACTTTTTCAACGCTTTCAATTCCTACGCCGTGAATATTTCCGTCTTTCTTTGTTGTAAGCAACCTGTCACCTTGCCTTACTATCTCCCCACTAAATGAATTTTCTATCTTTTATTATAATAAACTTCCGTCATTTTGCATATACATTTGAACTTTTATTTTCTTCTCGTCACTTTTCAGTGCTGCTTCATATGCATTTGAAATCAAATTGCTAACCATTGCTACAAGATCCATGGACTCAACGCACTCAATATTAAATCCCGGTTCAACGAAAATGTTAAATTCTATATGATTGGTTTTAGACTTATCATAATATTCGCTTAAAATAGTATTAAGTATAGAATTCGTACTATATTCAATAAGCTCACCCTCTTCATATTCGGTCAAAACAGAATCCATAATGTTTATTGCTTCATCTTTATTATCCTGTTCTAACAATCCATACACAGTCCTCATATAATGATTTGAATTATGTAATAATTCCATATACTTATCATTTGCCTGATTAATCTTCTTATAATTTTCAAGCTCCATTTCCTGCATAAGAACTGTACGCTTATTAATTTCTCTTTCCATACAAAGTTTTGCATATCTGTTATAGGCATAAAATGCTGTTCCATTTCCTACCATAAGCAGAATACAAAATATTGCAAGACAGTATTTTGCTAAAGTTACATTTCCAAAATCAATATTGCCAAAAGCTATGGAAAACATAATTCCAATACTCGACAACGGCAAAACCATATATAGCATAAATGTTGCCCCGTCCATATTTGTTCCTTCTTTTGTCACAAACTGTTTAATAACGGCAAACACCATAAGAGTAATTATTTTTACAATTACAGTTAACCTTATGGCTGAAGGTTCATACATCATACTGCTTTCAATTAACTGCTGGGATGTTACACTTAACGCTCCCACAACAATTAATTCTGTTCCCATAAGAACTACCGTGCCTATGAAAGTTCCAAATATTTTTTTGTATATGTTTCCACTAAAACCTACTACAGCTAACACAAAATACATAGATGGTACAACTGACAGATTTAATACTGTATTATTAAAGCTATTAATTGCAAAAATAATTAATGCAAAACATAATACTATAAATATATTTCTCTTTTTTCCTTTATTTTTATAGCCTAAAAAGGCATCATAAAAATCAGATAGCATCCATACTTCAAATATACACACCAATAAATGGAAAATCAAAATCAACGTTTTCATTCTATTCTCCCCTACCTATATTTTCTCTCAAAATACTCTGTAACCTGTTTTCTTAAATTCTTAATCTTCGTTCTTGAAACTGATAAAACCTGACCATCAACTAATTTTAGTTCCTCAGAGCAAAGTTTTTTTACATATTTCAAATTAACAATATAGCTGTTATGTGCATAAGCGAAATTACTTTCCTTAAACAATTCATACAAAAAACCTAAACTCTTTTTACAGGAATATACTTTTTCTACCAGACCAACTTTGTTTAACGTATGTACTTTTGTTCCTCTCTTAGAAATTTCAATATACATAATTTCATTAGCATACACCTGGACCTGACTTCTTTCTCCCCGACATACAATCGAAGGCTCATCTTTATTGTTCGTTAAATATTCAAAAATTTCTTTAAACTCACTTACCATTCTCTCTCTTGAATATTCCTTTAATAAAAATCTAAAAGGCGAAACTTTAATATTCTCCGGAGATGGTTTAAAATATCCTGAACAGAAAACTAAAGTTGTACTTTTATATCTTTTTCTAAGTTCAACAGAAACCTGATTTCCGTCTGTTTCACCCATTTGAATATCCAAAACAACTAAGTCCAAATCCCCACGTTCATCTATGTCAAAAAGAAATTCCTCACCTGACAGATATTCAAAAAACTTTACATCTTCCGCATATCCTAATTCCTTAATTATATCTTCAACGTACTGTATAAAATTTTTGTCATCATCACATATTGCAACATTAAACATTATCTTATTCCACTCTTTATCTATCTGTTTTTTATTTCGCTCATAGTCTGAGCTACCGCTGCGATTACTATAATAATATGAGTATACAACATTATGGCGGAAAATTGATAACTTTTGTAAACAAAAAATACAACTAACAAACAACATTGTACTAACCATATAATAAATGAAACTTTTTTATATTTTTTTAGTTCATTTTGCGATAATTTTTGTTAGGATTCTGTGTTGTATTATAAAATAAGTGCAAAAGTTGTT
>ENA-OQAZ01001704-OQAZ01001704.1-human-gut-metagenome-genome-assembly--contig:-NODE-1704-length-9948-cov-1.912840_pt1 | contig 9948 bp, 14 predicted proteins | sample MGYA00242737_ERZ504531 | MGnify/ENA primary metagenome ERZ504531 (study PRJEB26092, sample SAMD00036244) | human gut metagenome | host: Homo sapiens | study: EMG produced TPA metagenomics assembly of...
GTGATGTTGAGCAGCGGATTCGACGGGGTTTCCACCCAAATGTACCGGTACTGCTTCTGGCTGAGCGCCACGGAAACGGCCGCCGTGTCGGTGATGTCCACCACGTCAAGACCGACGCCCCACGGCACGAACACCTTGGAAAGCAAACGGTAGGTGCCACCATATACGTCATTGCCCAGCAGAATATTGTCGCCCGGCTTGAGGGTGGCACGCAACAGCACGTCGATGGCGGCCAGTCCGGAAGCGAAACTCAGCGCGTAGTTCGCGCCTTCGACCGCTGCAAGCTGTTCGTCGAAAGAGTTGCGGGTCGGATTGATGGAACGGCTGTAATCATAACCGTTGCGCAGGCCGCCGACACCATCCTGCTTGAACGTGGACGTCATATAATTAGGAGTGACCACGGCTCCGGTGGTCGGATCGGGCTCCTGACCTGCGTGAATGGCGCGGGTGGCGAGTGCAGTGGCGTTCAGGGCTTCGGTGTTGGTCGAGATGGTCATGATGGGAACTCCTTGAAAATATCGAATGGTTTGGGTTGAACGAATGATGGGCATGATGTGAGATATGAATTGGCGGTTTACAGATACTGTTCCGCAAGACTTGGCTTGGACGTGTGTTCCACAACGTCGGCGAATCCGTTGGCACGCATCCAATCGTCGTTGAAGATCTTTTCCATATAGCTGCGACCGGAATCCGGCAGCAACACCACGACCAGCTGGTCTTCGTCCAAATCGTGCTCGCGTGCGTATTTAAGCGCTGCCGTAACGGCCATGCCGGACGAGCCTCCGACCAGCAGACCTTCTTCCGCAGCCAAACGGCGGGTCATTTCGAATGCTTCGGCATCGTTGACCTGCACGATTTCGTCGGGAAGTTCACGGTCGAACGCTTTCGGATAGAAATCCTCGCCCACGCCTTCGATGCTGTACTGATGCACGTCGTTCGGATTGGAATAGATGGATCCTTCCGGGTCGCGCCGATCACTTGTACTGCGCCGTCGGAAGCTTCCTTCAGGTAGCGTCCGGTGCCGGAAATGGTGCCGCCAGTGCCGATGCCCGCCACGAAATGCGTGACCTGATGGTCGCTGGCTTCCCAGATTTCCGGACCGGTGGTGCGGTAGTGGCTTTCCGGTCCGTTCGGGTTGTCGTATTGGTTCGGGCGGTATCCGCCGGGAATCGCTTTGGCGAGGCGTTCCGCCACCTGGTAGTAGGAGCGCGGATCATCCGGACCAGCATCGGTAGGGGTTACCACCACTTCTGCACCGTATGCGCGGAGTACCGCACGCTTGGCTTCGGAAACCTTGTCTGGCAGGGTGAAGATGGTGCGGTATCCGCGCTGCTGGGCCACGAGGGCAAGTCCTACGCCGGTGTTGCCGGAGGTCGGTTCCACAATCACACCGCCCGGCTTGAGTTCGCCGCTGCGTTCGGCCGCGTCGATGATGCGTTCCGCAATGCGGTCTTTGGAGGAGCCGCCAGGATTGAAATATTCGACTTTGACTGCGATGGTGGCTTTGATGCCGTCGGCCACATGGTTGAGTTTGACGAGCGGAGTGTTGCCGATGAGCTCGGAAAGGGAGTTGTGGATGGTCATGTCGTTTCCTTGCGAAGAGTGATTTCCGTTGGCTTCCGATGAATGATTTCGTTGTTTTGATTTCGAGAAGCTCGCGTTTATCACTTGCAATGATTTGAAACGGGACCTGTGATGGTGTTTTCGCTGCGGTTCATCCACATATGCCGCGTAATACCAACCGCGTAAGGCACTGGTTATGGATGATTTCTGCGATACTCTGGCATGCAACGCAAGTTGCGTATGCCGAAAAAGAATGCCCTGTCTCAAGTTATGCTTCGATGAACCACGCGCCCCTCGGGCGGTTGGTCAGCGACAGCAACAACAAGAGAAATTGAACATGGCTCACACAATAGCACACGTAATGACATCGGCGTGTCTTACCTGTTCATATAGCGGCAAAAAAGCTGCAATCATGCGGATTTCAACATGATCGCAGGCTTTTTGCGCAGTGTCACAAATCAGAGCGAAGCCGCGTCCAGCAATCGTTTGGTGTAATCGCTGGTCGGATGGTGCAACACGGTTTCCGTAAGTCCGCATTCCTCAACGCAACCATCGTGCAACACCATAATGCGATCTGCGATATGCTGCACCACTCCCAAATCGTGTGACACCATGATCAGCGCCATATCAGGTTCGCCGCTACGAATCGCAGCGAACGATGCGAGAATCTGCGTTCGTGCGGCCACGTCGACGGCGCTCATCGGCTCGTCGGCAAGCAATACTTTCGGATGATCCGCAATGGCACGTGCGATGGCCACGCGTTGCGCCTGACCGCCAGAGAGGTCCACGGGGAACCGATTTTCATATGCGGCAGGGTCGAGACTCACCATGCGGAAGGCTTCCGACACGCGTTCCGCAATCCGTTCCTGCGACCAATCAGGGTGATGCAACCGCAATGGTTCGGCAACGGATCTGCCGACCCTCCAACGCGGATCCAACGAGCCGAATGGGCTTTGGAACACCAATCCGCAGCTACGCCGCAGTTCGCCGGCGACTTCGCCTTGCACAGGCTTGCCGAAATACGTAATCTCGCCCGTTTCAGCGTGTTCGAGCCCCAGCAATACTCGTGTAAGGGTGGTTTTGCCGGATCCGGATCCGCCGATCACCGCAAGGCACTCCCCCGAACGTACGTCGATATCAACATCGTGCAGCACCTGACGACGCTGTTGTTTCGCACCGTAGTATTTGCTGATGCCGCGACCTTGCAGCATTGTGGTTTTTTCGTTTTCGCCCGTCACAACCGTTCTCCTTATTTGGTTTCGGCATCGATCCGCAACGACAGCGCACGTGCCGAAGTCACCAATTGCGAAGCGACTTTAGTGTGCGGCGACTGCAGGATATCGGCGGTTTGTCCTGATTCGGCAACACGTCCATCAGCAAGTACATAACAGCGTGTGGTTGCATGATTGAGTACCGCGAAATCGTGGGTGATGAAGAGCATGGATGCGCCGGAATCGTCCACCAACGATGCCAGCAGATCGACGATCTGCCGTTGCGTGATCGAATCCAGCGCGGTGGTTGGCTCGTCGGCGATAATCAGGCGCGGCGACGTGACCAATGCGGCCGCGATGCCGACGCGCTGCTGTTGTCCGCCGGAAAGTTCATGCGGATATTTGTTCAGCACATCTTCCGGCAGCCTGACTTTGGCGAACATTGCTTTGACACGGTCCAACCGTTCGTCACGGGTCAGATCGTAATGCAAACGCAGTGGCAGCGCGACCTGCTGCGCCACGGTCATCACCGGATTCAATGCGGCGGAAGGATTCTGGAACACCATGCCACATAACGGCCACGCAGATCGGCGATCGCTTGATCCGACGCTCCGACGATTTCAGTACCACCCATGTCAATACTGCCGGAAACCTGCGCGGAAAGCGGCAGCAAGCCCATGATGGATTTGGCGATCATGGATTTGCCGGAACCGGACGAACCGATCAAACCCACACGTTCACCGTCGGCGATGTCCATATCGACATCATGCACAATCGGCATTCCATTGATGACGATATTGAGATTACGGATGCTGACGCTCATGCGCGTTCCTCCGATTCAACATGGGTGGCTTCACCTTGCCGCAATGCCGGATTCGTCAGCGGATCGATGGCGTCACGCAACGCATCGCCAAACAGATTCAGCGCTATCACCATCAAGGTGACCACCAATCCCGGCCACACCACAGCCATCGGATAAATGCTGATGAATTTCACGGACGTGGCAAGCGAATGCCCCCAACTGGGCACTCCCGCACCGACGCCAACACCCAGATACGTCAATCCAGCCTCCGCCAAGAGCGACGTGCCCGCACTCATCGACAGCTGAACGCATAACACCGGAACCGTATTCGGCACAATATGCGTGAAAAACACGCGTAACGAACTCGCACCCGACCACAAAGCCGATTCCACATAGTCAGAACGTGCGGCGAGCATGGCCGCGGGGCGTAGAATACGCGCCAAAATTCAGCCGTATGCAAGTCCGCATGCCGGCGATGATCACCGCTGCCGACGCGCCGAACGGCACGGAAAGCATCAAGGCGATCAGCACTGTTGGAATGGAAATCAACGCATCCACCACAACCACCGACGTGGAAGCCAATGCGCCATGGCGAGACACCATGGCCGCCACCAGCAGCAGGCCGATGGCCGCGGCAACCACCACGGTAAGCAGTGCGATCGCAAGATTCGTACGGGAACCGGCCATCAGCCAGCTCAACACATCAGCGCCAACACCATCAGTACCCAACATGTGAGCGCCGGACGGCGAAGCCACGTGTTGAATCCGTCAGTATCAAGCAGCGAATATGGCGTCCACACCAGCGAAATAGCCGACACAACCAGCCATATCGCAAGCATGATCAGCGAATACTTGCCACCAGCGGTACGCCATATGGAGGGAATCACGGTTTTCACAGCGTTTTTCGAAGTAGTTTTCTCAGCAGACTGTTTCATCATGCAAGCACCTCCCCCGACACTAATCCGGCATCTTTCAGACGCGGATCAAGCGCACGATGCACCACATCAACCACTAATCCAAGCAAGAGGAAGAACGTAGCCAACAGGAACAATTCGCTCTGCACTGCAATCAGATCTCGATTGCCAACATCGGTGACCAGCATGGTGCCAAGCCCCGGAAGCGCGAACAGATTCTCAACCACCATTACACCGGTGACCATCTGGCGAACGTCAAACCGATCACCGACACCAATTGCGGTGTGGCAAGACGCAAAGCGACGCGCAATACCGCCTGTTTGCGGGTCATGCCGCATGCCATGGCCATGTCGACCGCCTGAGACGAGGCCTTGTCCCCCACGGCGGCACGCGTGTAACGCATAATGGACGCGCCTGCGGTAACGCCGGTGGCGAGCGCCGGAAGTATCAAAGAAGCCAACGCCTGCAAGGGCGCGCCCCAGCCATTATCGGGAAAACCTTGAGCAGGCAGCAATCCCAACAGTCCTGAACCGCGTGAGAACAGCAGAATCAACAGCAATCCGCCCCATAATGCGGGAATGGCGCCGGCAACAATCGCAATACCGTGACAAAGCCCACGCAAGCGGGCATTACGGGTCAGCACAGCAGCGCAACCAAGCGGCAGGCCGATCGCCAATGCGATCAGCAAACTCATGATGATCAGTGGAAACGTTACCGAAGCACGAGACGCAACCTGTGCCGACACCGCTTTGCCTCCGATGGTGGACACACCAAGATCGCCATGCAGCAATCCCAGCATCCAATCGCCGTATTGTGCCACGTACGATTTGTCCAAGCCAAGTTCGGTACGAAGCGACGCGATACGTTCAGGGGCTGCGTTCGTTCCTGCGATCACCGCAGCCACATCGCCCGGCAGCATGCGCAACAGCACGAACACCAGAAGCGACAGACCGAACAGGGCCACGACGAACAGTCCCAGCCGTTTGACTACAAATCTCATAGTTGAACCACCATTGGTCTATCGCTCGATCCGTGCGTTTGCAGCGATACGCACCTATTCACCGTCATTACCCTATCCAACAATATCGCGCCAACGTGTGGCGGTGCCGCAACGATGCCGCTGCAAACACCGCCACACATCAGTTTTCATCACTTGTTTTCCATCGATTTTTCGTCGATTCACCGCGCCTTGGTGATCTGCCACAATGGCAGCACCGTCTGGCTCAGCTTGCTGGGGAATCCCTGCACGTTCTTGTGGTATGCCACCGTCACACGATAGCCGAACAGCCAGTCGGCGGGGGCATCCTCGCTTACTACTTTCGCAGCCTGCTTCAGGTAGTTTGCACTGGATTCCTCATCGGTGGCGGCGAGCGCTTGGCATACAGTTCTTGGGCTTGCTTGCCGTCGTAGTGGAAGTAGTAGTCGGGCGTGGTCCACTTGTAGAAGTCGTGGCTTTCGGCGTGGTCCACCAACGAAAGTTCATAGTCGCCGTTGGCGTGCACGTCTTGCAGCCATGTGGAGAATTCCACGTAGTTGATGCTGAGATCAATGCCGATTTTGGCGAGCTGGCTACGCAGTTGGTCGCCGAGTTCCGTGCCGTACGTGTTGGCGTAGGTCGAGGGTGAGTTTCAGCGGATTATCGGTGGAATAGCCGGCTTCAGCATGAGTTCCTTGGCTTTGTTCACATCGTACGGGTACAGGTCGGTCAAGTCCTCATAGCCCGGGTCCACGGATGGGATCGGCCCGCCGAGCGCATAGTCGACGTTACCGCGCGAAGCGATGATTTCCTCATGGTTGATGCCGTAACGGATTGCCTGACGCACGCGCTTGTCGGCAAGCTTGCTGTTCGCGCAGTTGAAGGCGAGCACGTATTTGTCGCTGCCGTCCGCCGCGGACGCCTGATACGTGTTGGTGTCAAGCGATTTGGCGAGCGTGGCGTTCACCGGGGAAAGCACGTCGACTTCGCCGCTTTTCAGCGCGTTGACGGCTGCGTTATCGTCGGTGAGGAATTTGATGATCACGTTTTCGGTTGCGGCCTTGTGTGCGCTTCCCCAATACTTCGGGTTGCTTTGAGCGCCATTTTGCTGGCGGAATCGAAGGATTCCACCGTGTACGGGCCCGATCCGACGGCTTCGGTTTTCGCGTTGTATTCGGCGTCCTTATCGAACACCAGGCCGGGGCGTCCGGTCAGGTACCACAGCAGGTTGGAATCGGGGGTGCTGAGCGTGAGCTTCACGGTGTCGCTATCGACCGCTTCGGCTTTTTCGAGGCTTTCGACCTGATTGGCGTTGTAATACTGCTGTTCTTTGAGCTGGTTAATGGACCAGGCCACATCTTCGGCGTCCAACGTGTCTCCGTTGGAGAAGTTCATGTTCTCGTTGAGATGGAACGTATACGTTGTGCCGTCGTTGGAAATATCCCAGCTTTTCGCCAGTCCCGGCTGCACTTTGTTGTCGGAATCGCGCGACAGCAGCCCTTCGTACACATTGCCGATCAGCACCTGTTCGATCGCCGATCCGGACTGGTGGCGAATGTCGAGGCTTACGGGGGCAAGTTTCAGTCCAATGGTCACGGTGTTGGAGGCGCCATTTTCCGCGGTATCGCTGGATGCGTTGTTGTTGCGGAACACGACGACGCCCACAATGATGGCGACCACTGCGATCACTGCAATGATGGCGATGATCCACTTGTTGGGCCCCTTGGATTTCGGCGATTTGGCACGCGCGTTCAAAGTTGCGTCGGTGCTTGCCGAGGTTGCGGGCTGATTGTTGTGTTGTTCGTTCTTCTGTTCGGTTGCGTCGGCTTCGCCGTACGCACCTGAAGATTGCGACATGATTGCTCCTGTTTGATTATGTGTTTGTTCTGGTTGACCGCCTGTACGGGTCGATCACCAAAGTCTGATTCTACAATCCGCCATGCCCGCAGGATTCATCTGACGGCAATGCCGCAATGCCGCATGCTTCAGCCGGTTCGATATATACTTGACGCAGTTTTCGTAAGTCTTGCCAACGTCAAGGGAAGGACAATATCGGCTATGGCGCATATTCTTCTCGGCGTGACCGGCAGCATCGCCGCATTCAAGGCCTGCCATCTCGCCTCCGACTGGAGCAAGCAGGGACATGAGGTTCGCGTGGCCATGACCGCGGCCGCGCAGGAGTTCGTCACCCCGTTGACGTTCAGCTCGCTCACGCATACGCAGACGCGCACGTCCATGTTCGCAGCACAGCGCAATGACGGCGATGTTGCGCATACGCCATCCGATCCGCTGCATATCAATCACGTGGATGATGCGAAATGGGCGGACATGCTCGTCATCGCTCCTGCGAGCGCCGATATCATTGCGAAAATCGCATGCGGCATTGCCGACGACCAGCTGACAAGTACCGTGATTGCCTATAGCGAGGGACCGAAAATCCTATGCCCTGCCATGAACGTGCACATGTATGAGAATGCCGTGACGCAACGCAATCTCAATGCCTGCCGTGAACTTGGATGGACCATTGTGGAGCCGGGATCCGGTATGCTTGCCTGCCAGGATGTTGGCAAGGGGCGCATGGAGGAGCCTGCTGCGATCGAAGCTGCCGTAGCTGATCTGCTGCGTGCGGACCAGCCCGCAGAAACGTTGCCATTGCACGGATTGCATGTGCTCGTCACCGCCGGCCCCACACAGGAGCCACTTGATCCCGTGCGCTACCTCACCAATCATTCCACTGGAAAAATGGGCTATGCGATCGCCGAGCAGGCACGCGATAGGGCGCGGATGTGACGCTGGTATCCGGCCCTGTCACATTGAGCGCTCCCCGCGGCATTGATACGGTTCACGTCACCACCGCGCAGCAAATGTTCAACGCGGTGCAAGAGCATTTCACGCAGGCCGATTTGACGATTATGGCCGCTGCCGTCGGCGATTTCCGCCCGATTGAGCAGTCTTCGGAGAAAATCAAGAAGAACGGGCGCGTCAATATCGATCTGCGGCTCACTTCGAATCCCGATATTCTCGCATGGGCAGGCGCGCATAAAACCGCCGGTCAAACCTTGTGCGGTTTCGCCATGGAAACGCAGGATCTTGAATCGAACGCAGCGAAAAAACTCACATCCAAGCATTGTTCCATGCTGGTGGCCAACAATCTCAACACTCCCGGCGCCGGATTCGCGGTGGACACGAATGTGGTGACCGTGCTGAAACCCGGCGAAACCACCGACGAACCGATCATCGAGCATTGGAACAAGATGAGCAAGCAGGAATTGGCGGAACGCATCCTCACCGAATTGGCAGCGTTGCGCAATACCGAATCCGCTGAATCGCAAGCATCGTAACCATCAACCAGCATCACAGGAAATAGCGTCAATACAGCAATCGTAAGGAGAATTCGACATGCTTCTGGTCGCAGTCGACATCGGCAACACCAATGTGGTGATCGGCTTTCTCGATGACGGGCATATCGCCGGCACGTATCGCATCACCACGAAGCGAACCACACGTCGGATGAATATGGCCTGATGATCACGCAATTCCTGCGGTTGAGCGGCTACGCGCCGGGCGATGTGGACGATGTGATCATCACGTCGGTAGTGCCGAAGGTCATGCATTCGTTCCGTGCCAGCATTGTGAAATTCCTCAATATCGATCCGATGATTGTTGGACCGGGAGTCAAAACCGGCATCAATATTCGCATGGACAATCCGCGGAATATGGGCGCGGACTGCATCGCCGACTGCCGCGGAGCTACTACGAGTATGGCGGGCCCGAATTGCTGGTGGGCGGATTTCGGCGACGGCCACCACATTCAACTATGTGACCGCCGATGCGTCGGTGATTTGCGGGCTCATCACCACCGGCATTCGCACAGGCGCGGCCGCCTTGTGGGATGCCACGGCCCAGTTGCCGGAAGTGGAAATCACGCGCCCCTCGTCGATTCTGGCGAAAAGCACCAGCCAGCCATGCAGCCGGCCTGTATTACAACTTCCTTGGCGGCATCGAACGTACGATCGCGCAATTCCATCGTGAAATCGACGAGGATTTCCGCGTAGTTGCGACGGGCGGATTAAGCCGCGTGTTCGCCGACGATACCGACATGATCGACATTTACGACCCTGATCTGATTTTCAAAGGCATGCTGCATATTTACGAGCGTAACGTACGATAGAAAATCTTATATTTTAGATATGTGCAATCTCAGTACATAATAATGATGGTTGTCTTGCTTTCAATCGAATACAAGACAACCATCATTATTTTTGTATTTTAAGAAAATACAAGCCTCTCCGAATTGCGTAGAACTTCATACACTTCTAAAACCAATTCGACCTTTTGATTTCTAAATTGAGGGATGTCGCTTTCTTGATAGGGATTATAAGTATTACGGTTACACCCAAACTCTTTTAATGCTTTTATTTTATTGTCTCTGTCCATTTCGACCAAAGAACGCCGTCAATTCCTCTAATATCCCATTATTCA
>ENA-OQAZ01001705-OQAZ01001705.1-human-gut-metagenome-genome-assembly--contig:-NODE-1705-length-9945-cov-5.760644_pt1 | contig 9945 bp, 12 predicted proteins | sample MGYA00242737_ERZ504531 | MGnify/ENA primary metagenome ERZ504531 (study PRJEB26092, sample SAMD00036244) | human gut metagenome | host: Homo sapiens | study: EMG produced TPA metagenomics assembly of...
GATTTTTACTGCATCCGGGAAGATATCCGTAAATATGTCGTCTAACTGTTCCTTTAAAAAAGATGGAGTTACCTCCATGATTCCTGTTACGCCGGTTGTATTCTGGGCAGTTAGTGCCGTTATGGCGCTCATGGCATATACCCGTGAGCGGTCATGGTCTTGATGTCTGCCTGGATACCGGCGCCTCCGCTGGAATCGCTTCCAGCGATCGTTAATGCTGTTTTCATTGTCATTCTCCTTTTCGCATTAATTTTATAAAGCGGCGGAAGGTGGTGCCCCCAATCCGCCGCTCTGTTTATAAACTGCATTTTTGCAGATATCATTCCCGGATTGCTATTTGCGAGCATCTCTTTTGTACGCTCACACAATTCTTTCGATGCTTCTTTCACATCCTCCTGTGCAAAGATTGCACTGATCACTGCAACACCATTAATCCCACTACCCGAAAGCTCTTTTACATTATCTTGTGTAATTCCTCCTATAGCAACAACCGGAATATCAACTTTAGTACAGATTTCCTTCAACACACTATGTTCTACTTCCCGTGCATCTGTTTTTGTTCCTGTTTGAAACACTGCTCCAACTCCCAGATAATCTGCCCGTGCTTTTCGGCTAATAAAGCCTGCTCTACTGTCCGTGCAGAGACGCCTATGATTTTATCTTCTCCCAGCTGCGCTCTTACATCAAGCGCTTCCATATCGCTTTGCCCAACATGCACTCCATCCGCATCAATTTCCTTCGCAAGCTTCACATTATCATTAATTATGAATGGAACTCTATATTTTTTGCATAACTGTTGTATCTTTTTTGCCTCTTCTAAAAACTCTTCTTCTGTCAAATCTTTTTCACGTAACTGAATAAAGGTAGCGCCACCTTTCAGCGCTTCCTCAACCTGTTCATAAAGCGTCTGCCCATTCAGCCAATGTCTGTCCGTAACAGCATACAGCAACATCTGTTCCCTTAATTGTTCCTTAGTAAAGCTCATACTTAGCCCCTTTCTCCAGTTTTTCTCCTGTCATATTATAGATGGCATCAATAATTCTATTTCTATATGTAGCGTTACCATCGCCTTCCTGCATTCTCGTCCATGCTATTTCACCGGCAACGCCCATCATACAAACTGCTGCCACAGCAGCTTCCAGTTTTCTTTTCGGATTTGCTGCCAGAAAAGCGGTCGTAATACCGGATAACTGACATCCCGTGCCAGTTATTCTTCCCATTTCTGAACGTCCATTTCTAATTACATAACATTTCTCGCCATCTGTCACAAGATCTATTGCTCCTGTAATTATAACAATTGCTTCTTTCTTTTTCGCAAACCCTTTAATAAATGATATGCTCTGTTGCAAATTTCTTTCATTAACGGCTTCTGTAAGATCAGCATCTACACCTTTTGTACTTCCGCTTCCATAAGCCAGCGTCTTAATTTCTGAAACATTACCTCGAATCACAGAAAACTTTATCTCTTTTATTAATTTTAATGCCGTCTCCGTCCTGAACCTGCTTGCTCCTGCTCCCACCGGATCCAATAATACCGGATGTCCCAGTTCATTAGAGCGATGCCCGGCTTTAAGCATCCCCTCAATACTCGTTTTATGTAATGTTCCCAAATTAATGTTCAGCCCTCCACATATAGATGTAATGTCCGCTACATCTTCCGGCTCATCTGACATAATTGGACTGCCACCACATGCAAGAATCACATTCGCAACATCATTCACTGTTACATAATTTGTTATGTTATGCACCACAGGGGCTGTTTTTCTAACTTGATCCAAGCATTCCTTTAGCATTTCTCTTCTACCTTTTCTTTCGTCAGGTTCTTATTGATTGTTTCCTGGATCTGCTGTTCTACTGCAGCAGCAATTTCCACAGTCTTCATATCTTTATAATCTTCATAAAGCATCGGTTTCAGAAAATGCACCTGCACCGTCACCGGTCGGGTACTGTTTGTATCAAACGGTTTAAAAGAATCAACAAGTGCTACCGGAATAATCGGACACTTTGCTTTGGTTGCTGCTTTAAAGCTTCCCCCTTTAAAAGAACCGACATTATTTCCATTTTTTGAACGCGTTCCTTCTGGGAAGATAAGATAATTTCTCCCTGATACAACTTCTTTTGTCACACTTGTAATGGTTTTCATTGCCTGACGGACATCCTCACGATCAATCATAAATGCTTTCATGATTTTAAATACCTGTTTTAAAAACGGAACGTTTTCCACTTCTTTTTTAGCTACAACAGAAAAAGGGTGCGTACACGCTTCAACAATTGCCAATACATCATACAAGCCTTGATGATTTGGAAAAAACATAAATCCGTCCTGCTTTGGAATATTCTCCTGCCCATGTACATCGATTGTTACATTTCCGCCTTTATTTGCACGAAAAACAATCCAACGCAAAAATTCATAATTATCTTCTTCTGTATATTTATCCACATGGGAAGCCCGATAGCAGAGTTTAATCCATCCCCCCGGCACGATCAAAAGATTCCGCAATACCATCAGTAGAATTCTTCTCATGCATTCTCCTCCATCCTGCAATAATCCTTAATTGCTGTTTCATAAAGATTATTCCCGTCTTTATCTATTACTACAATAACCGGAAAATTTTCAACTGTCAGTTTTCTGATCGCTTCTGTCCCAAGATCGTCATACGCTACCACTTCTGAAGATGTGATACATTTTGAAAGAAGCGCCCCAGCTCCACCAACAGCCGCAAAATATACTGAACCATTGCGTACAATTGCATCAATTACCGCCTGATTTCTTTTTCCTTTTCCTATCATAGCGCCAAGTCCAAGGTCCAGGAGCTGAGGTGCGTATTTATCCATTCTGCTTGCTGTCGTCGGTCCTGCCGAGCCAATTGGGCGTCCTTCTCTTGCCGGTGATGGTCCCATGTAATAAATCACCTGCCCTTGAATATCAATTGGAAGTTCCCCGCCTTCCTGTAAAATCTCATACATTCTTTTATGCGCTGCATCTCTTGCTGTATAGACCGTTCCTGTAAGATAAACATAATCTCCTGCCTTCAGTGTTGCCACGGTCTCTTTCTTCATTGGTACTGTTATATGCTTGTCCATTTTACTTTCCTCTTTCACTTAGCTTGTTGAATTAAATTGTACGGATCACATGACGATTTACATGACAGCAAATATTAACCGCCACCGGAAGTCCCGCGATATGTGTTGGATAAGTATTAATATTCACCGCAAGTGCTGTTGTTGTCCCTCCAAGTCCACCAGGTCCGATACCAAGGCTATTTATTTTTGTAAGGAGCTCTTCTTCCAACTCTTTTACGTATTCAATTTCTGAATGTGATCCAACTTCACGTGTCAGAGCTTCTTTGGCCATCAAAGCACATTTTTCAAATGTACCACCAATTCCAACACCAACCACCATTGGCGGGCATGCATTCGGTCCGGCATCTTTTACCGCTGTAAGAACCGCATCTTTTACACCTTCGATTCCTTCTGCCGGTTTCAACATAAATACACGACTCATATTCTCGCTTCCGAAACCTTTCGGTGCTACTTTTATCTTTACCTGGTCTCCATCTACAATTCTTGTATGCAGAACTGCCGGAGTGTTATCCTTTGTATTCTCACGGATCAACGGATCTCCAACAACTGATTTACGAAGATAACCTTCTACATAGCCTTGACGTACCCCTTCATTTACCGCATCTTCCAATGCTCCTCCTTCAAGATGAACATCCTGTCCAATCTCAAGAAATACTACTGCCATTCCTGTATCCTGACAAATCGGAATCATATCCTCTCCTGCAATCTTCAAATTCTCTTGCAGCTGTTCCAATATCTGTTTTCCAAGTGGTGCTTCCTCATTCTTTTCTGCACATTTCATTGCCTCTGCCATATCTGGTGACAGAAAATGATTTGCTTCAATGCACATTTCTTTGATGTTTTTTTGTTATTTCTTCTACACGTATTGTCCGAATCATTTCTTCTATCTCCCTCTTCTTTGAAACAGGTACGCAAGCGCAATGCAAGCGTACCTGTATTTTTTATATCTCAAATTCAATTTTTCTGCCTGTTCGATGGTACTGGTGATATCTCACTCCTGCTGCATCCATCATTCGTTTTGATGCTTTCACTCCCGTTGTATCCGCGTATTTGTCACAATCATAAATAACTTCTTTAATTCCTGCCTGAATAATTGCTTTTGCGCATTCATTGCATGGAAAAAGAGATACGTAAAGTTTTGCTCCCGCAAGACTTCCGCCATTGTAATTCAAAATTGCATTCAATTCACTATGTGTTGTATATACATATTTTGTCTCTAACGGATCTTCGCCTTCGCGCGCCCATGGAAATTCATCATCAGAACATCCCATCGGAAGACCATTATATCCCATGGAAAGAATCTTGTTATCCTGACTTACGATACAACAGCCAACCTGTGTATTCGGATCTTTTGATCGCATTCCGGAAAGCATTGCTACGCCCATAAAATATTCATCCCACGATAAATAATCTGTTCTTTTATCCGACATTATTCTTCTCCTTTTGCATATGAATTCAGTTTGTCTGCAAGTTTATCTATAAGCCCTGTGAGTATCTCAAAACATTCTCCATACGCTGTCAGGGGCTTTCCATAAGGATTTGGAAGTTCTTCTGATACTCCAACAAATTCATTTATTGTATATACATTTTTTACGTTTTCATAATCCGAAAGAACTTTGTTCTTAATTGTCTCATTCAATGTCAATACAAGTGTATCTCCTTGTAGATTGCTGCCATCAAACTGCTTTGACACATGATTTTCCAACGTCATCTGCGCGCTCTTCATAATTGCCTCTGCCTTCTGGTTTACCGGTTCAGGGAAAAGCACAACCAGTCCGCCGGATTCAATAATATACTCTTGCTCAAGATCCTGGTGACATAGTAATTCTGCCGCCATTGGTCCTACTGCCGAATCTGCCTCGCTGACAAAAATCACTCTGCGATACTTCTGCTTCTTTGTGATTTCTGTTGCCTGCAGGTGCATATGTCCTGCCGCCTTTTCAAGACGATTCATAATTGCCTTTCCTATTCCGTTCATAGCAAAAGATTCACTATAAATCAGATCAACGTCTTCTTCATCAAATTCGCGAAGCACACGATAGAGGTTTCTTGCAATGGTATTCTCATTCTCACGGGTTCCTATATTCTTCACAATCCCATAATTATAGAACTGAACTGTTTCCCCCGTTGCAATGATTCCGACTTCCTTTCCTTCCCTGTGCGCGGCATAGGCAAGCTGACGAATTGCAAGAATCTCTTCTCTTATATTTCCTTCCACAATCATCATTTTCGCCTTTGGTGCATAATGTCGGTACTTCATTCCCGGAGCTTTTGGCGCCTGCTTGCTTTCACTGTTAACCAATGTCTCATCAACACTGACCGGTCCAATTACCTCTTCAAACATATCCGCTGTAATTGCACCCGGGCGTAAAATCATCGGCGGCTCTACCGTCATGTCAAGAATTGTGGATTCCAGTCCGATATCTACCGCACCTCCATCCAGGATCATATCAATCTTACCTTCCAGATCCACCCGCACATGCTCTGCTGTTGTCGGACTCGGACGTCCGGATGTATTCGCACTCGGTGCTGAAACAAATCCACCTGCCGCCCGGATCAATGCCGCTGCAATTGGATCACTTGGCATACGAACTGCAACCGTATCTAATCCTCCGGTTGTCCCATAAGGTACACTCTCACTTTTTTCAAATATCATCGTCAGCGGACCTGGCCAAAAATGTGCTGCCAGTGCGTCTGTCTCCGGTGGAATATTCACCGCCACTTTTTTCAGGTCCTCATAGTCTGCAATATGAACAATCAACGGATTATCTGATGGACGTCCTTTTGCTGCATATGTTTTCTTTGCCGCCTCCTCTTTTAATGCGTCCGCCCCAAGTCCGTAAACCGTCTCCGTAGGAAATGCAACAAGACCTCCTTGTTTTAATACATTTCCCGCTTCTTCTATTACATCCTGGTTTATTTGGTTTTTATCTATTTTTCTAATAATCGTTTCCATAAATTTTATTATATCATTATTTGTTCTAAAAAAAAACTGTTTCTCTTCTGCTATTCATTTTCTTTTATATAAGATAAAATTCCTTCTGCCACTGCTTCTGCTACTGATTTCTGATAATCTTCCGTAACCAGCTTCTGTGCTTCTTTATAGTTACTCAAAAAACCACATTCTACGATCACTGTAGGTACTTCCGTCTTTTTTAATATATAATATGTATTATTTGCTTTTATCTTTTTGGTATTATCCGGATTTACCTTTTGTAAAGCGTCTTGTATTATCCCTGCAGCCTTTTCTCCTTCCGTCGATGTCTGATAGTAGAAGACCTGCGCACCGAAAACATTTTCTTCATGATAACTGTTCTGATGTATACTGACTGCTAATACAGGAGAAACTTCATTCATAATCTTTACTCTGTATTTCAAATCTTCTACTTTACTTTGTGCAAGCTGTTCATCTGTTTCTCTGGTCATGATTACCTGTATATTTTCTTTTTCCAAAATTTTCTTTACAGATTCGTAATCGTTAAATTGATATCTTTTTCTTTCACTCCATTGATTCCGACCTTCCCCGAATCAGTACCACCATGTCCTGCATCTAAAACAACTATCCTGTCTGACTTTTCTGCTTCTCCGATTGTCTCCATTTCTTCTTTTAATTCTTTCTGTAAGTTTTTCGAAACTTTCCAACAACCTGCGATAAGCCCTGTCATAATCAGAATCCCTATCATCAACCTGATTTTTCTTTGCAAAAAAACGACCTCCCTTCACATATTCTATCTATATGCAATGAGAAGCCGTTTTTTTAACTTATCTTTTATTTAATTTACATACTGAGAAATGAGCTTCCATACACTGCTTTCTTCTCTTCCCAGGCTCCATTCTGCCACACCTGCCAGTTTATTTCCCTGTATCACCTTCAGCTTTGCTTCCAATGATTGAGCATCTTCAAGCCAGATACGGTAGGTTCCGCCATCCGCAGACCATTTTGCATAGTTTTGCTGTGTCTTTTCATCCCACTGTGCTGTTGCTCCCGCATTCACAACACTCTGCGCCGCTTCTTCCATTCCCAGTGCCTTACTTGATACTTTATTCGGATAAGATGCTGCTTCTGTACCAGCTTCTTCCGAAAGTTGCTCCGGGCTCTTTGCTGTCTCAAACCATAATCTGGTAAAAAATGGAATTCCGGCAATTACTTTATCAGCTGATACCTTTTTCAATGTTTTTTCTATTCCATCCTGCAAATAGCTGATCGATGCCACTGATCCCGCTTCATAGGATCCTTCTGTATGTTCATCATAAGCCATAATCACCACGTAATCTGCCACAATCCCCTGCTCTTTAAGATCATAATGTGAATTGTATGACTGTGGCACATAATTATCAACTGAAAATACAAGATTATTCTGGTGGCACTTCACAGACAGCTCTCTCACAAGCTGCACGTAATGCACACCACACTTGGAAGAAATCAATTCAAAGTCTAAATTAATTCCATCCACTCCTGCTGCCACTGCCGCAGCTACAACCTGATCTTCCAGTTTTGCTCTTTTTGATGTATAACGCAATGTCTCATAGGTCTCATCATAGGAATTCGTTCCACCATGAAAATCCCGGAATACAGCCCACACTTCCAGTCCTGCCGTATGTGCATAATTCACATAGTCCGCATCTGCAATTGAACTGATATTACCTTCCGTATCCGCAAGACTAAACCAGGTTGGTGCAATCGTCGTAAGTCCACTGGTTGATGCAAGTACCTGCTGAACCGCATTATTTGCTGCCACATTCGTCACATTATGCCATGCCATATTGATCGAATGATCTTCTGTCATGTTTGAATAAACCGGTTCCGTAAAATCTCTGGATATTTTTTCTTTTTTCTGGTTCTTTAAAAATTTGGTCTTAATATATCCTACATAACCATCCGCTGTGGCAACTTTCATCCAGTCATCTTCGTCTTCAAGCACTGTCACCTTGTCCGATTTTTTAACCTCTGTCAGTATCGGACTCTTAACGCCACCAAGATAACGAACCTGTGTGTCTTTCTTCACTTCTGCTGTCTCGATCTCGCCCCACTTCGATGTGATAATTGCTCTGTTTGGTTCCTGTTCCACAGAATATTCCATATTCGTATACTCTTGTATGAACGGAAGTGCGATATATGCGATATCTCCATCCGTCTTAAGAATTACATAATCTTCACTTTTTGTTTCGTTCACTGCTGTATATTCGCTGCTGTTCTCACTTACAGAAACATTTCCATCCGGCAAGGTATATAAAAGCACCCGTTCGTTCGCATCCCAGTAAAATCTGCTGTTTATCTTATCACGAAGAACCTGATATGCTACATAATATTGTCCATCAAAAACCTTACCCGGTATAACACTATCTGTAGAAGAATCGGAAGAAGATTTCGCGGAACTCTCTTCTTTTTTCACTACTTCATTATTAATGATCAATGCCAGATCATCACTGTTTTCTATTCCATAATATTGTTCTTTATCGGCTTTCTCATTTGATGAACCGTATCTCTTAAAGAAAACTGCGCCTGCTGCCAAAATCATGATCAATAATATGATGATCATTATGAAAAGAATTTTATTACGTCTTTTCCGCGCTCTATTCACTTTCTTTGCATGACGTGTTCCCGACCTTCCATTTCTGCCTCTGCCTGTTGTCATTGGTCTTCCCTTTCTCCGGGAACTCCCCGGATGTCTAGATTGTCCTTTTACTCTTCCCCTGCTTCGCGCATGGGTACTGCCTTTTCTTTTGTCCATGCCAACCCTCCTGATTGCAATTTTTATATCTCTGGCGCTCTCCTACACAAACAGTTCCTTACTTCCTGCCCTGCTGTGTGTATTTCTAATATCTCCACATCTCTGGATAAAATAATGATTCTGAAATTCATTATATCATATTTTCATCTTGCGTCATTAACAAATTGCATCTACAACAGTTGTACATATCAAAAAGTTGTTACACCTTCAATGTCTGTCCATCTTCTATCAATTATAACAGCTTACAAATATACTTCTGTCCGGCAGTTCAAGGGGTAATCTCTGCCTGTCTGTTATGATTCACATCTGTAAAAACCAATGATTCTATCCTTCCTTCCGGATCAATCACATAATCTCTCATATAAGTACCTTCTTCTCTGGCCATATATGCTGTCACAATCTGCAATGGACTCATCGGATATCCATCCATAACTATGTCCACTCCTTTTTCTTCATAACCTCTTAGCTCCGCATATAATTCCTTATATCCATCTTCCGTTCTCATATCGTATGTACTCCTTCTCTCCTGGGATCCTGATAAAACGTTGTCCGCCATCTTCGACCATAAAGGGTATCTGTGACATACTGTAGAACAAGTGACGGACAAGAAGACAACCCTGATCTTCGGAGGGTCTCCTTCTCATAATTATTGTGAATTTTCCCTTGATTTCAGGGAATTGAATTTTTTTGAAAATCAGAAATGCTTTCAGTGCCTCCTTTCTTAACATTCCGTTTTATCAAATGGTGTGTCTTCTGTAAGTGCCATTATATGAGCAGCCTTTCGGAATTTCAATGTGTTTATTGTTGATAAGTGGGTGGGATTTGTTGATAACCTAAAATAGTTATAAACAATTTTCGTTTTCCTTTACATCTTTTCTTTTTTTGTTTATACTAAACGATGAAAAGATATATCTAGTTATGAACATAATGAACAGTTCTTAATCCACAGATTATCTTAATATCATAAGACATAAGGATGTGATCATATGAAAATTGAAAAATCAATGACAATCAGATTCGTTGTACTTTGACACATGCCGATCTTGCAGCCCGCAATCTCAAGATCAGCGAACTGGCTTATGGTACCGAGAAAGCAAAATCACTATTCGAGATATGATGCAGCAGGCAT
>ENA-OQAZ01001706-OQAZ01001706.1-human-gut-metagenome-genome-assembly--contig:-NODE-1706-length-9944-cov-2.361923_pt1 | contig 9944 bp, 12 predicted proteins | sample MGYA00242737_ERZ504531 | MGnify/ENA primary metagenome ERZ504531 (study PRJEB26092, sample SAMD00036244) | human gut metagenome | host: Homo sapiens | study: EMG produced TPA metagenomics assembly of...
TCCTGTACACTTGACTGTTGTTGAATATGTAGGATCTCCATCGTTTAATGAAGCAGCTCCGCCTGATGCATATGAATATCTCTTTGTTGCATCTTTATCAATACCCTTTCTATCACCAAATTCACCACCGATACCAAATGTAAGTGTATCTGAATCTGCTGTAGCCTTGAATGTTTCGTTTACTGATACTGATTTACCTTTTTTAATTTTAACCCACTTACCATAAGCAAAGTTTTCTTTCTTATCAGCAATCTTAACGAATACCCATTTATCACACTTAGATGATGATAATGTGTATTTGATTGTGTATTCTTCACCTTTTTTAACTTTAACTGGCTGCTTAACCTGAGCACCCCAGCATCCTCCCCAACCGATTGTCTTCATATCTGCTGTCCAACCTGTTGCTGACTGTGAACTTAATTTTCCTTCTGCACCTTCAAACCAAGCTTCATTTACACCAAAGTAACTCTGCCAGCTTGCTGCAAAACAGTTAGCTGTCATTCCTACTGTTAAAGCAAGTGTAGCTACAACTGCTGCTATTTTCTTTAAACTCTTCATTATTATTCCTCCTCTTTACTTGCGAATCCTACTCGCTATATATGCTGAGTATAGCACGAACATATAGTATATTCAATAAATAAAAACATTTTTATTCGCTATTTTAACACTTTTTACAATTATTTTTGCAAAATAACTGTACACTTTTACCAATTCCAACTTTTCATTCAAGATTATGTTTTCACAGATTATATCCCTGTCACTCATAAATTATTTTCTCAGATTATCTCTCTATTATTCTTTATACTTATATGCTATGCTTTTTCAAACAATCAGTTCAATTATTGTTTGTTTTATGATAACATATATATCTGTGGGAAAAAGTTCAAATATACATATTTATGTTTGTATTTTCAAATCATATCTACATATGTAGTGCTTGTCCCATACATTATTATATTAAGGATGGTAAATTTATATGATAAGACTTTTGTTAGTTGCAGTATTTCTTATAATATTTTTTATAGTTTCGCTGCCGGTTATGCTAGTTGAATGGATTATTCAACATTTTAATATGGACCTTCGAAACCGTTCTTCGCTTAAATTTGTACAATTTGGTCTAAAATGTATTTCATTTTTAAGTGGTGTCAAATTAGAAGTTAACGGAAAAGAGAACATTCCTAATCAGGCATGTCTTTTTATTGCCAACCACATCAGTTTCTTTGATATTGTAGTAACATATCCTTTAATGATCAGTCCTACAGGATATATTGCGAAAAAAGAACTTGAAAAAGTTCCTTTTTTAAGTTGGATAATGCGTTTTGTTAACTGTATTTTTCTTGATAGAAAAGATCCAAGGAACGGACTTAAAGCTGTACTTTCAGCTGCTGATATGATTAAATCCGGTATTTCCGTTTTTCTTTTTCCTGAGGGTACACGTTCAAAAACAGAGAAAATGGGTGAATTTAAGGATGGCGGTTTCAAAATAGCAACTAAGTCCAAAGCTCCTGTAGTTCCTGTTGGCATTACCGGAACTAACGATATTTTGGAAAATCATTTTCCTTTTATTAAATCAGGTAAGGTTATTGTTTCCTTTGGTAAACCTATTTACACAACAGACATGGACCGCGCTGAACAGAAGCTTTTACCGGGAAAAGCCTATGAACAGGTAAAAAAATTAAGTAACCAGCTTTAACAGCTATTGTAAAATTACTTATAAAATGATAAAATATCACAAGATTATGATAATTTAATATGGAGGTACACAATGATTACAAACACACCAGTATTAGCACTTGCTACTTGGAGCATTGTTTTGATTGTGATTTTAGTAGTCCTTGTTGCTGCTCTTATCGGTCTTTATTTCTTTGGACGTAATGCTGAAAAGAAACAGGCTGAACAGCAGAAAACTATGGAAGCTAACGCTCAAACAATCAATGCTTTTGTAATTGATAAAAAGAAATTAAAACTTAAGGAAGCCGGTCTTCCAAGTATTGTTTTGGAACAGTCTCCAAAATATGCAAGAATATCAAAGGTTCCTATTGTTAAAGTAAAGGCAGGTCCTAGAGTTATGAATCTTATTGCTGACCCTAAGGTTTACGAACAGATTCTTCCTAAGCAGGACATTAAAGCTACAGTAAGTGGTCTTTACATTACTTCATTTAAGAGAATCCGTGGTCCGGTTTATGAACCACCTAAGAAAAAGAAGAGATTTGGCAGAAAGTAATATCTGCGTAAAGCAAGAGAGTACATCGTTTGATGTACTCTCTATTTATTTTAACAACAGCACCAAATAATAAGGAGCCGCATCTTAATGCAACTCCTCAACTCCTATACCGTTTCACGGATATTTATATTTATTATGCTGTCTGAAACTTTGCTGTTATTGGCATAAAGTTCATAGTCTATCTTTAAGTCAATGTTGTCTTCCTTTTCCTCAAGAAGTATATCTTTCGTATAAACTTCCATCAGCAAATCGCCAAAAGGTGTGCTGTACAGGACTGGTTGTTTTTGCCCTTTTTAAAAACAAGCTTGCCCGTTACAAGACCTTTTCTTGTGACTTCTACTGTTTCACTATTAAACTTTATTGTATTCTTTGTTATTTCATCATTTTCGTCATCCATATCTTCATAAAGAACATAATGTTTGTCCTTTTTTAAATAATACTTTCCGGCAGACATTGATTCTACGTTATCACCTGTGTCATCTACCATCTGAAGACCGGAGATTTTAATCAATACATTATTATTCATTTCTTCTCCATCCTGTTTAATACTCTTCGATATTAATCTGATTAATCTTTTCAATGTGAAGAGGCATTATTGAATTGGCAAATTCTTTAAACTTCTCTTCTGCATCGCTGACATAAAATTCATATTCCGGCTTTGTCATCTTTGTCTGCCTTATGCCATTCTGTCTTAAAAGTCCATCAAGACTTATTGCCGTTTCATATGCCGGATTAACAAGATTAACTTCAGGTCCCATAATCTTTCCAACTGTGCTTCTTAAAAGCGGATAATGTGTACAGCCAAGAATAAGACTGTCAATATTCTCTTCTTTCATACTTTCCAAATATCTTGAAGCCACCTCGTCAGTTACGGAATCATGAAGCATTCTTCTTCCACCAACGGAACAAACAATGGACATGCCTTGCCCACCACCGTAATTTCAGGATCAATACTGTGGATATACTGTGTATACAACTCACTTTTTATTGTCCCTTCTGTACCAATAATTCCAATACGTTTGTTCTTTGTACTTTCAACTGCCGACTTTGCTCCCGGTTTTACAACACCGATGATTGGAATGTCTATTTCTTTCTCTATTGTATCAAGGGCAAAAGCACTTGCCGTGTTACACGCAACCACAATTGCCTTTACGTTCTTTGTTTTCAAAAATCTAATAATCTGTCTGGAGTAACGTATAATCGTATCCTTAGACTTGCTACCATATGGAACTCTAGCCGTATCGCCAAAATATGTAATGCTCTCTTCCGGAAGCTGTCTTATTATCTCACGTGCCACTGTTAATCCACCAACACCTGAATCAAATACTCCAATTGCTGCATTTTTATCATTCATACCTTTACACCTACTTATTTATTCGTTTTATTTTACCTTTTATCTGAAAATAATTCAATATGTTTGTATAACTTATGCCTTTATTGTCAATAATCTTCTATGAAAACAAGCTTAAAAAAGGAGATTACCATGAAATATATAAAACAAATATCTTTTTGTATGGTTATTGCCATATTTGCCACCGGGATTTTAACCTGGAACATTTTTCTGAATCTTGAAACCAAATCAACTGTTTCGGTGCTGTCTCACAGTGCCATTCGTTTTCATATACTTGCCAACAGTGACTCTGTAAGCGACCAGGCTCTGAAAATGCGTGTCAAGGAATCCGTTGTTAACTACATATATGAAAAACCGGCGATTTTAAAACCGTTGATGAAGCAAAAAACTTTATTCTTAATAATGACAAAACAATAAAATCAATCGCCACAAAAGCCATAGCTGATAATGGATATGATTACACTGTAAGTTCAACTTTCGGTTTCAGCGATTTTCCCGTAAAATCATATGGTGACGTGATTTTTCCTAAGGGAATCTATACTTCATACACAATTAAAATCGGCAATGGAAAAGGACACAACTGGTGGTGTGTCCTATATCCTCCACTATGTTTTGTTGACGTTTCAACGGGCGTCCTACCTGACAATTCCAAAGAAAAATTACGTGATTCACTGTCTGATACCCAGTATCACACCGTAACAAAATATAATTTCAAATTTAAATATTTGAAATTTTTCAATAACCTATGTCAAAATTAATAACCTGCTTATCATAAGCTCTATTCGTTATGGAATTTTGTAAGGTATAGCTGCTGTGTAAGACCTTTCTCCTCCAAAGTCTTAACACACTGCTGTGCCTTTTCCTTATCATCAAATAATCCAAAAACTGTAGGACCACTTCCACTCATTATTGAGTTAAGTGCTCCATTATCAAGCATCACCTGTTTAATCTCACTTATAATTGGATATTCTACTACTGTTACATCTTCCATAACATTGTAAATTAAAGACGCCATTTTCTTCAAATCACCATCTTTAATAGACTGTGCCATGGCTTCAATATCCGGTCTTTTAGTTATTTCCAAAGGTTTTATATGTCCATAAACATATGCTGTTGAAACTGAAACAGGTGGTTTTGCTATAATTACGTGACAGTCAACTGGTGCAGGAAGTGGTGTTAAAACCTCTCCAATGCCTCTTGCTATGGCTGTTCCACCTAAAACACAATAAGGAACATCTGCTCCAAGTTTTACTCCTCTTTCCATTAATTCTTCTTTTGAAAGACCAAGTTCAAAAAGCTGATTAATTCCCATTAATGTTGTTGCGCAGTCTGAGCTTCCCCCTGCCATTCCCCCGGCAATTGGAATACGCTTGTTAATATATATATTAACACCGTCTTTTAATTTTAAACTCATCCATTAACATTTTTGCCGCCATATATGCAAGATTATCCTTGCCATTAGACAAAACTGCCGTATCAGTCTTTACTTCTATCTTTCCCGTTTTATTTTTTGTAATTACTATGTCATCGTACACATCAACCATCTGCATTATCATATCAAGGTCATGATAACCGTCCGGTCTTTTTCTTATTACATCAAGACCAAGGTTAATCTTACCGTACGCCTTTAATTCTATTTTCTCCATTGTATTCCTCCGATGGATTCATTATCTTTTTATCATCTATAATCAGACTATATATTTTTTTATACATAGTTTACTATATATACTCTCCCCCTAGTATACTTTTTTTCATTATGCCTGACAAGATTTTATAATCAATAATCTGTCGCCTTTTTGATTGTTTCATTTTCCAGATTATTAACTGTCATTATTTTTTCGATTGTTGTGTAATTTTCCTTTGCCAGCTTCCAAAGAGTATCTCCTTTTTGAACAATGTATCCTTTTAAAACAGGTGCACTATTTAAAGCCTCCATATCAACCGGCTCCTGATTGATTTCCGTTACAAAGTTTTGCTCCACCTTTTTGAAAACAATGGCTTCCAAAGCTATTACAGCCTTTATTTCCACTTCATCAGCATTAAGCATATTGGCGTTAACCTGCTCCACTTTCCAATTAAGAAAATATTCATCATTTACTTCAATGCCTTCCGCATCTATTCCGTGTTCAAAATTAGATTCTCTGCACTGGCAGCATATTGGATGTCTGTCATCAGAAGAAATATAAATTATACAAGTTTTAATTTTTCCAATTGCTTTCAAACTATTATCTCTTACAAGAATATTTTCGATTTTTATTTCCGCCTGACTGTTGCAGATTTGCAATAGCTGACCTTTTGTTTTGTCGATTTTCATTTTTACCACTTCTTTTGTTCTTGAAGCATTCTTTACAAGAAGTTTCTGGTAAGTTTTCGGCTCCATAATAGGTACAAGGTTAGCCCCCGGCTTATAAACATCCTCAATAACCTTAATACTTGTTTCCTTGTACAGTTTTACATTTAATTTAAGCAAAGCACTTACGGACAGGTTTCTCATTTCATTATCCTGATTAATTTCCGGCTGTACGTTTACATTATTAAGCCACAATTCAATATAAGATACCACATCTTCCGTTGCCTCGCTCATTTCAAGCTGACCGTTAAAATCAATAGTCTGCTCCAGCCACTGCTCAGGCATATTTTCCATTTCAGGTATATAAATAATAAAAACACTAAGCTGGCCGTTTATAATTATACTGCTTCCATTGTCTTCAATATTTTGATTTTTTATTCTAATATCGCTCCACACAATTGTTCCAATTGGAGGTTTGCCATGTGGAACCGCAATCTGCTCACTTACCCTGAAAGTATCCGTTTTGTCTGCCATAATAGCAAGGCTGTCAATATTTCTTTTCTTCGTCATTATATTTTCAACATTGTTTTTTCCTGAATTCTCTTTTGCAAAATTATTTTCATAATTTTCTTCTTGAGAATCGGTATCTATTGCAGTTGCAATATCTAAATCCTCGATTTTTTCAACTATAATGTATGCTTTCAACTGAATCTTGTATATGTAGTTTTTCCCATCAACAGGCTTTATTGATGAAGACAAAACTTCCATTGCTACATTAGCATTGTCTTCTGAATTTATTCCCATTAACTTTATATTTTCTTCAAAATTTATTTCCTTTTCCTCGCCACAAACCATTTCCGAGTTCTTTGGATAATACAGAATATTGTAGTTAATTGTTCCGTTTACCGTAATCTGATTTTCTCTTGTAACAACGCCATCTGTTGTAACTATTTCTTTCTGATTGATTATGTTCTCAATCTCATTGTCAGCATCCATAATTCGTTCCTCTCTGCTAACAAAAAAAATAACTGTTTCACTTTTTACAATTTTGTTCATATGAATTGTTTTTCTTTTCTAATCTCATTTAAACTCCCCCTTTTAATTAACCCTAATTTGCTTATATTATCATGCTATAAAAATCATACTTTTTTAATAATCTTATATACGCCACTATCTGTTGTTATTCACTGAAAATAACGCTTTTGTCCGTCTGCTGGATTTTCACTACTATATATGGATATGTTACATTCTCAGAATTGGAATACTCCTTTGGTCCCTGAAATTCTGTTTTTTATATATATGCCGTTTTTTTGTTTCATACAGGTTGTTGACCTTAATGCTGTAGCCCTGATGATTTTGTCTTCCATATCCAATGATAATATATGTATATTGATTATCAGAATATGTAACCTTAAAAGGCTGTTCCTTTCTTTTTTCCACAATTTGCTTTACCTCTAAAGGCATTTCAATTTCTGCCACAACGGTAAAATCTATGTTCTTTTATCTTTTTTCTGCTTATTTTTTCTATTCCACAGGAGGAAACTATTATCATTAGAAATAATATAAGTGCCCCTGTTAATAATCTATTTTTTTGCATAAAAAACACCATAATATATCTTTATTTAAATATATTATGGTGTTTGTATTTTATTCTTATTTTATCTTTTATTTTATAACATTGAATTTACAAGATTAATCATATACTGACCTAATTCTTTTTCTTTAACTTCTGCATCCTTAGCATCTGTACCCTTAACTCCGTAGTAGAATTTAAGTTTTGGTTCTGTTCCTGAAGGACGTACACAAACCCAAGCTCCACCTTCTAAGTCATAATAAAGAACGTTTGACTTTGGAAGTCCTGTTTCTGTAACTTCACCTGTTTCCATATTCTTAATCGTGTTAAGCTTGTAATCTCTTGCTGAAAGAACTTTGTAACCATTGATTTCTGTAGGAACCTGCTGTCTTAACTTCTCAATTGTATTCTGAATCTTTTCGATTCCTTCCTTACCCTTAAGAGTAATAGCCTGAACTCCATCTAACCAATATCCGTATCTTTCATACATTTCTGTCATCTTATCCCAAAGTGACATACCTTTAGTCTTGTAATATGCAACAGCTTCACAAAGAGCCATTGTTGCAACAACAGCATCCTTATCTCTTGCATGTGTTCCAATAAGACAACCATAACTTTCTTCAAAACCGAAACAATAATGACCCTTACCTGTTGTTTCGAATCCTAAAATCTGTTCTCCAATATATTTAAATCCTGTAAGAACTTCAATAAGGTTAACATTGTAATATTTTGCAATATCGTTAGCAAGGTTAGTTGTAACGATAGTCTTAATTAACGCACCGTCTTCAGGTAATGTTCCGGCTTCCTTCATCTGGCTGATTTCATATTCAGCAAGAAGGCATCCTGACATATTTCCTGTTAAAACATGATATGTACCAGGTTCTTTTCCTCTTACATAAACTCCAAGTCTGTCTGCATCAGGGTCTGTTGCAAGAAGAATGTCAGCTCCGATTTCATTGCCTAATTTCACAGCAAGTTCAAAAGCTTCTTCCGATTCAGGGTTAGGATAACTTACTGTTGGGAAATCCCCATCAGGAAGTTCCTGTTCCTTTACAACATAAACATTCTCAAAACCTAATTCTTTTAACACTCTTCTAACAGGGATGTTTCCTGTACCATGAAGTGGTGTGTAAACAATCTTAATATCTTTCTGTACAGCATCAATTGCATCCTGGTGTTTAACCTGTTTCTTTAATGCTGCAATATATTTGTCATCAACGTCTTTTCCAATCTGAACATAAAGACCAGCCTTAACAGCTTCGTCCTTATCCATTGTCTTTGCATCAGCATAATCTGTAATTGCAAGAACTGCGTCCGTAATGTTAACATCGTGAGGTGGTGTAATCTGAGCACCATCTTCCCAGTATACTTTGTATCCATTATATTCAGCAGGGTTATGACTTGCTGTTACGTTAATACCTGCGATACACTTTAATTCACGAACTGCGAAAGAAAGTTCAGGTGTAGGTCTAAGTGAATCAAACACGTATGCCTTAATTCCGTTAGCATTAAGACATAAAGCTGCTTCATCAGCAAATTCAGGAGACATATGTCTTGAGTCAAACGCGATAGCAACCCCCTTATCCTGACCATTCATTTTAATAATATAGTTAGCAAGCCCCTGTGTTGCTCTTCTAACTGTATAAATGTTCATTCTGTTAGTACCTGCTCCGATAACTCCACGAAGTCCGGCTGTACCAAACTCTAAATCTTTATAAAATCTGTCTTCAATCTCTTTGTTATCATCTTTAATGGCTTCAAGTTCTTTTCTTGTGTCTCATCAAAATAAGGATTTGTAAGCCACAGTTCATATAACTCCTTGTAATCCATTTCGTACCTCCAAGAACTATTTTCAATTCTAACCCATTATAATACAAAGTAAAAAGAAAGGAAACTAACAAAAAAATGTTTTTATATAGAATTTTCACATATTTTCTATGAATTTTTTTTCGTATTTCTTCCTGATTTTGAAGCTGTTTCAATTTTTCCTCATTCTTTTCAGAGTACCACGCCTTGTTAGAATTAAAATAATAATTAATAATTTTCCAAAATTTTTCCGGGTAAGAAAACATTATTTTTAAAATATTGTGCTCTTCCTGAGTTATAATTTTTTTCTGATTCATATTCAGCCAAAACTTTTCTGCCAAGGTCTATGTTCCAGTTGTTTTTTTCCATTACTTTTCTCAAATAATCATAAACATCCTGAATAGCCGGTGCATAGTTTATTTTTGACATATTAATCATTGCAATTTTTCCGTTAAGTAAAACTATATTGTGATGATTGTAACTGCCATGATTAAGATTCTTATGCTCTAGTGCGTTGTTGTACATTTTCCCATAACCTGTTTGCCTTAAAGCCTTTAAGCTTCATCTGCCTGACTATAATATTCCACCAACATTTCTTTTAATGCCAGTTCAAAATTAGTTTTTGTTTTTTCTCTTTTTTATGTAATTTCTTATGTTTATTATTTCTTTATTGTGCTTTTCATAAATCACAAGCATATTT
>ENA-OQAZ01001707-OQAZ01001707.1-human-gut-metagenome-genome-assembly--contig:-NODE-1707-length-9944-cov-1.603545_pt1 | contig 9944 bp, 18 predicted proteins | sample MGYA00242737_ERZ504531 | MGnify/ENA primary metagenome ERZ504531 (study PRJEB26092, sample SAMD00036244) | human gut metagenome | host: Homo sapiens | study: EMG produced TPA metagenomics assembly of...
CTCGTTTCCTCTGTAATGGCATCGGTTACGGTTTCATAACAGAATTCCTGTACGGTTTCTCCGTCTGCGCCCGCCGCCTTTACCGCAAAATGTGGTGTCACCAGTTTGCCGCCGTTGACAATTGCCGCCGCCGCACGCAGCATGATAACCGGTGTAATCTGAAACGACTGCCCGAAAGACATTGTTGCCAGCTCTACTTCTCCCACATTTTCAATTTTATGGATAATTGTCGAAGCTTCGCCCGGCAGATCAATTCCAGTCTTTCCTAGAATACCCAGCTTGCTTAAATACTCATAAAACCGTTCATTACCAACCCGCCGTCCCCACTCAATAAATGCAGGATTACAGCTGTTTATGTATGATTCCTTCCGTCTGTTATATACTTGTCTTTATACGTTTCTCTATATCTGCCCGTCTGTTTTCTTTGTCTGTTTATCCTGCTGTATTCCTGTACTTACATCCTCCCAACAGCCTCCATTTTTGCCCATGCTGACATACCGGATTCTGCCCTGCTGTTTTAATTCTTTTAACTTTTGCAGGATATTTCCCTGGGAATACCCTGTATATTCTGCAATTTCCGCTGTGGTCAGCCGATTTTGGCTTAAAAAAAGCTGTTCTATCTTTTGAATACTCTCCTGCCTTTTTTTTCATTTTGGCATGGATATGACGGTAAGGCATCATCCGGCACGCTCCTGTCCGGTAGCAGACACACAGGCGGTTATCGGGATAAACGGTTATTTCAGATAGCGTGTTTTGTACCACCGCCTGACGGACGGCTTCCTGACCTTCTTCTGAATACAGATACTGACGGATAGCAAAAAGCCGCTGCCCGGGCTTTGCCGTATCGTTTCGTTTTTCCTGCTCTGTCATCTGATTTATCTGCTGTGCCAGCATTTCCGATGCCAGTTTATAATCACTGTCACTCACAATCCCGTCCATATACTTTTGAAGCAGGTTCTTTTTTCTTTTCCCGTAACCGCCCATATTCTATGCAAAAGTCTTTACTGCACGGGTTCTTTTTTAAAACTTTTTCCAGCAATAAAAGGCCGTTTTCCGTCTGCGTTTTTATGCTTTCCATATCTTCTTTTTGAAACTGCTCCCACAAAAGCGGTTCCAGTTCTTTCTCATAAACTGTGATATTTTTACAGACTGTGCCATCTGGATTTTTCTCAAGCTGTCTGCCGCACATCCAATACACATTTCCTGCACTTCCTGTTCTTTTGCAGTACGCACATCCACATTTTCCGCAGACGATTTTAAGGCAGTGCTGCGGCAGCGGGCTTCTTTTCTTTTTGTTCTTTTGCCTGACTTTTGCTTTTCCGGGCATTTAACGCATCATTTGCCGCCTGCCACAGCTTTTCGCTCACGATTGCAGGGATTCTGTTTTCATGATAAATCCACTGCTCCTTTGGCAGGCAGCACTGTTTTTTTAATTCAAAATCATAATGCGTTTTATGCATTACAGCTGTTCCCTTATACAGTGGATTCTGAATCAGACGTCTTACGGTCACATCACTGACCGCACCGTTTTTTGCGGTTTCTCATGCCCATCGCATACAATTCCTTTGCAATTTTCCTGCCGCCTGCACCGCCTGCGGACATCGCATAGATTCTGCGGATATAGACGGCTTCCGTTTCTTCTATTCTATAACCATCTTTTTCTTTTCTGTAGCCGTAAACATTATTGTTGACGGTTAGTTTCCCGTCTATTTTCTTTTGCCGCCTTTTATGGGCATTATTAACCTTCTGGCTTAATTCTCTGGAATACTGCTCTGCAATGAGCGCTTTGATACCGGAAAGAAACGCATCCTGCGGCTCATAAAACTTTCTTTCCAGATACAGATACAGTCTGACACGATGTGCTGTAATGTGCTGAATAAATTCATGCCAGTCCCCGGCGTTGCGCATCAGACGGTCAATTGACTTAATTACAATGCAGTCAATCCGCTCCTGCTGCACATCCGCCATAAGACTGGCATATTGCGTTCTTTTTTTCGTTGTTGTTCCGCTTTCCTGTTCAATGTACTGACAGCAGATTACTCCGCCTAATGCCTGTACGATTTCCACAGACTCTGCCGCCTGTGTTTCAATGGCACGGTTTTGTGCCTCCTCTGTTGTAGAACACCGGTTGTAAATGGCACAACGCATTCCAGACAATACTTTTTCCTCACTCATTGTCTGCACCGCTTTCGATGTACTGCACTGCCATAAACCACTCCTCATACGTAATATACTGCTTTTCTAAGAGCAGCTGCATAATGGCTTTTTCATTTTCCTGATTCATCCGGATTTCCATGCCTGTATAGACTTACTATATTCTACGCAGGCAGAATCCCGATTATGAATGACGGTGCTGAACCGGCTTTGTATTTGCCGTTTATCGGAAGAATCATATAGTCATTTTGCCTGTAAATACTCGATAATTTCCGGCAATGCTTCCACCGTTGTTGTCTTTGCACCGGCATCGTGCATCAGTACCACATATTCTTCACGGCTTCCGATTTCAGACAGGACATTCTGTACAATGGTATCCTTATCCACACATTTTGCACTGGCATCCCCTGAACTGACATTCCAGTCAAAGTATACAAATCCCTGTTCATTCAAAAAATTGATACAGTCTGAAATATCGCAGTTGGCTACTTTATTGCTTGAACCGCCCGGAAATCTGTAAAACCACGTTGTCACACCGGTCTGCTCATATAACCACTGCTGCATGTCTAAAACATCTTCTTTAAAGCTGTCAATAGATGCATACACCTGTGAATACTCATGAGAAACAGAGTGAATTGCCAGCGTATTGCCGCTTGAAACAATCCGTTTTAAGCTTTCTTCATTTTCTTCTCCCGGACTGCAGATTGTAAAAAATGTTGCTTTGACACCATACTGGTCCAGAATATCTAAAATTCTGGTTGTATTCGGACTTGGACCGTCATCAAATGTCAGATACACTTTTTTGCATCCCGGATATTCTCCTTCACCGTCTGTCTGCGGTGCTGCCGCCGTTGTCGTCTGCACTTCGGGCAGTGTTGTTTCTTCCTCAGCAGTTCGTTGTTTCTTCTTCGCTTAACTTCTCTTCGGCAACCGTTGTTTCTTCCACGCTGCAGCCGTTTCCTCTGCCACTCCCGCAGACTACTTTCTGGGTATGCTTTTTAGAAGCTGCATGAACGGATACGGACACCAGCAATACAATCAGTACTAATACAGATACTGCAAGAATTACCGGTTTCTTTTTTAATCTCACTTTTTGTCCATGCAGACGAAGTTCTGGTCTTTTCACTCTTTTCATTTTTAAGTTCCCTCTTTCATTTTCTGGCTATAGACAGTATAATACGAAAATTTAAAAATACAAGACACAATTTCACTTTTTTCGACAAATTTCTTCCCCCGGACTTTATTTTATTTTTCCGGACAGAAACGCTCCTGTTCATGACAGTTTCCGTAAAGGTCTGTGTACCATGACCCGTTGTTTTATGACAACGGATTGTTCTATCCCCGACCTTTGTATTGCCGCCGCACGTATAGGAATCACTTAAATGTGCACACCGGTTTCAAGTGCCGCCGTTGCCGTTACCATTTTAAAGACCGAGCCGGGTTCGTAGGTATCATTAATGCAGAAATTCCGCCACATCATATTGAGTAAATCCATTTTGGATTTGCTGCTGTCTTCTTCCGTTATCTCTATATTTAATTCATACGGTGTATTTAAATTATATTCCGGTGCATTAACCATCGCCAGCAGTTCACCATTCTGCGGATTCATCACAATAATTGATACACGCTTTGCCCCTTTTGCTTCTAATGTGCGGTCTGCAAGCTGCTCCGCATAAGCCTGGATATTGTAATCCAGACTGGTGTATAAATCACTGCCCGCAACCGGTTCTTTTCTGCTTTCTTCCGCCCCTTCCAGTTCAATGCCCCACGCATCCGTCAGTGTCAGAATCTGACCGCTGTTACCGGAAAGCAGGGCATCATATTTTGCTTCCAGTCCTAAAATGCCCTGATTGTCACTGCCTGTAAAGCCAAGTACTCTTGATGCCAGCGTTTCATACGGATAGTAGCGCTTATAATCTTCATCGACCTTGACACCCGCCATATTGTATTCCCGGATTTTATCCCCGGTTTCTTTGGAAACATTGGTCTGAATCCGCTCAATAGACGATACTTTTTCCACGCGCTTACGCACCTGTGCTTCATCCAGTTCCAATTCAGATGTCAGCATATGAATTACCGCTTCGGCATCCTGTATCTGGCTGTGAATAACGGAAATCGTACAGACTGTTTTATTATCGGCCAGCACAATGCCATTGGTATCTAATATTCTTCCGCGGGATGCCTTAATCACACGTTCCCGCTCATGCAGTTCTTCAGCTCTTGAAAGATAATACTGTGCCTGAAAAATCATGACATAAGCCAGTCTGCCAATCAGCAGCAGCATTGCCAGAAACACACAGGCTCCACAAATCATCAGTTTTTTCCGGTGTCTTGTATGCAGCCTGCCCATTGGGTCGTTTTTGCGCTCATCAATAATCTGCCAGCGCTTATCGTCCTGTAACGTTCCTTCTGTCTGCGTATTCTTTGGGTTTCGCTTTCATTTTCCCACGGTTTCCACATAAAAATAACTCCGGATAAACGTTATTACATCTTATTAACGTCTGCCCGGAGTTATACTTTTTATGGTGTTGCTGATGTACTATCCTGCACATTGGTATTCGGAACGGTAATGCCGACTGTATTTTCATCTTCACTGTCTGCTGCATCCACCGGCTCTGCCTCTGCATCTTTGAAAATATTCATGTACGGAAGCAGTTCCTCTAAAATATCATGGCTTAAAATCAGCGTATCTGAAGTAGTTCCACTCGTTCCCGTTGTTCCGTCCGGTTCATCAATCAATACATAAACCATCACCTGCGGATTATCCACCGGTGCGAAGCCGATGAAAGATACAATCCATTTTAAATCCTCTCGTTTGCCCTTCTGCGCCGTACCGGTCTTACCACCTATTGAATAACCGGTAACACCTGCTTTTTTTGCAAGTCCGTCATCAACCGTGGATTTTAAATACTTACGCAGCAGCTGCGATGTTGAAGCCGTTACTGTCTGACGCACCAGTGTTGGTTCAAAGGTCTTTACAACTTCACCCGTATCTTTTTCAATGCGCTTTACAATATGCGGCTGGTAGTAATTTCCACCATTAATTAAAGAAGAAAAGGCTGCCCCCATCTGAATCATGGTTACATTGATATTCTGTCCGAATGCATTGGTTGCAACGTCTGTTTCTGACATATCGCTCTTTTTTATAATACCGTTTTCCTCTGACGGAAGATCGATTCCTGTCTTACTGCCAAAACCAAACAGTCTCTGGTACTGGGCGAATTTCACACCGCCAAGGCGTGCGGCAATATCCATCATTGCAGGGTTACAGGACTGCATCAGCGCCTGCTCCAGTGTAATATCCCCATGCTTGCCGGTTTTATTGTATACATGACAGCGGATGGTATAACCTCCGATTTCTTCATAACCGTTACAGTAAAAGACATCCCCGTCATATGTTACGCCCTCTTCCAGTCCCGAAGCAACGGTGAACGGCTTAAAGGTCGAACCCGGTTCAAAGGTTTCTGAAACACAGTAATTTCTCCAGATTTTATACAGCGAATTTGTCATGTCTTCATCGGACATCGTTGCCAGCTGTTCCTGGGAATACGAACTTTCAAGACTTCTTGGATTGTTCAGGTCAAAATACGGATAACTCGCCATACCAAGCACTTCTCCGTTATTCGGATTCATTACCAGTACCGCTGTTGCACTGGACGGCTTTCTTCATTATATGCCGCAATGTGTTTTTCAATAATCCGCTGTACATTTATAGTCAATGGTTGTCACAATATTGTTGCCGTCTACGGCATCTTTGGTTGTTTCCTGCACATCAAGATTATCATTGACATAACTGTAGGATACGCCGTCTGTTCCTGAAAGTTCATCATCATAATAGCTTTCCAGTCCCAGTTCACCGCCGTTTGCCGCACTTGCAAAACCAACAACATCACATGCCATAGTTGAAAATGGATATTTTCTGACATAGGAATTTTCAAACCACACACCCTTGATATTCGGATTGTTTTTTGTATCTGCAACAAGTGCCTTAAAATTAGCAATCTCATCCGAAGTCAGTCCCATCGCCAGACGCTCGTACTGGGAATCTTTCTTCACTGCCAATGTCTGTTCCAATTCCTGACGGTTTAACCCAAAACACTGTACCAGCGCATTTAAGGTCGGTTCTTTATACTTCTCATCGGAAAGCACCAGCTTCGGATCTAATATAAGGTTGTACACTCTTTCGCTGTACGCAAGAATATTTCCATTCGAGGTCAGAATCTGTCCCCCGCTTATACGGAATTGTTGTTGACGTATACGTCTGATGGTCTAACACAGCTTTGGAATATGCATCACCGTGATTATAATTAATCCATGCGATTCTTCCTGCTAAAACTGCCAGTGCTGCCATAACACACAAAAAAGCAATGCCGGCTTTTTTGTGTACTTTTTTGAGCATTGCTTTTTTTCTTCTGTATTTATTTCGTTTTGCACGTTCCTGACTACTTTCTACCATTTATGTATCTCCAATGTATCTTTTTAGTCTGCATTCGGAATATTCTGATACTGCTTTACATATTCACTCTCGCCTGCTGCGTAACGGATAACCTGTCCTTTTGCCGGATAAACCATTCCCAGTTCATTGACCGCTGTATCATAAATTGCATCATAGTCGATATCGGCTTCTGCCTGTGCTTCACGTTCATCATTCTGTGAGGTCAGGGTATTTAACTGCATTTCCAAATCAGATACAGCGGCTGCATTAGTCTTTACCTCAGACTGTAAATTCAGATACTGGTAGCACAGTCCGAACATCACAGCTACCACTGCCGTTACTGCCACTGTATAAAGAAAGTTCATCTTATTGGCACGTCGTATCTTTCTTTGCTGTTCCCGTTTTCTTTTTCGTTCTTCCTCAAGCTGTTCAATACTTGTCGGATCATTGGAATAAGGTTCTGCTACCTGCAGTTTTCTTACCGTATTTCCCTGAACATAACCGGTTCTTTTTTCATACTTTATGGTGTTTCCATACTTTTGCGCGCCATTTACTTTCCTCCCTGCTGACTTTTTTTACGTTTGTAAAACGTTACACACTTTTAAGCTTATCTCTTGCGTTCAAACACACGCAGCTTTGCGCTTTTTGCTCTTTTATTTTCTTCAAGCTCTTCTTCTGACGGAAGAATTGGCTTTCTTGTAATTACTTTTCCCTTAGATTTTTTCCCACATACGCACACCGGGAAATCCGGTGGCAGGTACATGGATTTTCATTATTTTTAAACTGCACCTTTACAATCCGGTCTTCTAACGAATGGAATGTAATAATGCAGAAACGTCCTTTGTCATTTAAATGTTCAATCATGCTGTCAATTGAATTATTCAATACGTCCAGTTCATGATTCAGTTCAATCCGTATCGCCTGAAATGTCTTCTTAGACGGATGTCCTCCAACAGCCTGCATTTCATTGGAATCGCCGCCTTGATAATTTCATTTAACTCAAATGTAGTTTCTATCGGCTTTTCGCTTCTTGCTGCCACAATATGCTTTGCGATATTCTTTGCAAATTTATCTTCACCATAATCCCGGATAATGCGGTAAAGTTCCATTTCGCTGTATTCATTCAAAATATCTTTTGCCGTCATCTGCTGCCGTCTGTCCATACGCATGTCAAGCGGTGCATCCGTCTTATAGGTAAATCCTCTTTCTGCGGTTATCTAACTGGTAAGAAGACACGCCCAGATCCAAAAGAATCCCATCGACTCTTTCAATTCCTAAGTCCTTCAATACCATATCCATATTACAATAATTATTCCGTACAATGGTGACTCTGTCTGCAAACGGCTTTAACCGTTCACCGGCTGCTGCAATTGCCGCCTCGTCCTGATCAATGCCGATGAGTCTTCCTTTGGATGAAAGCCTGCTGGCAATTTCATAAGAATGTCCGCCACCGCCCAGCGTTCCGTCCACGTAGATTCCATCCGGTCTGATATTTAAATTGTCAATCGTTTCCTGCAATAATACAGACTTGTGTTTAAATTCCATGTTTTTCTCCATTTTCAAAACGCATCTTTTTACGGGCAGTCTAAATGGAAAATCCTAAACTCTCCATATTCTCTGCCACTTCATCCATATCGTCATCATAGCTGTCAATACATTCCTGCCAGCGTTCTTTACTCCAGATTTCCACGCGGTTGGCAACCCCGACCATCACAACTTCTTTTTCAAGTCCCGCAAATTCACGAAGAACCTGCGGCAGAAGAATTCTTCCCTGTTTATCAACTTCACAGGATGCCGCTCCTGCAAGGAAAAAAACGTGCAAACTGTCTGGAGTTTTTATTGGTCAGCGGCAGCGACTGAAGCTTTTCTTCAAATGCCTGCCATGCATCCGGCGGATAAACAAAAAGGCAGCCGTCTAATCCCTTGGTTACGACAAAACCGTCCCCTAAGGCATCGCGGAACTTTGCAGGAACAATGACTCGTCCCTTACCATCAATTGTATGGTTGTATTCACCCATAAACATGATTGTTGTTCCTCCGTCTACCACTTTTTACCATTTGCCACCACTTTCCACCACTTTAGAGTCAATTTTATACTTATTTGTGGAAAAATACAAGTGTTTTTTTAGAATTTAACGCATTAAATTCACAGTTTTTCCGCCTGTCTGAAAGTTATCCACCGGATTTGACATCTTCCGCGTATTCTGCACCCTGATGACTGCTTTTTTGTTGTACCTGCCTATCGGAAAGATTTCATTTTTTTCTAAAGTTGGCACTACCATGTTGAATTCAATGCTTTTTATAGTAAAATATACGGTTGTATCTGACATTTTTAAAAATCAGGGGAAATCCCCATAAAAACAAAGGAGATAGAGATTTTATGAAACTCGGTATTGTAGGTTTGCCAAATGTCGGCAAAAGTACGCTTTTTAACTCATTAACAAAAGCTGGCGCTGAATCTGCCAACTACCCGTTCTGCACCATTGACCCGAATGTAGGTGTCGTTGCCGTTCCGGATGAACGTTTAAACAAGCTTGCAGCATTATACAATTCTGCAAAGATTACCCCTGCCGTCATCGAATTCGTTGATATCGCAGGGCTTGTAAAGGGGGCTTCTAAGGGTGAAGGTCTTGGAAACCAGTTTCTTGCCAATATCCGTGAAGTTGATGCCATTGTTCACGTTGTCAGATGTTTTGAAGATTCCAATATTGTCCATGTAGACGGTTCTATCGACCCGCTCCGTGATATTGAAACGATTAATCTGGAGTTAATCTTTTCAGATATCGAAATTCTGGAAAGACGTCTTGCAAAACAGAAAAAAGCAGCTTACAACAATAAAGAAATTTTAAAAGAATGTGATTTAATTGAGCGTCTGATTGCTTTCCTTGAAGCTGGAAATCTGGCTAAGAATTTTGAACTGGAAGACGATGATGAAGCAGCACTCATGAAAGAATATAACTTATTAACAGCAAAACCGGTCATCTTTGCTGCCAATGTTACAGAAGATGATTTACCGGATGACGGTGCTTCTAATAAGTATGTCGCTTCTGTACGTGAATTTGCAGCAAAGGAAAACTGCGAAGTTTTCGTTATCTGCGCGCAGATTGAACAGGAAATCTCCGAACTGGATGATGACGAAAAGAAAATGTTCTTAGAAGACTTAGCATCAGTCTTCCGGTCTTGATAAGCTGATTGCCGCAAGTTACCGTATCCTCGGTCTGATCAGTTACTTAACTGCCGGTGAAACCGAAACCCGTGCATGGACAATCGTTAAAGGTACGAAAGCGCCGCAGGCTGCCGGAAAAATCCATAGCGATTTTGAACGCGGCTTCATCCGTGCCGAAGTTGTCAACTA
>ENA-OQAZ01001708-OQAZ01001708.1-human-gut-metagenome-genome-assembly--contig:-NODE-1708-length-9939-cov-2.555340_pt1 | contig 9939 bp, 14 predicted proteins | sample MGYA00242737_ERZ504531 | MGnify/ENA primary metagenome ERZ504531 (study PRJEB26092, sample SAMD00036244) | human gut metagenome | host: Homo sapiens | study: EMG produced TPA metagenomics assembly of...
CATGTTGTCCCTTAAGTAGTCAAATCCGAGTTCATTGTTAGTCACATAGGTAACATCGCAGGCGTACGCTGCTCTTCTCTGGTCATTGTCCATGTCGTTGAGTACGACTCCGACTTTCAATCCCAGGAATTCATGTACTTTCCCCATCCACTCAGCGTCACGCTTTGCCAGGTAATCGTTGACTGTGACGATGTGTACACCTTCTCCTGTGAGGGCGTTTAAGTATGCCGGCAGCGTGGACACGAGGTCTTACCTTCACCGGTCTTCATCTCGGCAATACGGCCCTGATGCAGGATGATACCACCGATCATCTGTACACGGTAGTGGCGCATTCCAAGTACACGGACAGCTGCCTCTCTTACAACAGCAAACGCTTCCGGAAGAAGATCGTCCAGTGTCTCTCCTTTTGCAAGCCTCTCCTTGAATTCTTTCGTCTTTTCTTTCAATTCCTCATCGGAGAGCTTCTGCATCTCCGGCTCCAGCGCATCAATATGATCCACGATCGGGTAGATTCGCTTCAATTCATGTTGCTGTGCGTTCCAAATATCTTTTCAATAATTCCCATTTTATTAAGCTCCTTATATTCCTTGCTTATCACTTCTGTCTGAAGTGTTTTGCTTTTTTCCGCTATAGATAGACAGTATCCATTGTAGCACCATTCTTTTATTCTTCAATCAGTTTATTTCACCGGTTCTGTCAGCTCGGCATACGGAATCTTACCGCCAAAAAGATCCAGTGCACTGCCGATCGTATAGTCCAGCTTTTCCCCGCTGATCCGTGCAAACTCCCGCAGATCCTCCATGCTTCCAATTCCACCGGCATAGGTGATCGGAAGTCCGTCCCACGCCGCAAGCATCCTGACCAGCTCCTCCTCTGTACCAGATGCTTTTCCTTCTACATCAACCCCGTGAACCAGAAATTCATCACACCATCCGGACAGCTCTTCCAGGACCTCCGGTATCAGTCTGAGCTCAGTAAATGTCTGCCATCTGTTGGTTACAATATAATAACTGTTCTCGCGCCTCCGGCAGCTGAGATCCAGTACCAGATGCTCTTTCCCTACTGCCTTTTTCAGCCGGTCCAGCCGGTCATACCGCACCTGTCCATTCTGAAATACATGGGATGTAACGATCACATGACTTGCCCCTTCCTCCAGATACTCTGCAGCATTTTCTGCAGTAATTCCTCCGCCGATCTGCATTCCGCCCGGATAGGCATGTAGTGCTTTCAGTGCCTGTGCCTTTGTCGCATCATAGTATTCCGATGCCGGCGGATTCAGCAAAATAATGTGTCCTCCGGTAAGTCCATCTTTCTTATACATTGTCGCATAATAATCTGCATCCTGTCTGGATATGTAATTTTCTACCGCTGCATTTCCCGCATCTTTCAGGCTACCACCCACAATCTGCTTGACTGCACCGTTATGAATATCTATACATGGTCGAAATTTCATGAAGTCCTCCGCTTTTTCTGTTGATCTCGTCTTTGCATACCGTCATATTGTATCACACCCACGGACATTTTACTACCTTTTGTCTGTAAAAGCAAGTACTTTTCCGCAAAGTTCTTGCCTTTTCCCTATTCCTGACCATCTATTGTATGATTATCATTTACATTCCGGTCCTCTGTCCTGTTTCTGGTCATATCATCGACTCCGTCTTTCACATCATCTACTGCATCCTCAACGCCATCTCCGATATCGTTTGTGACATCATTTACCGTTCCATTCTGATTCGTCCCACCGGTATTCGTATCCGGATTTGCAGCGTTATCACCATTTCCACACGCCGTAATTCCTCCCATCAGCATCACACAGGTAAAAACCAGAACCATTCTTCTTAGATATTGCATGTTGTAATTCTCCTTTTTCTGTAAAATACTTGTACTATTACTATCCGCAGAAAAAGGATTTTTATACTTATTTTTAAATTTTTTCGATGATCTGACCACTTCTGTAAGCGTCCAGCAATGCCTCCAGATCCGCGATCCGTTCCTTCAGTACTTTTCCAACATCAGTATCTCCTACCGTCTTGCGTTCGAGTGTCCGTTTTACGATCACACTGTCCGAATGGATATCTCTTTCTTTTTCAATGGCGGCCTCCGTCGATTCAAACGGATCATGCGCCGCAAGGATCAGTCCATAGGAATTATAGATCAGCGTGTATCCTGCAATTCCGGTTTCTTTCTGGTACGCTTTTGAAAATCCGCCATCAATAACAAGCACTTTTCCACCACATTTGACCGGATTCTCTCCATTTTTCGTTTTCACCGGAACATGTCCGTTGATGATATGGGAAATTTCTCTGTCCAGGCCAAATTCATCCAGAATTCCGTTCATCACATTTTCATCTTCAAGAAGAAGATAATACGCATTCTTTTTCTCTTTCCACAGCTCCTTTTCTGCAAGGAAATAACGCTCAAAGGTCGCCATTTTATCTTTGCCGAAAAGAGGAGAATTCGCACCCTGCCAGATATACCACATCAGGTCACGCCCTTTTTTCTTTTCATCCGGATCTACCGCAAAAAATCCTTTTCTCACATAGACTCCATCACATCATAAAGTGTCCTTCCCTGATAGCTTTTACCGTATATCTTTACCTTTCTGAGTGATCCGTCATCATTCAGTGGAACACAGCCGTGATACAGCAGATTGGAATTATAAATCTTGTAAAGACTTCCTTTGTTCAAAAGAAAACGCATATGCCTCTGCAATTTTTCACAGCTCTGGAACGCTTTCACCAGGCGGTTCATGATCTCTTCTTCTTCAGCTGAAAGCTGATATGGATTCTTCGGATCTATGGTCGGAAAATAATCATCCAGAAGCTGATAGATTTTTCCTCCTATCGTTATAGTCCCTTCCTCGTAGTTGATCTTATCCAGAAAGTTTCTTCTCTGGAAACCAAATTCCGGATAAAGCTCTGCTGCCTGTCCTTCTACTTTGAACTGGATAACAGAAATTGCCTTGTGCATTTTCATATTCAGTTCCAGCTCCTGTGGTTTGCAATTGTCCTGCCCTTTTAATAAAAAGCATTCACAGGGATCTTTTGCATACTGTTTCCATGCGAAAGTTGCAAGCGGAAGCAGATTGATCCCATATCCATCCTCCAGAATATCCAGATTCCCATAGCGGGCACAGATACGGATACATTCGCAATACAGCATTTCTGCCCCGCTGCCGCTCCCATCCACAGGATATCATGATTCCCCCACTGGATGTCCACCGAATGATACTCCATCAGCTTGTCCATAATCAGATGCGGTCCCGGACCTCTGTCGTAAATATCACCGACAATATGCAGGTGATCCACAACCAGACGCTGGATCAGTTCACACAAGGCTACAATAAATTCCTCCGCTCTTCCGATCTGGATAATTGTACTGATGATCGAATTATAATATGATTCCTTATCTGTCATTCCTGACTTTTCTGTGATCAGTTCCTCGATCACATATGCAAAATCCTTCGGGAGTGCTTTTCTGACCTTCGATCTGGTATATTTGCTCGCCGAACGTTTTGCTACCTCGATCAGACGGTACAGCATGATCTTGTACCAGTCATCCATATTCTGTTCTTCTTCCCGGATCCGCTCCATCTTCTCCCGCGGATAGTAGATCAAGGTTGCCAGTGTCTGCTTGTCCCGGCTGCTCATTGTGTTTGCAAATACATCATCGACCTTGCGCTTTACCGAACCCGATCCGTTCTTCAGCACATGTGCAAACGCTTCATATTCTCCGTGAATATCCGTCAGAAAATGTTCCGTTCCTTTTGGAAGATTCACGATTGCCTGTAAGTTAATAATTTCTGTGGACGCAGCTGCGATTGATGGAAATAATTCCGACAGCCCTTCCAGATATTTCTCCTCTAATGCTTTCATAACTTCCTCCCTCTTGTATAAAAGCTTTTTCTGCTTACAGTCCGATCACATCACTCATATCGTACATTCCTGCCGGTTTTCCAGCCAGGAATTTGGCAGCTTCAACTGCACCTTTTCCAAAAATTGCTTTTGAATATGCAGTATGGTGGAATTCGATCACTTCATCTGCCCCCGCAAAGATGACGTCATGCTGTCCAACGATCGTACCTCCACGTACTGCAACGATCCCGATTTCGTTTTTCTCACGTTTTTTTTCGTTTCATGGCTGCGGTCATAATTGTATACATACTGGTCAGCCATCGCTTCATTAATCGAATCTGCAAGTGCGATCGCTGTTCCACTTGGAGCATCAATTTTCTGATTATGATGTTTTTCTACAATTTCAATATCAAAGCCTGCAGGAGCAAGAACCTTTGCTGCATCCTTTAAAAGCTTCATCAAAAGATTGACTCCCAGTGACATGTTTGCAGAACGGAGAACCGCAACTTTTTCTCCTGCTTCTTTCACCTTTGCAAGCTGTTCCTCAGAAAGTCCTGTTGTGCAAAGAACAACAGGAAGAGTTTTCTCCACACATACATCCAGAAGCTCATCAACTGCTGCTGCGTTTGAGAAATCAATCACAACATCTGCCTGCACATCACACTCTGCGAGGCTTGTAAATACCGGGTACGGATTCTCAATTCCGGTGAATTTATCAATACCTGCCACGATCTCGATCACATCATCCTCCTTTACAAGTCCCGAGATCACCTGTCCCATTTTTCCGTTTACATCCATGCATAATTGCCTTAACCATTTTGTATTCCTCCTTGTTATCTCCATTTTCTTGTGTATCTTTTCACAAATTCCTGTATAGCACAAAAGGAACTGATGGATACTCCAGTCAGTCCCTTTTTCTCTATAATCTGACCCTTTATTATGCCAGTTTAATTCCAAATGCTTCCAGTTCTTTTGCAAGCTGTGCTGTATGTGCTTCTGTCATCTCTGTCAAAGGCATACGCAGAGGACCTGCCTGCCATCCCATCAGATTTAAAGCCTTTTTAACCGGAATCGGATTCACTTCACAGAATAACTTCTCGATCAGCGGAATCGCATCCAGCTGCATCTTACAGCTTCCCTTGACATCTCCTTCAAAGAACTTTGCACAGATGTCATGTGTATACTGCGGAGCCACGTTCGCAAGAACTGAGATGACACCCTTTCCTCCAACAGAAAGGAGCGGTACGATCTGGTCATCATTGCCTGAATACAGATCGATCTTGCCATCTGTCAGCTGCATGATCTTTGAAATCTGGGAAATATTGCCTGATGCTTCTTTTACCGCAACAATATTCTCTATATTTTTATGTAAAGCTGCAACTGTCTCCGGAGCAATATTCACACCGGTACGGCTTGCCACACTGTAAGGATGATTGGTGCTTTTGCTTCTTTTGCAACAGCGGTATAATGTGCGATCAGTCCGTCCTGTGTACATTTGTTATAATATGGTGTTACAAGCAGCAGTCCGTCTGCACCGTCTTCTACTGCCTCTTTTGACATCTGGATCGTTGTGTAGGTACTGTTGGAACCGGTACCTGCGATCACCGGGATTCTTCCCTTGACACGCTCGATTGCAAATTTGATGCATTCCATGTGCTCTTCTTCTGATAAAGTAGAGGATTCACCTGTTGTTCCGCAGATGATAATACTGTCGGTCCCATGTGTACAATGGTAGTCCAGCATTTCATCCAGTTTGTCATAATTTATACTCTCGTCCTCATGAAACGGCGTTACAAGTGCCACTCCTGATCCTGTAAATATAGCCATAATATTCCTCCTGACATGTTGCTTTATGATACTAAACGATCAAATTCAGTTTAGCATTAAATGCAGGCACTGTCAATCAGAGTCTTTTCCAGTTTACTGACCGAAACTTCATAAGCAACCCTCTTTTCCGTCTCGGTATCTGAAATCCGTTTTACATATTCCCTGCTCTGGATCCTTCCCAGAAGCTGTACATGCTCTCCCACTTCAAAACCGGAGGCATATCTTGCATTTCTCCCCCCAGCAGATACATGGAATGTAATCAGATTTTCCATATGGGCGGTTAACCGCAAGCAAAAGATCTGCGATCTCCCTTCCAAGCGGTGTCTTCCGGTAGATCGGTTCCTTGCAGATATAGCCATCCAGCCAGATACTGTTGGTCTTTGTCCCGTCAGGTTCTTCTTCCATAAAGGAAATCTCCCGTACAAATACGGATAATACCAGACGGTTTTTCTGCTCTTCATGCCGATTGTAAGAGCGGAACTGTCCGTGCACCATAATATACTCTCCTGTATAATCCTGTGTCACGTCGATCAGCCTCTCTGAGATCATCAGCGGAATACGGTCTTCTGAATTGCTCAGTCTTTTCACTTCTACCTCTACCATATAAAAGCCTTCTCCGAAGACCTCATGGCTGAACGAAAATTCAGTTGCTACCTTTCCCATGATCGTTACCTGGTTATTTTCAATAATCTTATCTGACATAATAATGTAAATCTCCTTCCTCTTCGCAGGCGTATTTTACCGCGTTCTTACTCTTGATCACTATCTAATCTATGAAGCTTTTCCAGTTTTTAGAACAAAAAGTAAACTCTTTTTTTGCAGAAAGTCAAAATTTTTTCTTTCTACTTGTAAATTTTTCAAAATGTGATAAACTATACGGGTTGTAACTTTAAATAGGTAATAAGAAGGGTTTTGAGAATATGAAGACAAAACGTGAAGACATTAGAAATATCGCTATCATCGCCCATGTTGACCATGGTAAAACAACATTAGTAGATGAACTTTTAAAACAGAGCGGTGTTTTCCGTGAAAATCAGGAAGTAGCCGAACGAGTAATGGATTCCAACGATATCGAACGTGAACGTGGAATTACCATTCTTTCCAAAAACACTGCAGTTGTTTATAAAAATACAAAGATCAATATCATTGACACTCCTGGACATGCCGATTTCGGCGGAGAAGTAGAACGTGTCCTTAAGATGGTCAATGGAGTGGTTCTTCTGGTTGACGCTTTTGAAGGTGCCATGCCACAGACCAAATTCGTTTTGAAAAAAGCTCTTGCACTGAAGCTCCCGGTTATTGTATGTATCAACAAGATCGACCGTCCGGAAGCACGTCCGGATGAAGTTATCGATGAAGTTCTTGAACTTCTCATCGATCTGGGCGCATCCGACGAACAGCTTGACTGCCCATTCCTTTTTGCTTCTGCAAGAGACGGATATGCAACTTACAATATCGACGATGAACCGAAAGACATGGTTCCTCTGTTTGAGACCATCCTAGATTACATCCCGGCTCCGGAAGGAGATCCTGATGCAGGTACACAGATGCTGATCAGCACCATCGATTACAATGAATACGTTGGCCGTATCGGTGTTGGAAAAGTCGATAACGGAACGATTTCTGTCAACCAGGATGTAGTTGTTGTAAACCATCATGATCCGGACAAACAGAAAAAAGTAAAGATCAGCAAATTATATGAATTTGACGGTCTGAATAAAGTAGAAGTAAAAGAAGCAGGCATCGGTTCTATCGTTGCAATCTCCGGTATTGCAGATATTTCCATCGGTGATACGATCTGTTCGCCGGAAAATCCGGTTCCGATCGAATTCCAGAAGATTTCCGAGCCTACGATCGCAATGCAGTTCGTTGTCAACGACAGTCCGTTTGCAGGACAGGAGGGTAAATTCGTCACTTCCCGTCACCTCCGTGACCGTCTGTTCCGTGAACTGAATACAGACGTCAGCCTTCGTGTTGAAGAGACAGACAACACAGACAGCTTCAAGGTATCCGGACGTGGAGAGCTTCATCTTTCCGTCCTCGTTGAAAACATGCGTCGTGAAGGTTATGAATTCGCAGTCAGCAAAGCCGAAGTTCTTTACAAAAAAGACGAAAACGGCAAGCAGCTCGAACCAATGGAAACAGTATACATTGATGTACCGGATGAATTTACAGGTACAGTTATTGATAAATTAAGCCAGAGAAAAGGCGAACTCCGCAACATGGGAATGTCTAATGGCGGATACACCCGTCTTGAATTCTCCATCCCGTCAAGAGGTCTGATCGGTTATCGTGGAGAATTCCTGACCGATACAAAAGGTAACGGTATCATGAACACAGCCTTTGACTGCTACGCTCCGTATAAAGGAGATATCCAGTACAGAAGCCAGGGATCCCTGATCGCCTTCGAGACAGGTGAAGCTGTAGCTTACGGTCTGTTCAACGCACAGGATCGTGGAACACTCTTCATCGGACCTGGTGAAAAGGTTTACTCCGGTATGGTAATCGGTCAGAATGCGAAGACAGATGATATCGAACTGAATGTATGTAAGACCAAACACCTTACCAATACCCGTTCTTCAAGTGCTGATGAAGCCTTAAAGCTTACTCCACCGAGAATCCTCAGTCTGGAAGAAGCACTTGATTTCATCGATACCGATGAACTTCTGGAAGTCACACCGAAGAGCCTGCGTATCCGTAAAAAGATTCTGGATCCGAAACTCCGTAAGAGAAGCAATTTCCAGTAAAAAAACTATAGATTTTTCTTTACACTTCCCCCTTGTATCCGTTACAATCTTTGTATACAACGAACAAGGGGGATTTTTTATGAAAAAATACTTAAACGCAGCACTCCATAAGCTGACCGTACTTCTGGAATTTATCATTTCATTCGTTCTGGCTGCCGGAATCATCATTCTGCTTGTCCAGCTGATCCTGTCCATGCCAAACGTTCCGGATCTGAATATTTATCCAAATTACGAAGACCTGGTAGAAACCTGTTTCAATCTGATCATTGGTGTCGAGCTGATCCGTATGCTTTATCAGCACAAGCTTCCACCGTGTTCGAGGTGCTGTTATTTGCCATCGCCAGACAGGTGATCATGGCACATAATAATCCGGTATCCAGCCTGATCGGTGTGATCTCCATCGCACTTTTATTTGCAACCAGAAAGTTCCTTTTTATTGAATTTGATGAATCTGAAAAAATCATTTTCCGTGCTACTACAAAAGCACGGATTGTAAACAGCATCCTGCACGTCCATATTCCATATGAAGATGAACAAACCTTATATGACGTGATCACTAAAAGATTTGAACAGGAAAAAACAGAAATTGGTGTTGGTGCAAGTACATTCTTCGATAATTTTGGTCTGCGCGTTGCCAAAATGCATAATGGCAAGATCAGTCGTATCGAAGTAATCCGCTCCATACATTGACAGAATTTTCTGATAATTCAGTTTTCTTTACAGAATTTTAATAATTTTTTTGCATTTACCATTGCATCTCTCCCCTATGATAGAGTATAATGTAGCTATAGCCGGAAGGATATAAAAACTATCTATACATCCTGCCGGTCAAGCTCTTATAGATGCACTTATCTCCGTACATACTATGAGAAATATGAGAAAAAAGGAGTTGAGCTGTATGAATTTTATCATTAGCGGAAGAAACATTGACATCACACCTGGTCTTAGACAGGCTGTAGAACAGAAATTAGGAAAACTGGAAAAGTATTTTACTCCTGAAACTGACATTATCGTTACACTCAGTGTAGAAAAAGAACGTCAGAAAATCGAAGTTACGATCCCTGTAAAAGGAAACATTATCCGTTCCGAGCAGGAAAGCAGCGATATGTATGTATCCATTGATCTCGTAGAAGAAATTATCGAGCGTCAGCTCAGAAAGTATAAAACCAAACTGATTGCAAAACAGCAGGGCGGACATGATTTCCGTCAGGAATTTATTGAATCCGATACTTCGGCAGCAGAGTCAGACGAGATTGAGATCGTCCGTACCAAACGTTTCGGCATCAAACCAATGTTCCCGGAGGATGCCTGCATTCAGATGGAACTTCTCGGACATAACTTCTACGTATTCAGCAATGCTGAGACAGACGAAGTCAATGTTGTATATAAGAGAAAGAATGGAACCTACGGTCTGATCGAACCGGAATTCCAGTAAACCAATAAGCTCATACAGAGAACCTGCTGTCTGCAGTTCCTCCCTGTATACTAAGACATTAAAACCCCTATACAGA
>ENA-OQAZ01001709-OQAZ01001709.1-human-gut-metagenome-genome-assembly--contig:-NODE-1709-length-9937-cov-1.686748_pt1 | contig 9937 bp, 14 predicted proteins | sample MGYA00242737_ERZ504531 | MGnify/ENA primary metagenome ERZ504531 (study PRJEB26092, sample SAMD00036244) | human gut metagenome | host: Homo sapiens | study: EMG produced TPA metagenomics assembly of...
GAATCCCGGAAGCGCGTAAGAAGAAACGACGAACGGTGCCGGTGTTAAAGTCGAGAGACGGTCTTATGATCGCGTTTTTTGTCCCGGTACTCGTTATGATCTGCATATTTGCCCAGAGAGGGATCTTCCCGTTCGGCGAGAGGTGCTTTCTGAGGACGGACATGTATCATCAGTACGCCCCGTTCTTCTCAGAATTCCAGCATAAGCTGCGGACAGGCGGAAGTCTTCTGTACAGCTGGGATGTGGGAATGGGTGTTAATTTTGCGGCGCTTTACGCATATTATCTCGCAAGCCCTTTAAACTGGCTGATCCTGCTCTGCCCGAAAAAATTCATCATCGAATTCATGACGATCATGATCGTCATAAAGATCGGACTTTCGGGACTCAGCTTTGCCTGGTATTTAAAGCAGCACAGTAAAAACTGTATTCTGGGTGTCGGATTTTTCGGGATTTTTTATGCGTTGTCCGGATATATGGCGGCGTACAGCTGGAACATCATGTGGCTGGACTGCATTCTCCTCTTCCCGCTGATCGTTTACGGACTGGAGCGTCTTGTGAGGGAGCAGAAGGGAATGCTTTACTGCGTGACCCTTGGGCTTTCCATCCTGTCCAACTACTATATCTCCATCATGACCTGCCTGTTTCTGGTGCTTTATTTCATCGCGCTTCTTATTTTAGAAGAGCCGGGTCCGGTGAGAAAATACGTGGAGAGCTGCGTGAGATTTGGAATCTACTCCCTGCTTTCCGGCGGACTCGCGGCGGGAGTTCTGCTGCCGGAGATCTGTGCGCTCCAGAGCACGGCATCCGGCAACTTTGATTTCCCAAAGGCGTGGACTTCCTATTTCCCGATCTTCGACATGATCGCCCGCCATATCGGAAATGTGGAGACGGAGATCGGTCTGGACCATTGGCCGAATATTTACTGCGGCGTCGCGGTATTTCTCTTCTTTTTGCTGTATCTGGCATGTAAGAAGATCTCCGTGAAGGAAAAGGCTGTGTACTGCGGACTGCTGCTGCTCTTTTTTGCAAGCTTTTCCATGAATGTGCTGAATTTTATCTGGCATGGATTCCACTATCCGAACAGCCTTCCATGCCGACAGTCCTTCATCTATATCTTCCTGATGCTGTTTATCTGCTTCCGGGCTTATGCGCATCTGGATGAGACACCGAAAAAGTATGTTGCTGTCGCGTTCTGGGGAAGCATCTGTTTTGTACTTCTGGCAGAAAAGCTGGTGACACAGGAACATTTCCACTTTATTGTCTACTATGTGTCTATCATCTTCCTTGCGGCTTACGCGGGACTGATCTACATTTATAAAGGAGGAAGGCGGGCCTTAGCCGGCTTTCTGGCACTGGCGCTGGTCTCCATGGAGCAGCCATCAATACAACCGTGACGAGTGTCACGACCACGAGCCGTGAATCCTACACTGCGGATAACGAAGAGGCCCGGATCTTGAAGGATTCTCTGGAACCGGCATCGGATTTCTACCGGGTGGAGAAAAAGACGAGGAAGACGAAAAACGACGGCGCATGGATGAATTTCCCGTCGGTATCCCTGTTCTCCTCAACGGCAAACGCGGATCTTTCGAAGATCTTTAAGAAGCTTGGATGCGAGTCCTCCACGAACGCCTACAGCATCACGGGCAGCACACCGCTTGTGGACAGCATCTTTTCCGTAAAATATGCGCTCTATTCCGATGCAGTGTCCAACACGGAGCTTATGATGTATTTGAGGGAGAGCGGCGGGACATATCTCTATGAGAACCTGTATACACTGCCGCTAGGCTTTGTTCTTCCTTCGGATATTGAGGAGACTGGCAGTATGAGATGGATAATCCCGCGGAAGTACAGAATGATCTGTGTCTGGTCACAGGGGCAGACGAAGTTCTTGTAGATACAGGCGGAACAGTGAATAAAAATACGTTCACCTTCACACCGGATATGACCGGGGAATACTATGTGTTCGTTCTGAATAAGAAGGTGAAGAACGTGAAAGCGGATCTGCCGTCGGGTTCAAAGTCATTTGGCAATGTAGACCGCGGATATCTTCTGGAACTCGGAACCCTGTCTCCGGGATATGAAGTGAAGCTCACGGCAGATGAGGCGGGGGAGCAGTTGAATGCCATTGCCTATCGGTTCTCCGAGGATGCCATGATTCAGGTCTATGACCGTCTGAACCGGATGCCGATGCATCTGACGAGCTGGAAGGATACGAAGCTTTCCGGAACTGTAACTGCTGACCGGGCTGGAATGCTCTTCACATCGATCCCCTTCGATAAGGCTGGACTGTGAAGGTAGACGGCAGAAGGTGGAGACGAGGAAAGCGTTCGGCGCATTCCTCGCCATCGATGTGGGCGCAGGGGACCATGTGATCGATTTTTCTTATTTCCCGGAGGGATTAAAGCCCGGCGTCCTGATCACAGGCGGATCGATCGTGATCCTGATCTTTTTATGGTTTTTGCGCAGAGAGATGGAGAGGCGGAGAGATCGAGCACGGATGCTCAGGATCCGGAGAATGCAGCGGGAATCAGAAGAACGTGTGGATGAAGAAGGATTTGAAGAGATTCCGGAGATTGATGAAGAACCGGAAGAGAACTTAAATGAAATGGAGAAACCGGATTCCGAAATTCCCGACATGCCGGAATCGGAGAAACATATAGATCATAAAAAACAGACAACGGAGGAACAGACATGAAACTTTGGGGCGGAAGATTTACGAAGGAAGAGAACCAGTTAGTACACAATTTTAATGAATCCATCTCCTTCGATCAGAAATTTTACAGACAGGATATCGCAGGCAGCATCGCCCATGTGACGATGCTCGCGAAACAGGGGATCCTCACAGAGGAAGACCGTGACGCGATCATTGCCGGCTTAAAGAGTATTCGTGAAGATATCGACAACGGAACCTTAAAAATCACAACGGAATCCGAGGATATCCATTCCTTCGTTGAGGCGAACCTGATCGAACGGATCCGGAGATGCCGGAAAGAGACTCCACACCGGGCGAAGCAGAAATGATCAGGTCGCTCTCGATATGAAGCTCTACACAAGAGATGAGATCGATGAGACAGATGTCCTGTTAAAGGGACTTCTTAAGGTTCTCTTAAAACTTATGGAGGAAATCTCCACCACCTACATGCCGGGATTACCCATCTTCAGAAAGCTCAGCCTGTCACTCTTGCTCACCATGTAGGTGCTTACTACGAGATGTTCCGCCGTGACAGGGGACGTCTTGCAGATATCAGAAAGCGCATGAATTACTGCCCATTAGGATCCGGTGCCTTGCCGGAACCACATACCCGTTAGACCGCGAGTACACAGCAGAGCTTTTAGGCTTTGACGGACCAACCTTAAACAGCATGGATTCCGTATCCGACCGGGATTACCTCATTGAGCTTCTGGCAGCACTCTCCACGATCGCCATGCATTTAAGCCGTTTCTCCGAGGAGATCATCATCTGGAACAGTAACGAGTACCGTTTTGTTGAGATGGATGATTCTTACAGCACAGGAAGCAGCATTATGCCGCAGAAAAAGAATCGGATATCGCGGAGCTGATTCGTGGAAAGCCGGCCGTGTCTATGGTGCCCTGATGTCCATGCTGACAGTCATGAAGGGAATCCCGCTGGCATACGATAAGGACCTTCAGGAAGACAAAGAGCTGACTTTTGATGCCATCGACACCGTGAAAGGCTGCCTCTTGCTCTTCACAGGTATGTATCTACGATGACATTCCGCAAAGATGTGATGGAAGCCAGCGCAAAGAACGGCTTTACGAATGCCACAGATGCTGCGGACTACCTTGTAAACCACGGCGTTCCGTTCCGTGATGCCCACGGATCATCGGACAGCTGGTGCTTCTCTGCATCAACGAGAACAAGGCATTGGATGACCTGACTCTGGAGCAGTTCAAGTCCATCAGCGGTATTCGAGGAAGATATTTACGATGCGATCTCCATGAAGACATGCGTGGAGAAACGCGTGACCATCGGCGCTCCGGGTGCGGAGGCGATGAAGAAAGTCATTGAGGTTTATAAGAAAGAACTGAACGCTTAAAGTTGACATTGCAGAAAAAGGCTTTCGGACCACTGAAAAATGTTTACATTTTCTCAGTGGTTTGAGAGCCTTTTTCTATAAGCGACGCCCGACGCTTCTTGTCGGATGCGCAGCATCCGGCAAGAAGAGAACAATGTCAACAAATCAGAATAACGAACACAGCCGCCAAGGACGATACCCCAAATATCGTTCCAAGGCGGCTGTGCGTTTTAAATATCGCGTTATAATATAATGAGAAGAAAGTTTCGGGAAGAGTTGGTGCGGCTCTTCCTTCCATTAGAGTATTATAACATGGTTTGTCAGGAAAGTAAAATGGTTATGAGTAAATAAAAAGTGACAAATTATAATATTAAATATTAATAAAACTTAATATTTTGGAACGTCCAGGCATATAGGGCGCAAAATACCGTTTGTGCCCAAAATCGTAAGATGGTTTGATAGAATTGTAAAAGCGTCCCTGTTTTGATATAATAAATATAAATATTAACATTTTGGAACGAAACAGCATGAAATGAAGATGCTCACGCAAAAAAGATATCGAACATGTTGGTGTTGCGGCACAGAAAGGAGAATAGAACATGACGTTTCTTGAAATTGAAGCGTTTTTGAAGATCGCCCAGTGCGGAAGCTTTTCTGCGGCGGCAGAAAAATTATATATCACACAGCCGGCTCTCGGCCGTCGGATCCGCGCACTGGAGGAAGAACTGGGCTATTCCCTGTTTATCCGGAATAAAGGAGTCCGTCATGTGGAGCTGACAAGACAGGGGAGAGCCTTTGTTGGAATTGCACACCGCTGGCAGGCACTTTGGAATGAGACTCAGGAGGAAGCATTGCTGAGCAATGAGAAGAGTTTTTATGTGGCCAGTGTCGGAAGCTCCTTGCATTCATGCTGCCAACGGTGTTTCAGGAATTTATAAGGAATACGCCGGAATGCAGCCTCCATGTGACGACATTCATTCGAGTGAAGCTTACAGCTATGTAAACAACAAGACGGTGGACATCGCCTTTTATCACGGATCCGATGTATTCGTCACAGGTAAAGACGGAGGTATTATTTAAGGAAAAACTGTGCCTGATAGTGGGAAAAGATCTGAATCTTCCCACAACATCAAAGTCTCAGAGCTGGATCCGCGCCGGGAAATCCGGACACAGTGGGATCAGAATTTTGACACCTGGCATAACTATTATTTCAACAGCGCGGCAGTTCCACAGGTTTATCTGGATGAGATGGGATTTTTACAGTATTTCACCCAGAACGGTGATAACTGGGCGTTTCTTCCGATCTCTGTCGCAAAAAGCATCTTAAAGACGACGCCGGTATCGATCCATGAACTCGATGTGGAGCCGCCAAGCAGAACGCTCTACTATCTGTACCGGACGGAGGACCAGTCCCCATATCAGAAGCCTCTTCTGGAAATATGCAGACGGAAGCTTGCAAATGAAAAGGGGATCACATTGATGGATCCGATCCTGAATGCATGATCATATTATACAACAACAGGGGCTGCCATTGACAGCCCCTGTTGTGCATTTTATTTATGATCAGCGCTTGTTGCTTGCTCTCCAGATATGCATCTTCTCAGCCTCTGCGATCAGCTGGTCGCGGAACTGCGGGTGCGCTACGGAGATGATCGCTTCGGTCTTCTGCCATGTGGAGAGACCTTTTAAGTTTACTTTACCGTACTCAGTAACGAGATAGTGGATATTCGCACGGGTATCGGTTACGATGGAGCCAGGAGCCAGAGTCGGAACGATTCTGGACTCTAAGGTGCCGTCCTTCTTCTTGAAAGTGGAGGAGCAGCAGATGAAGCTCTTTCCGCCCCTGGAAAGGTAAGCGCCCAGAACGAAGTCGAGCTGTCCGCCGGCTCCGCTGATGTGCTTGATTCCTGCGGACTCTGCGTTTACCTGACCGAAGAGGTCAAGGTCAACAGCGTTATTGATGGACATGAAGTTGTCAAGAGCAGAGATCGTGCGGACATCGTTCGTGTAGTCTACCGGTGCGGACATACACTCCGGTTCTTATTTAAATAGTCATATAATTTCTTTGTACCTGCGCCGAATGCGTATACCTGACGGCCTTTGTCGATATTCTTTCTTGCGCCAGTGATCTTTCCGGCGTTTGCGATATCCACGAATGCGTCAACATACATCTCAGTATGAACGCCGAGATCCTTTAAGTCAGATTTCGCGATCAGAGCGCGACCGCGTTCGGCATTCCACCGATACCAAGCTGTAAGCATGCGCCGTCCGGGATCTCCTCAAGGATCAGCTTTGCGACAGCCTCATCGACATCGCTTGCAGCAGCAGCGCCGCCCATCTCAGCGATCGCCGGGTTGTCACCTTCCACGATCATGTCAACGTGAGAGATATGAACGCCCTCTTCAGTGCCGCCGAAGCATACCGGCATATTCTCGTTCACTTCCACGATAACGACCTTGGAAGTCTCGCAGACAGCCGCCATATGGGAAGCGTTCGGTCCGAAATTGAAGAAACCGTGCTCGTCCATCGGGGAAACCTGGAATACAGCTACGTCCGGCTTAGTCTGGGATTCTCTGTAATATCTTGGAAGCTCAGAGTAACGGATCGGAGCATAGTAGCTGAAGCCCTGCGCGATCGCTTTTCTCTCGATACCGCCCATATGCCAGGAGTTCCAGGTCATATGTTCTGCCGGATTCTCAATCTTGAAGATCTCCGGCACCCACATTAAGATACCGCCGCGGAAGTTTACGTCTGTTAATTCCGGAAGTCTTTTCGCAATCGCCTTGTCGACAGCAACCGGTGTCGCTGTTGTCCAGCCATAATCGACCCAGTCACCGGACTTGATTACAGAAGCTGCCTTCTCTGCGGAAACCAGCTTTTCCTGATACATCTGTTTGAAATCCATTTTCAATACCCTCTCTTTGTAACCATAAAAATATAGTAGCAATATATCGCGCGAGTTTTCTGTTTTCGTTGACACGAAAGCAGGAAGCACAGGCGCTCGCCCTATGCCGGCACATATGGAAAGGCTTATGCAAACGGATCCGCAGCACTTGTTTCCATATAGACCGCCGCACGGACAGACTATGAGATTATTTTAACATTTTCCGGGTGTAAGGTCAATAATTCCGGGAAAAAGCTTCGTAAATGTTCGCAAAACATGACGAAGCGCCAAAACACCGCATCAAAGCAAAAAAGTAACTTTTGTACGAAAGGATAAGGAAACTTTCTAATTTGTTTAGAAAAATTATATAAAAAGCTTTTGAGAATTATTTGACACAAAAACGGTTTGGTGATATTATTAGTTATACATAATATACTGCCTTGCTTGTGAAAAATTATATGGTGTAGAGCATGGCAGCGGTATAATGAGGAGGAAAAGAAAATGGCAAAGAAAATTGTACTGGCAGGTGCATGCCGTACCGCAATCGGAACAATGGGTGGCGAATTAAGTACAATCCCGGCTCCGGAACTTGGCGCAATCGTAATTAAAGAGGCTTTAAAGAGAGCTGGTGTAGCTCCGGAAGCTGTTGATCAGGTTTACATGGGTTGTGTAATCCAGGCTGGTCAGGGACAGAACGTAGCTCGTCAGGCTACATTAAAAGCTGGTCTCCCGATCGAAGTTCCGGCAGTTACGATCAACGTAGTTTGCGGTTCCGGTCTTGAGGCTGTTAACATGGCAGCTGAGATGATCCTTTCCGGTGACGCTGATATCGTTGTTGCAGGTGGTATGGAGAACATGTCCATGGCTCCGTATGCTATGATGAAAGGCCGTTACGGATACCGTATGGGCAATGCTACCTTAGTTGATACAATGGTTAACGATGCTCTCTGGGATGCATTCAACAACTACCACATGGGTATCACAGCTGAGAACATCTGCGATCAGTGGGGTCTTACAAGAGAAGAACTGGACAAGTTCGCTGCAGTAAGCCAGCAGAAGGCAGAGGCTGCTCAGAAGTCCGGCGCATTCAAGGACGAGATCGTTCCGGTAGAAGTTAAGAAGAAAAAAGAGACAGTTATCGTAGATACAGATGAAGGCCCGCGTCACGGAACAACGGTTGAGACACTCGGCAAGTTAAAACCGGCATTCAAGAAAGACGGCGGCTTAGTTACAGCTGGTAACTCTTCAGGAATCAACGACGGTGCAGCAGCAGTTGTTGTTATGAGCGAAGAGAAAGCTAAAGAGCTCGGTGTTAAGCCGATGGCTACATGGGTTGCCGGTGCTCTCGGCGGCGTAGATCCGAAGATCATGGGTATCGGACCGGTTGCAGCTACAAGAAAAGTTCTCAAGAGAACAGGCATGGAGATCAAAGACTTCGATATCATCGAGGCTAACGAGGCATTCGCTGCACAGTCTGTAGCAGTAGGCAAAGAGCTTGGCTTTGACCTTAACAAGTTAAACCCGAACGGCGGCGCGATCGCTCTCGGACACCCGGTAGGAGCTTCCGGATGCCGTATTCTCGTTACACTTCTTCATGAGATGGAGAAGGCAGATGCTAAGAAGGGTCTTGCAACTCTTTGCATCGGCGGCGGAATGGGCTGTGCTACAATCGTAGAGAGAGACTAATCTGAATCTGGGGCATAGACAAAATCTGAGGAGAACAACGATATGGGTTTTGTAAAATATGAGCAGGACGGTTTTGTTGGTGTTATCACCATCAACCGTCCGGAGGCTTTAAATGCGTTAAATACAGAGGTTATTCAGGACCTTGATGCTGTTCTTGACAGCATTGATCTTGGTACAACAAGAGTGCTGGTTGTGACCGGCGCAGGTGAGAAATCCTTTGTTGCCGGTGCGGACATTGCTGCAATGAGCACGATGACTGTACAGGAAGCACGTGAATTCAGTAAAGCTGGAAACGATGTTTTCCGTAAGCTGGAGACACTTCCGATCCCGTCGATCGCTGCTGTCAACGGCTTTGCACTTGGCGGTGGAAATGAGCTTGCAATGAGCTGCGATATCCGTTACTGCTCCGAAAACGCTATATTCGGACAGCCGGAGGTTGGTCTTGGTATTACTCCGGGATTCGGCGGAACCCAGCGTCTCGCAAGACTGATCGGAACCGGAAAGGCAAAGGAAATGGTATATGCCGCTGTCAATATCAAAGCTGACGAGGCATACCGGATCGGCCTTGTAAACGGTGTATGTGCGAAGGAAGAGCTTATTCCGACAGTTATGAAGCTGGCAAAGAAGATCGCCTCCAACGCACCGATCGCTGTCAGAAATTCCAAGGAGTCCCTGACAGACGGTTACCTTTCCGACCTTGACCACGCAATCTCTATCGAAGAGAAATATTTCTCCGAGTGCTTTGAGACTGAGGATCAGAAGGAAGGAATGAAGGCGTTCCTCGAGAAGAGAAAAGTGGACGGCTTCAAAAATCGATAAGATTACATAACATTGTTGCATATATAAGGAGATAAAATCATGAAAGTTGGTATTATCGGCGCAGGAACCATGGGTTCCGGTATTGCACAGGCATTCGCACAGACTGAAGGCTATGAGGTAATGCTCTGCGACATCAATGAAACATTTGCAGCGAACGGAAAGAAGAAGATTGCCGCTGGATTCGAGAAGAGAATCGCAAAAGGCAAAATGACTCAGGAAGAGGCTGACAAGATCCTTAACAAGATCACAACTGGTGTGAAAGATATCTGCGGCGATTGTGACCTCGTTGTAGAGGCTGCGATCGAGAACATGGAGATCAAAAAGCAGACATTTAAAGAGCTCGACGCGATCTGCAAACCGAGCTGCATCTTTGCAACAAACACTTCCTCTCTTTCCATTACAGAGATCGGCAGCGCTGTTGAGAGACATGTAATCGGTATGCATTTCTTCAACCCGGCACCGGTTATGAAGCTGGTTGAGGTTATCGCTGGCTTAAACACAAAGCCGGAAG